>Ga0302200_10000024_pt1 | contig 157845 bp, 140 predicted proteins | sample II_Bog_N3_1_FD_194585 | JGI IMG/M metagenome (GOLD analysis project Ga0302200, IMG submission 194585) | Peat permafrost microbial communities from Stordalen Mire near Abisko, Sweden - II_Bog_N3_1 | ecosystem: Environmental > Terrestrial > Soil > Wetlands > Peat | place: Sweden: Abisko...
GAAAATCCGTTCCAGCTCCGGCAATCGTATCAAACGATCATTGAACTTGTAATCTTCCGTCTGCATCTCAATCCTCCTTCCACTTCCATTTCTTCGCTTTTTTGTCCCACTCCATTCCTCTTTCCAGCCGCTTCTGATAAAATTCAGCCTTCGTTTTGTCGGACGCCATCGCCGCCATCGCTTCCGCCAGCAGTAAAAACATATCCTGCTGCCGGTTTTCACGGTCAAATTCGTCCTTTTCATACCTAACTTTCCGATCCCGCTTGTCCTTCGGGTCGGTGTCTGAAAAGTTCAGGGCTTCCACGGCTTCCTTCGCGGTTTTTGGCTCATCTGCCTCCGCCGCCGGTTTTAGTTTTTTCCGCTGTTTCATCAAGCTTTCGTCCGGCTCATCTACATAACCCATCCGGCGTTTCATTTCCGCCACCCACGCCTTGCACTCGCTCATGGACAACAGAATATAGGGACGCAGTTTGACTTTGCGTTTGGTGCCGAAGAACGTGCTTTCAACGTGGGTGATGTAAAAGAAGAACGCGGTCAGCTTGCCTTCCTTGATGCGTTTGTGGACAGCGGCGCGTTGGACGGGCACGAACATGGTGACGCCGGCGGGCGAGATTCCCACGTCGCCCTTGTAATGCAAGCCGAGGTCTTCAATCCACTGGCCGCATTCGGCGTGCGTCCCCTCGCGGCGGTAGGCGCGCGTGCCGGGCGTTGGCTCGCCGACAATCTTACGCAAATCTTTCGGCACCTCGATGAATGGAAACTCAATGAATCCCATATTTCTTACATAGTATCTCATAGAATACATTTGTCAACCGTAAATTTGAGCGGTCTCCCAAGACAGAGGCTTGCAGGGCTGCTTCGTGAATTCCTAACCAGCCGCAACTTGCGACGTGAGCATTGGCACAGGAGGAACGGAAGCGGCGAGTTTTTGTTTGAGTCGACCCGTAGCATCCTTGCCAAGCGCAACGGAGCGGTATCATCGGCGGCGCAATTCACGAAGCCATAGGGCAAAATTCCTTCGCGCCTGCGAACCTAACTAGACCGGTTTTGATCAAAGATTGCAGTAAAGGAGATTGGTTTTGGACTCACAAAAATTAGTGTTGCATTAAATAGTTATATGTTGTAATTTGTTGCAATGAGTCCTAACAAAATGCTCGAACAGGCCAAAGCCGCCCCTGAAAAACGGGGTTTAGACGCATATTTGGAAACTATTTGGGAACTTCGCAGAAAGGGAAACAGCTACCGCGAAATCGCTGAATTCTTGAATGAGCGCGGCCTCGCAACCGATCACACGGCTGTCTATCGCTTGATGATGGTAAACAACCCGCTTCTCGATTACCGCGACGGCTGCGTTCTTCTTGGCGATGTCGAATATGAATCTCGAAAAGGGCGGCCACTTCGCCCGTTCAGTGCCGGGTTGTTTATCGCCATCAAAAAAAAGTTGCAGATCATTCCGCTGAAGAATGCGGCCCCGATGGCGGCAATTTGGTGTGAGGCTCAGTTTGAACTCAATGAGGCACCCAACTACGCCTGGCTGCATCAATTGTGCAAGTGTTTGCACATTGACTGGAACCCCAATCTTCCCTGTGATTTACAATCGAATTATGGCCTCGAACTTAAATTCGAGGGCAACCTGATGGCAATGGTTTGCCAGACTTTTAATTTGGAGACGATGATGCGTGACGTGGGAACTGGCCTAAAAGAGGCCACCCGTTTCTTTGAACAAGATAAAGAGCGCTTTTCTCGGCGGGAAAAAATGCTTTCCGAACGAAGGACAGAAATCCTCAAATCACTTGTCATTCGTCCGAACGAATCAAAAGACGACGTATACGAAGATTCTCTAAAATGGAATCGTGAGGATGCCGTAAAACTTACCAGGCGGTTCAATTCAATTCCGATGCCATGATCTCAAATACGAAAGAATACTTCACCACCTCGTTGGCGTTTCAGGGGTGGCGAAAAATTAACGAAACGCAATAACCAAAGGAATCATATGATCGCATATGCAGGAAAAGGCGGTGGTGGTGGCAAGGGTGGCGGCGGCAAAGGCAGCGGTGGTGGCGGGCGCGGACAAGGTAACGGTGGCGGATGGCCAAGCGGCTCCCCAGGAAATCCATCGGGAGGTGGAAGGTCCAATGCGCCGAGTGGGGGCAAATAATTCAGCGAAAACAAATCGCGGAGGCGGCAACGTGGCCGTCTCCGCTTTTTTCACAATCCACGCGACTTGCGTTGCCTGACCACCCGCAATTTCGTTGCCATCAGATAACAGTTTGGGGTGGACGAGCGGGATAAGGAGAGTTTTAATCATTAACGCAATCATCCGAACCCGTGAAAATAAACTTGCTCAAAATTGTCGTGCTGGCAATTACTGGCATTGTTTTCGTCCCGCCGTCTGCAATAGCACAGCAAAAGATATTACCCGGTCATGTGCCAGATGCGATAGCACGGCTACACTTGCAGCCAATCGGCCGGCTGGCGGCGACGAACGAATTGTGGCTGGCCATCGGACTGCCGCTGCGCGATCAGGCGGCCTTGGAGAATTTTGTGGCGCAGGTCTCCGACCCGGCCAGTCCGAACTTTCGCCACTTCCTGACGCGGGAGGAATTGACAGCGCGCTTTGGCCCGACCGAGCAGGATTACGACGCGGTCAAAAATTTTGCGCGGTCAAACGGTCTGGCAATCGCCGTGACACATGGCAATCGGTTGTTGCTGGATGTCACCGGGCCGGTGGCGGCGGTCGAAAAGGCTTTTCACATTACGCTGCGGACATACCGGCATCCGACCGAGGCACGCGATTTTTTTGCGCCGGACACCGAACCGATGGTGGACGCGGCGTTGCCGGTGGTTGACATCGAAGGCTTGAGCGATTTTTCGCTGCCGCATTCAAAATGGAAAAAAAACAACGGAGTTCATACAAGTTCCAAACGAGGCACTGCTCCAGACGGGTCTGGTGATATATTTGGCAACGATTTTCGCAACGCCTATGTGCCCGGAACAACACTGACCGGTGCGGGGCAAAGCGTCGGCTTGATGGAATTTAGTGCGTTTTACACGAATGATATTTTTAATTACGCGAATTTGGCGGGAGATGGGCGAACAAATATTATCATCGAACCGGTTTTGATAGACAATTACTCCGGTAATCCCAGCGGCAGTGAGGGTGAAGTTGAACTGGACATTGAAATGGCAATGGCAATGGCACCTGGTTTGGACAAAATTGTCTGTTTTGAGGCAGGTGGTGTGGGAAAGCATAATGACGTTTTGAACACGATGCTGGCATACAGTAACATTCTGAATTTGAGTTGTTCTTGGGGCTGGAACGGGCCAAGCAACACCACCGACGCCATTTTTATGAGCATGGATGCAGTCGGGCAAACATTTTTCAACGCGTCTGGCGACTGGGGCGCTTTTACGACTGGTTCCAATTCAGTAAATGGCGTTGATAACCCTAATTCGGTCACAGCCAATGCGCCATCCAGCAACCCATATATCACACAAGTCGGTGGAACCACGTTGACGATGAATGGTGCAGGCTCTACTTGGGCTTCAGAAGTGGTGTGGAATTGGGGAGTGGATTCTTCTGGCGATTACTTTGGCTCTAGTTCTGGCGCGAGTAGCGGCGGCATCAGCAGTTATTATACGATTCCAAGTTGGCAGACGAATGTCAGCAATTTGTCAGGCAGAGGGGGTTCGGCCAGTTTTAGAAATATTCCCGATGTGGCGGCGTGTGCAAACAATATCTATGAAATTTATGACAATGGCAAAAACACGAATGACTACGATGGCAATGCTGGCACGAGTGCCGCCGCGCCGTTGTGGGCTGGATTCATGGCACTGGTCAACCAGCAGTTGGCGACCAACGGACAGCCGAGTGCCGGCTTCATCAATCCAGCCCTCTACGCCATTGCTGCGAGGACAAACTACACGTCGTATTTCCATGATGTCACGAGCGGCAGCAACACTTGGGTGAGCAGTCCGAATTTATTTTATGCAACCAACGGTTACGACCTTTGCACCGGCCTTGGCACGATGAATGGAACCAATTTGATCAACGCCCTGACCGTGCCGTTGATGATCAATTTATTAGTCCCGCATACCACCGGAACAAATTTTCTATTTCAGTTTCTCTCGCAAGTTGGTTTCACCCATGCCATCCAATGTCGAACGAATTTGCTTTCTGGAAGCTGGCAGTCTTACACGAATGTCACCGGCGACGGAACATTGAAGACAATTTCCATCCCGCTCTCCGTCTTCGGCACGTCCCCGCAAGGCTTCGTTCGTGTTTTGACACAGTGACGTTTCAGAGCGTCACGCAATCAGACAGCCACGTTGGCAATTTCCTACGTTCACCCAACCATGAAACGGCGTTGATACGAACCATCAGGAAAGACGTTTTGCACCAAGACACCATCTCCTAAACTCTGGCTTGAGGAAAAATCCGGGGCAAAACCGGAGCGGCAAAAAGCGACAAAAGGCGGCAACGAACTTGTCGCAATATGACGCCTTTTGTCGCTGGCAATTTGCCGCTAGTTGTCGCCTTTTGCCGCCCGCAGTGATGCACACAGCGATGGCGCTGGTGTAAACCGGCCAATTTTCCGTCAGACATCTTCCCTTAGCACAGCTTGAGGCCACGACCGCAGACGCGAATGTTGCGCGAAATTTGCGCAACTGTTGCGTAACGAATTCAAAGCAATTAAACACCATTCAACATCAGCGGTTCAAGTCGCTGGAATCATCCGGCCAAGTCACACCCAGGACAATCGCAAGGGAGCGGCGAAAAGTGGAAATTAGTCAAGGCACGCGTTACCCCTTATTTTAACAAGGTTTTTGCGGCTCGCCAATTTCTCGCCGATGGTTGCGCGGAGTCCCGCGAGACGGTCATGCGATGAACGCGCAGCGTCCGGCAAGACATCTTGCGAAATGCTTCGCTGGTGCAAACCACATTGTTGCGTCAGTTGCCAACCCTGTTATTTCACCGTGTTGCCAACCGCGTTGCGAACTTTGCTGCTTCGGATGTTGCCTCGCGTGTTGCCAACCATATTGCGAATGTTCGCATCTTTCAAACTGACTCCGCGTGAATCGCCTTCTCATTGTCTGGCTCGCTGCGCGTCGTCAAGGTTGTGCCTTCGGCCTCCACCTGTGACTACGCTCGCTTCGCCAAAGACCGATGGCGATTAAGCTTTCACGCTGGAAGTGTCACGGTCGTTGGGGGAATTCCTACCAGCGAACCAGCGTTATTATTTGGCATGAGACGCGATGCGCTGGCGGATTTCAGCCAGCAACTTCCGTCCGCGTGCCGGATTGCCGCGCTTCTGGCGAACCACAAAGCGGGCTTCCGCCTGGCGCTCGGTGATGACGTGCGTGACAAAGTTGTCAAACAGCCTTTGCACACTCGTGCCGGTGGATCGCGCCGCGCCCAGCAGCGCCTTGTGCCGTGAGTTGTCACAACGGTATGGAATGGTTTTCATTTTACGATTTTCAGATGTTGCGCCGGTGTCACCACGCGCGGCGAGGCAAATTTCAGTTCGCCCCGCCCAAAGTCGCGCGTGTTGTGCGTGACCAGATGTTCCACGCCACCGGCTATCGCCAGTTCCAAAACGTGGTCGTCGTCCGCATCCGGCAGGTTTGGCCTCCAGCGGAAATAAATCGGCTGCCAGATCGCCGCCGCGCAGAAATCGTCCAACAACGCTTCGCGTTCCGCCATCGTCACCGGCACGCCCTGCCACAAGCTTTCCCGCTGCACCAGTTGCTCGTATTCCGCAAACAGGGCGTCACCCATGACGGCTTGATCTTCATGTGCCAGACAGCGATCCAACACTTCCGCGCTCGCACCTTCCTGACTGCGCAGGGCGGCGACGAAAACATTGGTGTCTTGCACGATTTCCATGCGGTATAAAATGACATCACAGGTGATGCCAGTCAAGCGAAAGGTTGATTTCAAAGTCGCGGCGGATTGCAAGAGTTTGGCTGGCGTTTAATAATCCAATTCACTGGCAGGCAGCAATTCCACTTTGGCAATATGCGGCCCGCGCGACGTGAACGGAGATTTCTCTGTTGGCGTGGGCGGGGCATCATTCGTTACCGTCGGCGCAACTTTGATGGCCGCATCCGGCACACTTTTTGGCGCAGCCGGAATGTTGACGGCTGGCGCGGTCTGGGCGCGCTTCCGTCGCTTGCGCCGCTTGCCGCCCTCCAGGACGATACGACCGTATTCGGCCACGCGCGCCCGGCTGGTCTTTACTCCATTTTGTATCAGCAATTCAGCGATGGCAGCGTAGGACGCATTTTTACCGCGCAATTCCATGATGGAATCATGGAACGGTTTCAAATTGCTGAATGGAATGCGACTCGGATCGGGCTGATATTCTTGAATCGCTTTGCGCAGCAATTCAAGGTTGGGTGTTGATGGTGATGTGTTCATAATTTTGGGGAGTCATGGTTGAAAGCGTGACGACAAAATTTCGGCGAGCCATCTTGCGAGATGTTTCACTGGTTATTGCGTTGTCTGTTGCGCGGACTGCGGTGCGGGCGTTGCGCGCCATGTTGCGAGTTGTCTCGAGTCACCCGCGCGGAAATTCGGCGGCATCGCATTTGCCACTGCCCGGCCATTGCCGGGAAATAGTGCGGAAGTGACGAGACATCTCGCCAGATTTCTTGCCGAATGGTTCGCGGTCGTTGCGCGACCGTCTCGCGGGACTCCGCTGAATCATCGGCGAGCGATTGGCGAGTCGTAAAAACCTTACAAAGTTAAGGGGTAAGGCTTCCTCCTGTCTAAAATTACAAACCACTGACGTGCGACTGCACCGCGATGTGAAAATTATTGCATCGGACTTTTCGCACTTCGCGAACGCAACTGCGCAAATTAACGATGCAATTTGTGATGCGAAATTCATCGTGCCGACGATTTGGTTTTTGTGAGCGTGCCGGACACAGTCTGATTGGCGGGAATGAAATGTGATCATGGTTCGTCCATTATTTCGTTGTCGTCATTCCGCGCCGGGTCAACATCGGCGATGATGAATGGTGGTGGTTGGTGCATCGGCGGTCGAGTCGTGATGATGATGCCGGAAATAATCATGGCGGAGTTTCCCTGTGGTCGTTTCCGCCGCAAGCCGCCGCTCAAAACCCAGGCAATCAGCGCCAGGGACAGCCAGACGAACACGAGGTAACAATAAACGCCGTAATCCTGAATCAGGGCGTCCAGAGCGTTGAACACGGGATTCAGCACCGTAGCCGGATTTAAGATCATGGCTGGCCCTCCGCTGAATTGACGATTGCGAGGATTGCTGCTTTGAGTGGGGCCGGAAGTTTTGCCCAAGCCGTGACTACTTGAGACAAATCACGTCCCAAGGCGACTAGAATTTGTGCGTCTATTTGTGCGTTACCATTTGCATTTCCTAACGAATCCGATATTTTTAACAGGTTCAAGTCCTGTCGTGGGCACCACTTTTATTTGGGGATTTTTAGTAATTTCTTGAATTACTGACAAATTCCTGACAGAATGGGGCGTGAAGAAAATTGCGTTTCCTCTAGTGGTGAAACGGGGGTTCCGTTTCGGTTAAAATTTATAGCACGCCGTCCAACGGGTGTGAGTCTTACACACTTTCTTTCTACCAGAACGGCGTTCGCAAGCGCCCTACTTTCTCTACACTTCAAGCGGCCCGGGACGAAGCAAATATCGTCGTCAACCGGCTTGGAAATGCAGACGCAGATGTTTTGACCCTTACCAGCGCGGATCGCTCGGCCTACCTCCGTGCCCGGCAATTGCTCGAGCCGTTCGGTCTTGCGATTGAGACGGCGGCGGCGCAGATGGCCGATGCGAAAAAACTCCTCGGGGACGTGCCGCTTTCTCAAGCGGTTGAATTTTACATGAAACGGCATCCGGTAAAACTTGAATTAAAACCGGTCAAAGTCGTGGTGGCGGAATTACTGGCGGCGAAACAGGCGGACGGATGCAGCGAGCGTTATCTGGAAAGCCTGCGCTATTGCTTAGGAAAATTCGAGGGGCGATTCCACATCAACATCAGCGCCGTCTTGGGGACAGATGTGGATGCTTGGTTGCGCGAATCCGGTCTGTCGCCCCGAACGCGAAATAATATCAGAAATTCGGTGAATGGGTTGTTTGCCTTCGCGAAATCAAAACGATATTTGCCCAAGGATCACGATGAGATTGAATCGGTAGCGGTGGTGAATGACCGTGGCGGCGATATTGAGATTTTTACGCCAGCGGAACTCGGCGAGATTTTGCAATTCGCCAGCGACCGGATGATTCCGTTTCTGGTGTTGGGCGCATTCGCCGGCATTCGGCACGCGGAAATTCAGCGACTGCACTGGACCGATATTCATTTCGATGAAAGCATCGTGGAGATTGGGGCCGCGAAGGCAAAGACAGCGAGCAGGCGAATAGTTCCGCTGGTGCCAAATCTGCGGGAGTGGCTGCTAAAATTCCGGCAGGCGGTTGGCCCGGTTGTGACCCATAATAATGTGGCGTTTGAACTGCATCTTATTACGAAACGAATTAATGAAGCTCGGCGGTTGGCTTGGGCACAGACAAAGGGAATTAAACTCGAAAAATTAAAATCCCAAAAACGGGAAACCGGCCAGCAAACCAAACGAGTGCGAGCGGGTGCCCGCGTCCAGACCGCAAACTGACCGTGGCCGCAGATTATCCGTGGCCGTGCCCACGCCATGTCCGCGCCCAATCCGAATCCAAGATCATTCCGTGGCCTATCCACAGTCATGGCCCGACCGGTCGCAGGATTGCTAACGCATTTGCATTTCCATATTCTCGACCTGTGGCCAATCATCACGAACTGTCCAATTTCATCTGGCAAATCGCGGATTTGCTGCGCGGCCCGTATCGTCCGCCCCAATACGAGCGCGTCATGTTGCCGATGACCGTGCTGCGCCGGTTTGATGCCGTGCTCGCGCCGACCAAGGATAAAGTTCTGCGCGAATTCGAGCGCCACAAAGACAAATACAAGGACGACGCCCTCGACAAGCTCCTGAACAAAGCCGCCGGCCAGCGCTTTCACAATCACTCCAAGCTCACGTTCGAGCAGCTCAAGGGCGACCCGGACAACATTGACAAGCACCTCACCAGCTACATCAACGGCTTTTCCGCCAATGTCCGCCGCATCTTCGAGTTTTTCGAGTCACCAGTGAAATCGAAAAAATGCGCGAGTCGAACATCCTGTATCTCGTCGTTTCCAAATTCTGCGACGCCGACCTGCATCCCGACCGCGTGGACAATATCCAGATGGGGCTGGTGTTTGAAAATCTCATCCGCCGTTTCAACGAACTCGCCAACGAAACCGCCGGGGATCACTTGACGCCGCGCGAAGTCATCCGGCTCATGGTCAATCTGCTGTTCCTGCACGACGACGAACTGCTCGCCACGCCCGGCACGGTGCGCAAGCTCCTCGACCCCGCTTGCGGCACGGGCGGCATGTTGGCCGAGGCGCAAAAATATCTCCACCAGCACCACGCCCAGGCCGGGCTTTATGTTTATGGACAGGATTACAACAAGCGCTCTTTTGCCGTCGCCGCGTCCGATTTGCTCATCAAGACCGACGCCAAGGAAAACCAGAAAAGCGAAGTCCGCTATGGCGATTCGCTGATTTCCGACCCGGACAAAGGCGACCAGTATCCCGCCGACAAATTCGATTATTTGCTCGCCAATCCGCCCTTCGGCGTGGACTGGAAAAAGCAGGCCAAGGAAATCGAGGACGAACACGGCAAGCTCCGGTTCGCCGGACGTTTCGGCGCGGGACTACCGCGCGTGAACGACGGCTCGCTCCTGTTTCTCCAGCACATGATCAGCAAGTTCGAGCCGGTGTCGCCGGAAAAGCAAAAGCACGGCTCGCGGCTCGCCATCGTGTTCAACGGTTCTCGAAGCTGATAAAAGAGGTGAATATCATCTTCGCGATTTGGAAGTTCGTTTGGGCCGGTTTGCCGTTTCATACCCAGGATACATCGACAATATCACAGGCTCGCAAATCGATGGCTGGCTCCGCGGTTTGAAGTCGTTGGCGCGAACCAAGAAAGGCCAAGGCATAGCCGGGAAAACGCGAAACAATTACCGAAACGCAATCGTTGAGCTTTTCAATTACGCACGGAAAAACGGTTACCTGCCGAAAGACCTCGGGACCGAGGCTGCTGGCACTACGCGGATCCAATTGAGACCGACACGGATTTTGCAATGATCCTGAACTATTGGCCCTATTAATAATGGTTCAACGCGGCGAATTGATTCGACCTCCTTTTCCTGCAAAGCATTTAAGATTATATCGCATAAATAAGAAATTAGTGTGGCCATATGCGCCAGAAAACTCGTCATTCTGCTAAATACAATCCAGTCATCTGCAACTTCATCCCATAGCTTATTTTCTGCCTTCCTTCTGATTTCAGAGAACAAAATTGCAATCTTTTCAGGTGCCTTTTTCAGGAGTCCCCGATAGCTAAAAAAGAACTTGATTACTTCACTTGGACATATTTGATGCATCAATTCCAATAGTTCTAATGCCGTTTTAAATTCCGGCTCCAAGGTGTTTTGATATTCACGAATTGCGGCCTCCAATGATGTTATGTCAGTTCGGGCTATAATTTCAAAAAGCAACCTCTCTCCTAAATCCGAGTATGACTTACTACTAAACGTAATCTCAACGACATCCAACCGTAGTTCAAGTGCGGTCCTTAATTCAAATTCTTCGAAACAGATCCCTACCTTTTTGGCTGCCGATAAAACCTCCCCGCTTATGAACAATAATTGCATTCTAGGCGAATCGAAGGGTTCACTTGGCGTCTGCATCTCGGCAATTCAGCCGTAATCGTGAAAATTCTTCAACAGTAAACTTTTCGTCCTTGTTGGTTGCAAGTTTGGAAATGCACCGGAACAGAGCCTAGAGATGGACAGAGATTGAACTCCTGACAATTCCTGACAATAAAGTTTCATTTTGAGCGTGCAATGGTTCGTGTCTTCAAACAAGCAATAACGCAAATTAATCAATATTTATTGGGTTTTTTTGAATGCTTGCGAAAACTGATGAAGGGGTAAATCAGATTCAAGTCCTGTCGTGGGCACCACGCTTCAGTTTTTGATTGCAAATTTGCGCGTGACCGTGCCAATGCCGACAGAATTTTCGGTTAAAACTCCCTGCTTCAGCGGATTTTTGTTTATAAGCCAAAAGTTATCGTGCGTGCGGAAAGGATTGCGGATTTTGCGAGGTTTTCATTTCCCGCGTGCCGCGGTCCTCGTGCGTGTCGCGGGATTTGGAAAAAATATTGTCCCACTTTTTGGCCGTTCGGAACGGCGACTTCTGAATTCGGGCGCAGTCGGTGAGGCGTTTTGGGAAAGACCGGAATTTTGTCCGCCGCCAAAATTTTGGTGCTCGGTGATTTCATCAATTTATTTCACCGCCTGCGAATGGGCTTCGACAAACCACAGCCACTTATCAATGCCGCGCGAAATTTCCGTGAACAAATCCGCCGTGTCCGCATCGTCCAACTCTTCCGCTTCATTGATGGTGCTGCGGGCCGCCTGGCCAAAGGTGGACAGCGCGCGGGCCACGCCTTCGACATGCGCCATGCCGTCGGCGATCTCCGGTGAATATTCCGCGAGCCGCGTGCGCGCCGCCGCCATGCGCACGGTGCCCTCGGCGACGCCGCCCAGTTGCACAATCCGTTCCGCGATCTGGTCCACATAATTTTCCACGGCTTCGGCGACCTTGTCGAAGAGTTCATGCAAGCCGATGAAGCTCGGGCCTTTCACGTTCCAATGCGCCTGTTTCATCTGCATTTGCAAATCCACGGCCGAGGCCAGTCGCTGGTTCATCAGCGCGTTCAATTCCGTCCGGCGGTTCAGCGAAATGTCGTTTTCCGTTTCATACATTTTGGGTGTTTCCATGAGGGTGGTGTTGGTCATAAAATTACTTTTTATTTTGATGGTGGTTGCTAAAGCGTGCTTTCAAGTCTGGTTGTGAAAACCGTGAACCCGGGTTTGGTTGCGTTCCGCGATCAATTCCGCCTCCGCCGCCAGCCAATGCTGCACCTCGTGTCCATCCCGCGAACCTTGGTTCACATAAGTGAAATAGGCTTTTCGGGCGACTTCATCGGGCGACGGCACGAAATCAATTTCATTCGGCCGCGCTGCAACCAAAGCTTTGGCAGCAGCCTGCTGCGTTTGATCCTGCGGATATTTATTATGTTTCATGATGAATAAAGTTTTTATTTGGCCAACGGATTGTCGTCTGCGGCGTGGTTGTTTAGTGGTGATGGATTAAAACCGGCCACGCGGACGGGTGCCGGATCGTGGGCGGGACTTTCTTCTACCGCCGCTTTCGTCAATTTGACGAAAACCGTGGACTCGTCATAACTGATGCGTTCAACACTGTTCACGGGGATCAGAACTTCTTTGCCAGTGAACCGATGGCCGGTTTTGATGACCAGTTGGCGGATGGCCCAACTCTGGTTGTCCATCATAAAATCGCAGACGTGACCGGTCATCCCATCGCTCGCCTTGATGTGGTAACCATTCACGGCTTGGACGCTGCGCAAATGCACGTCGGCTTGACTGGACTGGTTGTCCAACGGTGCGGGATGGCCTGTCGGCGGAGTCGTGGCGGGCGGCTCAAGAATGGGAAAGCCGCGCATGCCGCCCCATAAACCATCCCCCTCCCAATAGAAAGGCCAGCCGTAATAGCGATGATATTCTTCTTCATACTGACGCGAGACGGGTTTGTGCAACTCTATCGAAGGAGCATCTTCAATCTGTTTCCGTGTAAGATTAACTTTCAAAATTTTTTCCGCTTGCTGCACCGTGCCGAACGCATGCGGCGAAAGGAGCACTTGTCGTCCCGGCAGCCAGGAACCGGTGTCAGCGATCACATAACGCACGGCCCAGTTCTGATCGTTAAAATAAAAATCCTTCACGTGGCCGACATCGCCATCGGAAGCCCCGAGTTTGTTGCCTAAAAGTTTTTTTGCGCTTTGTAACATGGTCGTTTTTTTCGTTAAGTTGAGTTGCGTGCATTGACGTCGTTAAATCCTGCCGAGCAAAAGCAGAATAATGAGGATCGCGAGGACCAAGCCCAAGCCACCACTGGGATAATAACCCCAGTTCTTGCTGTGCGGCCACGTCGGCAAAGCGCCGAGCAACATAAGTATGAGCAAAACCAATAAAATAGTTCCTAACATAATATTCCTTTTGTTTATTAAAACCACCCCGGCTCCACTACATCCCGCCACGGGGTGTCACCCTGCTTATTTTCAATTCACTCTTCGTTCCGATTGCGGTCGGTTGGGCGCATTTGCGACCAAAAAGAGCTGGCCATGCTCGCGCCTTTGAGAAGGTTCTGCCACCATGAGGTTTTCTCGTTCGCACGAGCAGCTTTCTGGGTGCGCCGCCACGACATGATCCCGCCCACTAAGATCGTGACCGCCGACGCCGCTGAACTCAGGGTCTTTGCCTGGCGAGTCAGTGCATGAACATCGCCCGCCACCGACCGGCCCTCGATCACCAGCTGCACCCGGTTAAGCTCGCTTTCCGCAATCAATAATTGCTTGCGCGATTCAAGTGCTGTCATACAAGAATCTGTTCCAAACACGCCCGGTCTTTGCGCAGTTGGTCGAGCGATGCGGCCATCGTCTGCCAGTTGCGCAGCACATGGATGAGTTGCCGATAAAGATACACGGCGGCACCGCCATAGAGTCCCGTTAAAACAAATAATACCACCACCGGCGAGTAACTCCACAACAGCACGACGATCGCTGCGGTGAGCGTCAATCCCGCGAGCAGCCCAAACGCGGCGACGCCGAGCGCCAACAGAAATGAATGCAGGAGACGTTCGCGTTCCTCCTGCACTTCCACCGTGAACAGCTCCAGCCGGTTTTCACCGATGGTCAATAAGCGCCGCGCAAAGAGCTTGGAACTCCTGGCCAATTGCTGAAGGCTGAAGGTGGAGTCTTCCATACGGAATTATTCGCAGTTGCGGGAACAACGGCGGCCCAGCAGATAACCAACCAAGGCGCCGACACCGACGCCGATGAGGATGGCTTGGTAAGGATTTTCACGCACGGTTTTATCCGCCGCCTTGGCGCCTTCGACCGCTTGATCGCGGACGCTGCTGCCGATTTGCTTGGCACCTTCCAGCGCCGCCGCGAGGCGTTTGCGGGCGTGCCCGACTTTTTCGCCGGCCACATCCGCCGTGGCGGCCATCAACGCGCGGGCGTCTTCGGCGAGCGAATTGATATCATTTGCGGCGGGCTCAATTGGATCATTCATGTTTTTATTTTTGTTGTTTTTCTTTTTTTAATGGCAAATTTTCCGCATCGGACAGATGGGCTGCCGAGGGCGAACTGGCCACCGTCAAAATCGAGTTTTTTCCGCCAAAAGGATTAGTCACGGTTTCCTTGGCGGCGGGATCCGGCATCCATTTGCCGTCCACCACCAGACAGTATTCATAAGTTCCCGGAGCCAGCGCCGTCTCTTTCCACCAGTTGCCCGCGCCCGAAGAATGCAGGGTCTTGGCTTCCGGTTGCCAATCATTGAACGTGCCCGCGACGCAAACGGTCTTGGCCGTTGGATGGCTGAACTCAAAGCGGATGGTCACCATTGGCGAAGGCGCCGCCGCATTGTCATGATTGTGATTATGTTTCATGGGATGAATCAATTGAGAGGAATTTAAGGTTGCCCAACGCGGTTATCTGACCTGCGGCACGCGAATATCACCGGAGTGATTCAAAATCCCAAAGGCATACAACAACCATACCACCACGCAGATCACGACCACGATATTGAGGATTTTTTTAATTTTGCCATCCATCGGAATATAGTTGTTCACCAACCAAAGCAGGACGCCGACGACGATGAGCGTGACGATCAATGAGATCAATGGCATGTCCCGCCTCCATTTTGAACCAGCGTTTGATAATTCATGCTGTGATCATAGAAAGTTAAAGAAAAATGTTCTATGGGGTATTACCCTAACAGCGCAACGAATCCGAATATTACGGCCAATTAAGTTTTTAAAACGACCGGCGGCCGGTGGGCGCGGCGAAAATTTTTTTCAATGCCAGATGCGTGGGCCAGAATACAATGAAATAAAGTGCGACCAACCATGGGAAGACATAAAAATTTTGGTTGATCCAATGTTGCGGTTCGCGATCATTGAAACCGTAAACATAATCCAAGTTCACCGGCTCATCCGTGTTTTTTGGATGGGTGCCTGCGGGCGGCGTAAAAAAATAACAAGTTAAAACCAAGATGGTTGCAAGGACGCTCCATGCCGACAAAGCGCGGCGGTCATAGCCGAGTTTGAACAAGAGCCAGACGAGTAAGAAAGGTAGCCAATCATGAAACAATGAAAGTCCCCGGGTAATAGCGATAGTTTGGAGTCAAACATATAACTGGTCAAACCCAGCAGGTGCAGTCCGAGAAGATTTCCGCCAAAGTCTGCGAGTCAGAAGCATTGGGGCAACAGAATGCCGACCGCACACATGCTGATGACTAAGGTGTTTTCCCGCCACATGCCAGCTACAGTAAGAACCAGCGCGCAATCGCAAAACCACAGGAAATTAGTCGGACCGTAAGTATGCCAATAAACGGGAACCAGCGCGATCAGAAATGCCGACATAGCCACTTTGGCAACCCACGGGATTTTATACTTTCGTCTCATTAGCTGTAACTGAAAGTGTCGCGCCAAAAATATATCTCGCGAAACCGCATTATCCATCCATCAACCGGTTATTTGCCCTTTTGTTCGGGTGGCAACATGGGTGTCAGGGCCGCCAGAATGGATTTTTGCACCGTCGGATTGTTGAGGTTTCCCAAGTGACCGCCTTTGGAAAATACCGTCAGATTGTTCGCCGGCACAGTGGTGCGCAGCCATGCAAGATCCTCGTCGGCGAGGAGAAAATCATTTTCATTTACAATCACGCGGATGTCCGGGTTGGCGTGCAGCGCAGGGCCATAGCTGCGCAAATCGCCGGCTTTATCCAAAGTAGCGGCTGCCGTGAGGCCGAGTCCGTGCGATTGATAGTAAGGCGCGGCAAAGATATCAAAATAGTCTCGGAACGAATACTTCATTATTTCCCGATAAACCGGCTCGCGGCGAAAATTGTAGATCGTGTGCCGCAACACGCCTTGGTTATGCCGCCGTTGACTGCTGTAAATGATGTCTCGCAATTCGAATCGAAACGTCAGTCCGATCAAAAACTTGGACTCGACGGCGTCGAAGGGCAATGAGGTCTGCGGCGTCAGCGTGCTGCGGCTTAAAGCGGCTACTTTGAGAAATGTATTTTCCAAGTCAGCGGTCCGCTCCGCCGCCGGCCAAGCCAGCGGCGCGTTGTAAAACTGATCCAATTTGTCCGCTCCGTGCAAGAGTCGAACCGGCGGGCTGATGGCTACATAACGGTCAAATTTCATCAATGGTGACAGATTGGTTTCGCCAAGACTGGCCATCAAATTATTAGTAGCTTCGGTGGATGCGATATACAAAGTGTTTAATGCGCCCATAGAATAACCCATCAGAGCTTTATTACCCAAACGGGCGGGATAGATTTTTCTTAGTCGGTGATCTATTTCGGTAAGCGCCACATGCAAGTCATGTCCATCCGTCGGCAAATAGGCTGGCAAGGCTGCGGTCGAAGCGTGCTCCATGAACTCGGAGTTAAACGGGCTGCTGATCAACACGGCGGAAAAACCATTTTTATAGACCAGCTCGGCGAGGGCCAGCGAAGGTTGTGACAACCGGTGACCGCCGAGGCCGGGAATGATATAAACCACATTCGCGGAGCCGGGTTGGAGCCAGTAGGTGAACTTTAATTTCTTACCCGTCGCGGGTATCAAGACGGAGCGCGTCTCGCCGTGGTTGGGAAAATCCGGGTCTTTGTAAGTGAAGAAAACGGATTGGAGCGTCTCCAAAGAGGATTCATCCTGTTTTCCTTTGACTTGAAAATTCGCCACCTGATTGGCGCGTGCGAAGGTCCACGCATATTGAACTTCGGAATACGGGTCCATTTCGGCCTGGCTAAAGCGGACATATTCATTCACGCTGTCGGAAAGATCATTATACGCGGCCACGTAAGAAAAATAGGAGTAAGGCCCGAGATAGGTCAAGGGATCGCCGGCGTCAAAATCATAGGGCAAGATATAGAGCAGTGGATTGGCGGCGGTGTCGGCGGCGAGACCCACCGTATCCCGTTCGTTGCTCGGCCCAAAAAGCGGCAGCATGATGAAACACTTGGGTTCCCAGCCCCATTGGCCGAAGGTCTGGCCAAAATCGGCGTCGGACTTCGCGATGTTCCATTTGGTGGCCACGTCAAACAGTCCGGCGGCGCCGACGGTGCTGTTGCAAACAAAACGATAGGATTCATCGCGCGCGCCGGTCCATTTTCGCTGGAGCAGGTTGTTGATCAAGCGGCCGGGATAAGTCAGGTTGCGGCCAAAATTACCGAGGCTGGTGCGGACGGGTTTCACGACGACGAAGCGATAGACGCGGCTGGTCGGCTTGATGATGTCGGTCATGACGCCGACGTTGAAATCCCACATCAGCCGGTTGAAGGGTTCGATCGGGTCGGGCACGGAGGGCGGGAGCACCACCGTTTCCTTCAACGGCGCGCAGTTGGCGGGCGGCATCTTTTCCTGCGCGTGCGACCAAATTGGCAGGCACGAAAAAAATGTTAAAAGAGTCAGTCCGCCAATTCTTCGGCTCAAATAACTTTTCAAGCTGTCGTCCTTTCGTTGCCGGTGAAACGGCTGGCGGCAGTTAAAACCCGTGGCTCGTTGTGTTCCGGCCAATATCCCAACTGACTCGGCGCTTCTAAAACGCTTTCAACCGCCTGTTGCCGGATGCGAATTATTTTGGCCACTGACTGCTGCCAATGAATTTTTATAAGACGCCCGCGCTGCGGTTCTGGGATGATGACGGTGGATCGCCGACTCAATAAGCATTGCGTTTCCTTCATGCCCGGATGAAACCACGGTTTCATGCGCTACACTATGGGGTATTCACCCCACTGTCCAATCGCCGCCGCCTATTTTTCAGGTCGGCGTCAAAAGTGCCGGGCGCAGTGACCGTGAAATTCAGCGAACGTTTTTTACGATCCAATCTCTTCGCAGGCATTGGCGGGCGCCTTTAAAACTTTCCGGACGGCGCTCAAAAATTCCTGGAGCGTGTAAGGTTTCAACAATGTCACCGCCGGTTTGATGACCGGATGCCGTTCGAATTCTTCCTCCGGGATGGTGCCGGTGGCCATGATGACGGGCAGCGCCATTTTGGTTGCGTGAACTTTTTTCAAGAGCTCCACGCCCGTTATTTTCGGCATGTCATTGTCGGTCACGAGCAGATCATAACGGTTGAGTTGGAGCGCGCTCCACGCCGCCGCGCCATCTTCGGCGGCATCCACATGGTAGCCAGAATGGCGCAAGATTTCGGTATTGAGCCGGCGCAGTTCCGGTTCGTCATCCACCACCAAAATCCGCGTGCGCGAATTCGGTTCCTGCGCGCCGGTGCTCAAAAGGGTCGCGGCGGCCGTATCCGGTGTCTGTTCCATGGTTTGATATTATGACACAATTTTTTCCCCGTGCCATGTGTGTTTCACGCACATGCCTGCGGAAACGGGTCGTCGCCGACTAATGGACGATGATTTCCGGCGGGCGGACCACCACTGCCGGCGGACGCACGACGACGGCAGGAGCAACATCGACATCTTCGCGATGCTCGATGCGCGCGTGGTCGGGGCGATCACGATGGCCGCCATCCGCAAAAATGCAGCCCGTCGTGCCGACAAGCGCGCTGAGGCCGGTGAATAAAAAAATTATCTTCATGTTTAAGTTTAGCGGTAAGCGAAGCCTCTCGCCATGGGGTGAAACCCGATGGCGGCGACAAACTGCGGGCAAACTTTGGGGTCAGGCGCGGAACCCTCTTAAACAATCGTCAACTGCACGCTGCTTTCGATGATCCCGGTGCTGATGGCATAACGCGTGAGGCCAGCCGTGTCGTGGATGTCCAGCTTCACCATGAGATGCTCGCGATGTTTCTCGACGGTCTTGACGCCGATGCCCAGCACATCCGCCGTTTCCTTGTTGGCTTTGCCTTCGGCGATCAATTGCAGCACTTCCATTTCGCGCGAAGTCAACATGGCCGCTTTCTTTTTGAGCTGGCCCGCGCGGTTGAGCGACGACGGCTGAAGCCGTTCCTGCCGCTTGACAATCGCCGGACTGAAAAAAGTTTTGCCTTTGTGCACTTCCCGAATGGCGCGGCAAACATCGTGCCCGGAAGTTTGCTTGAGCAAAAACCCCTTTGCGCCGGAATCAACGGCATTTGTGACATACGCGTCATCATTATGCGCGGAGAGCATCAGCACCTTGGCGGCGGGCGCGGCCTTGAGCAATTGGCGCGTGGCTTCCAAACCATTCAGCAAGGGCATCGCGATGTCCATCAACACCACATCGGGGCGCAGCTTGATGGCCAGGGTGACAGCCTGACGGCCATCGGGCGCCTCGCCCACCACTTCAAAATCATCCTCGAATTCGAGCATCTTGCGAAAACCTTCGCGCACGATCATGTGGTCTTCCGCGAGCAGAACAGTAATGGGTTTCATGGGCATTCTAAGGTTGCTTCATTGCGGGATTTTTTCAACGCCGGCGGGCGCGCTTTGGTGAAGGGCACTTCCACCTCGATGCGGGTTCCTTTGCCGGGTGCCGAGGCGACACAAAACGTGCCGCCGACCATCTCGACGCGCTCGCGCATGCCGAGCAGCCCGAGCCGTTTGCTGCCCGTGCCGCCCAACACGCGGTCCACCTGAAATGATCTGCCATCGTCCTTGATGTGCATCGCCACGCCATCGGCGATTTTTGTGATGTTCACCTCCACCCGGCGCGCGTGCGCATGGCGCGCCACGTTGGTCAACGCTTCCTGCGCCACGCGAAAAAGCATCGTGCGCTTGGCGATGTCCAATTGTTCCACTGCGGCAAAAGCGTGGAGATGAACCTGCAGCCGCGTCCGCGCGGAAAAAGTTTTGACGAACGAATGCAGCGCCGGGATCAGCCCCAGATCATCCAGCACCGCCGGGCGCAATTCGCGCGCGAACTGGTGCACGATGTCCACCGATTTTTCCACCAGCTTTTGCGTGCGCGCAATGTTGCGTTCCAGCCCCTTCGTGTTGATGGAGGCCTCTTTTTTCAACGTCGCCAGGCGGATGTTGATCCCCGTCAACGTCTGCGCGATGACATCATGCAGCTCGCGGCTGATGCGTTTGCGTTCGTCTTCCTGGGCCGATAAAATCTGGCGGGATAATTGCCGCAACTGTTCCTGCAAGCGGTCCGACTGCTCCAGCAACTGCGAATAATGCCGCTCGCTTTTTTTGAGCGCCGCCTCCACCGCCTTGCGCTGGGCGATTTCCTGTTCCAATTCCAGATTCGAGGCGGCCAGCTCCACCGTCCGCTGGCTCAACGTCGCGATAAATTGTTTGAGATGCGCGGTGGCCGCCGGCGTGTCGCGATGCGAATTTTCAATCGGCAAAACGGCGGCGGCAAAATACGCCCCGGCTTGCTTGATCAGCGCCGCGCGTTTGCCCGGCGCACAGGCCGGCAACAGTTCGGTGATCAGCGTCCGCTCATGCAGCTTGGCCAGATCGAGCGTCTGCAAGCCCGCCGCCAGGGCCTTGCCGCCCAGACCGCGCGCCGATTCCAGCGTCGCCTGCCGACCCTGTTTCAGATGCTGGCGCAACGCGACCTGATACCGGCGCGATAAATCAAGCAGCGGTCGTTTCATAGGGTGCCAAATTCTCGCGCGACGCGCCGGACCGACTGCGCCGACCTCGTCACCAACCGCTGCGTGCTCGCGATGTTATGCTTCAAACCTTTATGGTTGACCCGCGCCTCCTGTTTCAACGACAGCAGCCGGACGTTGATGCCCAGCAGCGTCTGCGCGATCTCATCATGCAGTTCGCGGCTGATGCTTGTGCGTTCGTTCTCCTGCGCGTCGAGCACCTGATGGGTCAATCGCCGCAACCGTTTTTGCAGCGCGAGCGATTCTTCCAGACATTTTTTATGATGCTCCCCGCTTTTCGCGAACGCTGCCTCCATGACCTTGCGCCGGACGACGCCGCGTTGCAACTGCCGGTTCGTGGCCGCCAATTCCTCCGTGCGCTGGCCGAGCGTCTCCTTCAGCCGCACCAAATGCACTCCGCTCCGCTGGTTCGCGCGATGATTTTTTTCAATCGGCGCGATGACCTCCGCAAAAAAAATTTCCGCGCGCGGCAACAACTTTTTTTGGTCCGCCGATAAGTCCAGCGCGCCGAGCGCCCGTTCGTGCATCCGCGCCAGATCCAGCGTCTCCCATCCGAGTTCGACCGCTGAACGGCCCAGCGCGCGGGCCGGCGCACCGCCCGCGCCGGCACCTGTCAGCACGCGTGTCCGCAACGCCACCGCGTAGGCTTGCGAAAATGCCTTTCGATTTTGCTTCATAATGGATGGTGATGGCGGCGCGGCGGCGCGGAAAGCTTTATTATCTTCGCGCGGACGCCGCATCAAAAAAACATCGGGCATCATCCGGAAACAATCTATGGGGTAAAACCCGGCCTTGAAGGTCGCCGCGCGCTGGCGGTCGGCTTGGCGGGGAAAAAATTATTTGCCGCGATACTTGGAAGGATTGCGAATGCGATCGAGACGTTCCACTTCGCCGGCGTTGTGCTCCATCCGCTCCCGCCGCCGGCGCGCCGCGCGCGCAAACGTCCGCGGCAGCACGCGCCAACATCGCTTCAATCGGTTCAAAGTCATCGCCATGAATGCGTCGCTTCATCGGACCGGTTTGGCGCGCAGCGCGCGCGGCGATTGCCGCCGATAAATCGGTTTCACAAACGCATCCGCCCGGAATCCGCTGGGGCCTTCCCACAATTCAAAGCCCTGGCTTTCGCTCGCCACAAAATCGCCGCGGCTGACCAGCTCGTCCCAGTTCAGCCGGCGAAAATCCTTCGTGGCGACAACCGCCGCCGCGGCCGAAAAATCCTGCGCGCCGGCCGCCGGCATTTTTTCCGCGATGGTTTTGATTTTATTCATCAGACGCTTTTGGGTTTTACCAGCAGCAAAACAATTCCGCCCACCAGCGCCAGCGCGCCCACCGCCGGCGAGATGAAATGACTGTCGGTGGTCGCGATGTGCATGCCGAGAAAATCAATCGGCTTGCCCGGCGTGGAAAAACTCAGGCCCGAATACGCGAGCACCACGATGCCCAGCGTGATCAGCAGGACGGAAAAAATGGTTTTGGCATTCATGTTGATTTTAAAATGTTTCGTTGAACCGGGGTTAAACCGCGCGCCGACCGGAAATGACCCGCAGCAAAACCATGATGATGGCGACGACCAGCAGGACGTGAATGAAGCCGCCCATGGTCGCGCCCGTCACCAGGCCCAGCAACCAAAGAACCAGCAGCACCATGGCAATTGTGTATAACATAAGATAAAAAGAATTTTGCGTCGTCTGCCGGTAGCTATTTTTCAGCAGCCACCGGCAGATTATTGATGATTTACTTGTCAGCCAATGGCACCGCGATGGTCATGTTGTTGATCACGCTGAGCACGCCGTTGATATCCGTGGCCAGTTTGGTCACCAGACTTTTTTCCGCATCATTCTTGGCGATGCCGCTCAAGGTGACGACGCCGTCCGTCGTGGAAACCGTGGTGTGCAACGCGCTGGTAGAATGGTGCGAGAGCAACGCAGATTTCACTTCCGCCGTGATGGACGCGTCATCGATTTTATCGCCGAGGGTGGCATCGGGCGTCGTCGTCGACACGGCCACGGTCATGTTGTTTTTGACCGCTTTGACATTGTCAACGTCCTTGGCGTATTCGGCCGTGAGTTCCTTCTGCGCCAGACTGCTGGCTTCGCCTTCCAAGGTGACCACGCCGTCATGGGTATAAACCGTGGTGCCGGTGGCACTCACATTGCGATGAAACAGGAGCGCCGTTTTCACTTTCGTGGTGATCCACGCATCGGAATGTTCCGCCGGCTGCTCGCCGCTGACGACTAGTTGGTCGTCCACGCTCTTGACGCCGGGCAGGCTCGCCACGGTGTCCTCCGCCAATGTTTTGTGCGACGCATCGGCCACCGTGCCGGTCAGCGTGACCACGCCGTCGGACGATTTCGTTTTGATGGAATCATCTTTGAGGGTGGTTTTGAACACATACGACTTCGCCGCCGAAGATTCGATCCGGCTGTCCGTGTCCGCCGCGCGCAGCGGTGCGCTCGTGATGACCAGCGTGCTCACGACCGCCGCGAGCGTTAAGGGGAATTGGGATTTCATGTTGTATCTTTCGTTGATTGTTTTTGTTTTTGACACTGCAGCTAGGATGACAAAAGCGCGAGGCCCTGGCCATGGGGTGTAACCCGACTGTCAAAATCGGCGCGGAACCGATGAATTAACGGCCAACAAAAACCACCGCCGGCCGGCGCGCTAACCGGAGATGGAAGCACGCGCGGCGAGAAATTGTTTCAATTCCGCGGCCGCCTTGCCGCCAAAACCAGAAACGGCGGCGAGTTCCTCAAGCGTGGCCGTTTTCAGGCGCTGCACCGAGCCGAATTTTTTGAGCAACGCTTTTTTGCGCTGCTCGCCGATGCCGGGAAATTCGTCCAGCACGCTCTCGGAAATTTTTTTCAGCCGCAACTGCGCGTTGTAGCTGTTCGCCACGCGATGGCATTCGTCGCGCAGGCGCTGCAACAATTTCACCGCCGGATGATCCAGGCCGAGCCGCAGCGGTTCGGATGCTTCCGGCAGATAAATCTCTTCAAATTCTTTGGCCAGGCCGATCACCGGAATTTTTTCCAGGCCCAGTTTTTTTAATTCCGCACGGGCCATTCCCAACTGGCCTTTGCCGCCATCGATCAAAATCAAGTCCGGCAGCGGGAACACGGCGGATAAATTTTTGCCCGGCATTCCGCGCCGGATTTTTCGGCTCGTTTCGTTCACGAGCGTTTGCAATTCCTGCGGCACCGCGTGGCCATCGTCAGCGTTTTTAGTTTTCTGCGCCGGCGCCGAATTTTCCTGCTGCAACCGCGCATAACGCCGCCGCACGACTTCGGCGATGCTCGCAAAATCATCCTGGCCGGTGACCGTTTTGATCTTGAACCGCCGGTAGTTCGCGCGGTCCGGCCGGCCATTTTTAAAACTCACGAGCGAGGCGACGGCAAACGTGCCGCTGATGTTGGAAATGTCAAAACCTTCGATGCGCAGCGGCGGCGCGGGCAAATTCAAAACTTTGGCCAGCTCCACCAAATCATTTTCCGGGTTGATCGAAAGCGGCAGGTTGTAAGGCACGCGCGCGAATTTTTCCGTTTTTTTCCACGTGGCATTCAAGTCGCGGATGAGGTCGCGCAGGTCGGCGGCCTTTTCAAAATCATGCGCGGCGGCGGCTTTTTTCATTTCCCCTTCGAGCTGGTCCTGCATTTCGCGGCACTGGCCTTCGAGAAAATTGCACGCGGCCTTGACCTGTTCCAGATATTGCTCGCGCGTGACGTTGCCGACGCACGGCGCGGTGCAGTATTTCAAATGTGCGTAAAGGCAATGTTTGTAATCGGCCTCGCCGGGCGTGAACACGCGGCAGCCCCGCAGATTAAATTGTTTTTGCGCGAGCGCGACGGCGTTGCGCAAGCCGGCTGAGCTCACGAACGGCCCGAAGTAGCGCGCGCCATCGTCTTTTTTCAGCCGCGTAAACGCGAAGTTCGGAATCGGATCATTGAGGTTCACCTTCAACATCAGGTAGCGCTTGTCGTCGCGCAGGCTGATGTTGAAGCGCGGCTTGAATTCCTTGATGAGCTTGCTTTCGAGCAGCAGTGCTTCAGGTTCGTTGCGAACCAGATGAACGTCAAAATCGCAGATCGCCTCGATGAGCGCGTTGAATTTCAAGTCCCAGCTGTTTCGCCGCGAAGACTGAAAATACTGGCTCACGCGTTTGCGCAAATTCAGCGCCTTGCCAACATAAATGACCGTGCCAAAGCGGTCTTTGTGCAGATACACGCCCGGCTTATGCGGGACGGCGCTCAATTTTTTACGGATGGCTTCGGTGACGGGCACGTGGAGAATTTCCACGCAAAGCCGCGCCGACGCAAAGGAATTTTATTTTGACTGCTGACTGCTGGCTTCTGGCCTCTTTCCCATGTGCCGGTGCACGAAAAAATAATAAAGCGCCCCGAGCACCACGCCGGTGCCCCCCACCCAGAAAACCACCTTGTGCATTTCGCCCTTGGTGATGTCCGCGCCGATTTTCACGCCCAGCCAGCACAGCACCGAGCACCAGATCGTCGCGCCGATCAGCGTGAACAGGGAAAACAATTTGTAATCCATCCGCGCGATGCCCGCCGGAATGCCGACGAGCTGCCGCGCACCCGGCAGCAATCGCGCCACGAACACGCCCGCCGCGCCGTAATGCGCCATCCAGTTTTCGCTCTTCGAGATTTTTTCCGGCGTGATCAAAATAAATTTTCCGTAACGCAACAGCAGCGGCCGGCCCGCGAGCCGCGCCAGCCAATAGACAATCGTCGCGCCGAGCCACGAGCCAAGCGCGCCTGCGACGACGATGCCCGGAATGCCGATGTGGATTTTCCCGGCGTGCGACCAGCTCGCGGCGAGCGGAATGATGCTTTCGCTCGGCAGCGGCAGCACGGAACTTTCCATCGTCATCAGCAGGCCGACGACCCAGTAGCCGCCGGTTTCGAGCGCGTTCTGATACCAGTCGAGCAGCGGCTGGAAAAGGTGTTTCAACATCGCGCGGGTTTATAGCGGAAAATTAAAATGGAGCAAGCGACAATCCGCGCCAGTTACGCCTTCAAAAAGAAATTCCGCTGCTTTTCACTGATCGGCATTCCCAGTTTTTCCATCACCGCCAGCATGTCTTCCCAGACGCGCCGTTTCTCGCTCATCGCCTGATTACGCAAAAGATACGCCGGATGATACGTCGGCATCAGCGGCGTGCCGCGATACGTCTGCCAGTTGCCGCGCAGCTTCGTGATGCCGACGGTTTTGCCGAGCAACCCTTCGACGGCCGTGGCACCAAGCGCGACAATCACTTTCGGTTGGATCAAATCAATCTGCTCGTGCAGATACGGAATGCACGTCTGCATTTCTTCCGGCGTCGGCTTGCGATTGCCGGCGGACTGCCCGGGCGTGTCCGGCCGGCATTTCAAAATGTTGGCGATATAAACATCCGCGCGCGAAAGTCCGGTGGCCTGGATGATTTTCGTGAGCAACTGCCCGGCCTTGCCGACGAACGGTTCGCCCCGCTCATCTTCATCCGCGCCCGGCGCTTCGCCGACGAACATCAATTGCGCGTCAATGCTGCCCACGCCGAACACGACATTTTTGCGCGACACGGCGAGATGCGGACATTTCACGCACGCCAGCGCGCGTTCGCGCAGCGCGGCAAAGGCGGTGGATTTGTCCATTGCCGATTGCCGGTTGCCGGTTGCCGGTTGTTCCGCGGCGGGCGAAATCGTTTTCGGCGCGGGCAAATTATTTTGCGTCGGAACATTTGTCTCGGCTCTGGCCGGTGGCGCGCCAGCGGAATTTTTTTCAACCGGAAATCGGAAATCGGAAATCGGAAATTTCCCCGGCGACTGCGCCAGCGCGCGTAAAGTTTCGGGCGCGACGGCGACATGCCGCACGCCGCGCGCCTTCAAACCTTCGACGTGCTGGATGGTCGCGTCGAGCAATTGCCGGTAACTGGCGGACATGAATTCATGCTACCGGCTGCGCGGCGAAGCGCAATCCGCCATCCACAGTTTGGGGGATTGCGTTTTTGTCACCTTTGCCAAACAATGGCCGTCCAATCCCAGAATGAAAACCACGCCAATCTTCTCGTGCGCCCTGGCTTTTGCCTTGGCGCTGCCGGTCTTCAACGCCATGGCGGAAAATCTCCGCGTCCGCGAATCGCTTGATGCCGACTGGCGTTTTCTCAAAGGCGACGCGGCGGACGGCGGCACGAACCTCAGTTACGCCAATGCCCGCGCGTGGCTGTTGCCGCTGGCGAATCCGTTCACGACCAACAAGCCCGCCGTGCGGCCGGACGGAAATTTCGGCGACGGTATTTCATTCGCGCAGCCGGGCTTCGATGACAGCGGCTGGCGCAAATTAAATCTGCCGCATGATTTCGGCATCGAAGGGCCGTTCGATCAGGCGCTGCCCGGCGGCACCGGCAAGCTGCCGTGGTCTGGCGTCGCGTGGTATCGCAAGCATCTCGATATTCCGGCGGTGGACGCGGGCCGGAAAATTTATTTGGATGTGGACGGCGCGATGGCTTACGCGGAGGTCTGGCTCAACGGACATTTTGTCGGCGGCTGGCCTTACGGCTACGCGTCGTGGCGCGTGGAACTGACGCCGTTTTTGAAATTCGGCGGCGACAATGTTGTGGCCATCCGGCTCGACAATCCGCCGAACTCGTCGCGCTGGTATCCGGGCGGCGGCATTTATCGCAACGTCTGGCTGGAGAAAACCGCGCCAGTGCATGTGACGCATTGGGGAACTTATGTCACCACGCCGCAAGTCAGCGCGGACGCGGCGACGGTGAAAATTCAGGCGAGCGTGGACAACGATGCGGACGCCGACGCCACGGTGACGGTGAGCAATGAAATTTTTGAACTCGGCGCGGATGGCAGCCGGGGAAAATCCATCGCGGCCATTTCCGTTGACGGCGTGAAAGTCGCCGCGCATCAGTCGCAGGCGAGCAGCAGCCAGATTATTTTCAAAAATCCAAAATTGTGGAGCCTCGAAAAACCAAATCGCTACGTCGTAGTCACGACGGTTTCGCAGGACGGAAAAATTGCTGATTCCTACGAAACGCCGTTCGGCATCCGCACGATTGATTTCACGGTGGACAACGGATTTTTGCTGAACGGCAAACGCGTGCCGATCAACGGCGTTTGCGACCACAGCGATCTCGGCGCGCTGGGTTCGGCGATCAACACGCGCGGGCTCGAACGGCAGATTGAAATTTTGAAGAGCTTTGGCTGCAATGCGATCCGCACCAGCCACAATCCGCCGTCGCCCGAATTGCTCGACCTCTGCGACCGGCTCGGGATGCTCGTGATGGATGAATCGTTCGACTGCTGGGAAAAGGGCAAGACGAAGAATGATTATCATCTGCTCTTCGACGACTGGCATGAAAAAGACTGGCGCGCGGAATTGCGCCGCGACCGGAATCATCCGGCCATCATTTTGTGGAGCATCGGCAACGAAGTCGGCGAGCAAAACACCGCGTCGAAATTCTGGATTGCAGCGGAGTTGACGCAGATCGCGCACGAGGAAGATGCGAGGCGCCCGACGACTTCCGCGAACAGCGATGTGCGCGCCGGCTACAATGGGTTTGGCACGAACGAGGATGTGTTCGGCTACAATTACAAGCCGTTTGAATACGGCAAATTCCGCGCCGCCAATCCGCAGCAACCTTTGTTCGGGAGCGAAACGGCGTCGTGCATCAGTTCGCGCGGCGAATATTTTTTCCCGGTCAGCACCAACAAAGACGCGGGCAAGGCTGATTTCCAGGTGAGCTCCTATGATCTTTATGCGCCGCGCTGGGCCACGACGCCGGACGCGGAATTTGCCGGGCAGGAAAAAAATCCCTTTGTCGCCGGCGAATTCGTATGGACGGGTTTTGATTATCTCGGCGAGCCGACGCCTTACGACCGCGACGCGAGCAATCTGCTGAACTTCACCGACCCGGCCGAAAAGGCCGCGATGCAAAAGCAGCTGGATGACCTCGGCAAAATCAAGGTGCCGTCGCGCAGTTCCTATTTCGGCATCGTGGACCTCGCCGGTTTTCCGAAGGATCGCTATTATCTTTATCAGGCGCACTGGCGGCCGGATTTTCCGATGGCGCACATTTTGCCGCACTGGAACTGGCCGGGCCGTGAAGGCGAAATCACGCCGGTCCACGTTTACACGAGCGGCGACGAGGCGGAATTGTTTCTCAACGGCCAGTCGCTCGGCCGCAAAAAGAAAGGGCCGTTTGAATATCGAATCCGCTGGGACGACGTGAAATATCAACCCGGCGAACTCAAAGTGGTCGCCTACAAAAACGGCAAAAAATGGGCGACCGATGTGGTCCGCACGACCGGTCCGGCGGCGGAACTCACGTTGAAAGCCGACCGCGCAAAAATCGTGGCGGACGGAGACGATTTGTCATTTGTGACGGTGACCGTGGCGGACGCAAAAGGTCTGCTCGTGCCGCGCTCAAAAAACCACATCAAATTTCAAATCGAAGGGCCGGGCGAAATCGTGGCCGTGGACAACGGCGATGCGACAAGTTTCGAGCCGTTTCAGGCCAAGGAGCACGATGCTTACAACGGCCTCGCGCTCGTCATCGTCCGCGCAAATTCGCCCGGCAAAATCATGCTCACCGCGCACGCCGACGGCCTGAAAGACGCGGCGATAAAAATCAACGCACGGGAATAACATTGCGCACTTTAAATTGGTTTGGACAAACACGCGCGCAATGCTGCTCGCGCTGCTCGCACTTTTAATTTTTATGGATGCAAAAAAAATCACGCTGACCATTTTTATCGGTTTGGTCTTCGCGGCAGTCAACGCGGCGCCGGTTTCGGAGCCGGCCGGTGCCCGGGAAATTATTTCGTTCGACGACGGCTGGCGTTTTCAGAAAGGCGATGCGCCGGGTGCCGAACAAATTGGTTTTGACGACTCGCACTGGCAGCCGGTCAGCGTGCCGCACGATTGGAGCATCGCCGGGCCGTTCGCGGAAACAAATCTTGCCGGCGGTGCGGGCGCGTTCCTGCCGAGCGGCATCGCATGGTATCGCAAAACTTTTTCGCTGCCGAAAAATGAAATCGGCCGGCGCGTGTTCGTCGAGTTTGATGGCGTGATGGCGAACAGCGATGTGTGGATCAACGGATTTCATCTCGGCCACCGCCCGAATGGCTACGTCAGTTTCCGCTATGAACTGACCGGCGCGCCGCTCAACTATGGCACTGGCGGCGTGAATGTGCTCGCCGTGTCGGCCGACACCTCCGCGCAGCCGGCGTCGCGGTGGTATGCCGGCGCGGGCATTTACCGGCACGTGCGGCTGCTTGTGATGAACCCGGTTCACTTCGCCGAAAATGGAATTTTTATCAGCACGCCCAAAGCGTCTGCGTCGGAAACGACAGTCCAAATTGAAACGGCCGTGACCAACGCGTCCGACTCGCCGCGTGAAATCACGATTCAATCCTCGCTGCTCGCGCCCGACGGGAAAATCGTCGGTGCCATTGAATCGAATGAAACCATCGCGGCGGGCGCGCAGTCGAGTTTGCAACAGGAAATCAATTTTCTCCGGCCGCAATTATGGAGCTTGGACGATCCAAAATTGTATCGGCTCGTCAGCAAAGTTAGGGGCGGCGAAAAAATTTTGGACGAGCAAACGGCTGCCTTTGGCATCCGCGATGCGCATTTTGAAGCGGACACCGGTTTTTGGCTGAATGGAAAAAATTTCAAGCTCAACGGCGTCTGCCTGCACGCGGACGGCGGCGCATTTGGCGCGGCGATTCCGCTTTCCATTTGGGAGATGCGCTTGAAAACCTTGAAATCATTGGGTGTAAACGCGATTCGCACCGCGCACAATCCGCCCGCGCCGGAATTTCTGGATTTGTGCGACCGCCTGGGCTTCCTTGTGATGGATGAAATGTTCGACTGCTGGACCGTCGCGAAAAATCCTTACGACTATCATTTGTATTTTGACGAATGGTCGCAGACGGACGAACGCCACGCGATTATGCGCGACCGCAATCATCCGAGCGTGATCATTTATTCCGTCGGCAATGAAATCCACGACACGCCGCAGGCGGAAAAAGCCAAGCGCATTTTGTCCGGCCTCGTCGCCGTCGCACACGAAGCCGACCCGACGCGGCCCGTGACGCAGGCGTTGTTCCGTCCGAACGTCAGCCATGATTATGACGACGGCCTCGCCGACTTGCTCGACGTGGTCGGACAAAATTATCGCGAAAAGGAAATTCTCGCCGCGCACGAGCAAAAGCCGGCGCGCAAAATTATCGGCACGGAAAACACGCATGACCGCAACCAGTGGATCGCCGTGCGCGACCATGCACCTTACGCCGGGCAATTTTTATGGACGGGCATTGATTACCTTGGCGAGTCGCGGCGCTGGCCGGTCATCGGCCACGGCTCCGGTCTGCTCGACCGCACCGGCGCGGTCCGCCCGCTCGCGCGCGAACGCCAAAGTTGGTGGAGCGAGACGCCCATGGTCGCCATCGCGCGCCGCGCCGCCGCCACGGAGTTGATGCCGACCGATCCCGGCTACGGCGCGGAGGAACGCCACACGCAGGTTTTATTTTCCGACTGGACGCCGAAAGATTTGCAGCCGCACGATGAGAACGTGGAAATTTATTCCAACTGCAAGGAAGTGGAATTGCTGCTCAACGACCAATCGCTGGGCGTAAAAAACATCAATGCCGACGCGGCACCGCGCGTTTGGCGCGTCCCCTTTGCGCCCGGCAAAATCAAGGCCGTGGCCCGCGACGAGGGAAAAATTGCCGCCACTGACGAGCTGATCACGGCGGGCAAACCGGCGAAAATTGTTTTGTCCAGCCCGGCCAAAAAAATTTCTCCGGCCTTTGATGACGTGGCCAGCGTGCGCGCGGAAATCGTGGACGCGAACGGCGTTGAAATTCCCCGTGCCAGCGATTTGATCTCGTTCAAAATTTCCGGGCCGGGCGTGATCGCCGCCGTGGACAACGGCGACAACAGCAGTCACGAACTTTTCCAGACGGACACGCGCCACGCATTTCAAGGCGAGTGCGTCGCGTTCGTCAAGGCGACCGGGCGCACGGGCAAAATTATTTTGAGCGCCACCGCCAGCGGGTTGGCGGCGGATTCCATCACGCTCCGGGCATCGCCAGAACTGTCGAGATGAATTCCGGCGCGGTTCAGGCATGATTGGCGTGATCCATTTTATCCCGTTGAAATTTGAATTCGCGCACCGCCCGCAACCAAACTGACCTGCCGATGAAAAAATTTATTTTTGCGATAGGCTTTGTCTTGCTGCTGACCGCAAACCCTTTGCTGGCCGAGGTGAAACTCGCCAGCCCGTTCACGAGCCACATGATTTTGCAGCGCGATAAAAAAGTGCCGGTGTGGGGCACGGCGGAACCGGGCGAAACCGTGGCCGTTGAATTCGCCGGGCAAAAAGTTTCGGCCACGGCGGACGCGGACGGCAATTGGCGCATTGACCTTGAGCCGCTGAAGGCCAGCGCGGAACCGCGCGCACTCGTCGTGACCGGCAATCATCAATCGCCGATCGAAAATCTAAAATGCGACGACGTGCTTGTCGGCGAAGTGTGGCTCGCGTCCGGCCAGTCGAACATGGATTTTTCCCTGTCGAAAAAGGTGAAATATTTTGCCGGCGTCACAAATGAGGCGGCGGAAATTGCCGCCGCCAATTATCCGCTGCTCCGCATGTTCACCGGCGTAGCGCAAAAAACTTACGCGCCGACCAATCGCGTCGGTGGCGAATGGAAAATTTGCACGCCGGAAAATGCGCCCGCGTTTTCCGCCGTGGCGTATTTTTTTGCGCGCGATTTGCAGCGCGAAATAAAAATTCCCGTCGGCGTCGTCGTGGAGGCATTTGGCGCGAGCACGGCGGAAGCGTGGATTGACCGCCCGACGATGGCGAGCGATCCGAAATTGAAACCGCTGCTCGATTCGTTCGATGCGAAAGTGGAAAATTTCAGAACGAACCGGCCGGCCATCGTCGCGCCGCCGCGTTCGGAAGATGTTTCGGCGACCAATGAAATTTCCGCCGCGACCAATTCCACGAACAGTTCCACAAATTCTGTGGCCAATCGCCGTCGTCGCGGCAACGCCGGCCCGCGCGATCCGGTGCAAGACCAGCACAACGCGACCGTGCTGTTCAACGGCATGATTAATCCCATTCTGCCATTCGCGATTCGCGGCGCGATCTGGTATCAGGGCGAATCCATCGTGGACGCGAACAAAGGCGGCATCGCGCTTTATCCGCATGTGCAGGCAGCACTTATCCGCGACTGGCGGGCGCTTTGGGGCGAAGGCGATTTTCCGTTTTACATCGTGCAGCTCGCCGGTCAGGAAGCGGCGAGCAACAGTCCGCTGGTGCGCGAGGCGCAGGCGACGGTGTTGCAATTGCCGAACACCGGCATGGCCGTGACGACAGACATCGGCGAACGCAAAAACGTGCATCCGAAAAACAAACAGGACGTGGGCGACCGGCTGGCGCGCATCGCGCTGGCAAATGTTTATGGCGAGAAAATAGAATTTTCCGGGCCGGTTTATGAATCCATGAAAGTCGAGGGTAATTTGATTCGCGTGAATTTTTCGCATGCGGACGGATTGGTCGCGCGCGCCGGAACTTTAAAATGGTTTGAAATCGCGGGCGCGGACGGAAAATTTGTTGCCGCCGAGGCGAAGATTGACGGCGCGAGTGTGATGGTCAGCAGCCCGGAAGTTGCCGCGCCGGTCGCGGTGCGATATGCCTGGGTGAATTTTCCCGACGGCGGCCATTTATACAATTCCGCCGGCCTGCCCGCCGCGCAATTCCGCTCGGACGCGCCGAAACTTTCGGTCGAATAAATATTCATGAACAAAAAAACTTTTTTCACCCTGCCGGTTTTCACATTTGCGCTGGTTGCGATCGCGCAGACAAATTCAAATCCAATGGCTGACGGCGGCAACGCCACCGATTACGACATGGCGCCGGAAACGACGCTGGCCGTGGTCAACGCCGCCAACGCCATGATCCCGACGTCCAATCCGCCGGGGCCGTTCCAGCCGACATGGGATTCGCTGAAGGAAAATTACCGCGTGCCGCAGTGGTTTATCGGCGCGAAGTTCGGTTTGTTCATGCACTGGGGACTTTATTCCGTGCCGGCGCACCACAACGAGTGGTATGAAAAACACATGTATGCCGACGGCGGCGACGGTCAGTGGCACGTCGAGCATTTTGGCCCGCAGGACAAATTCGGCTACAAGGATTTTATTCCGCTGTTCTCACAATCGAATTTCAACGCCGACGCGTGGGCGGATTTGTTCAAAAAATCCGGCGCGAAATTTGTCGTGCCGACGGCGGAGCATCACGAAAATTTTGCGCTGTGGGACAGCGACGTGACGCCGTTCAACGCCGTGCAAATGGGGCCGCACCGCGATTTGATCGGCGAACTTTCCAAGGCCGTGCGCAAACAGGGATTGAAATTCGGCGTGTCGAATCATGGCATCGAAAATTTTCAATTCATCAATCCGCCCGCCGACATGGCCGCGAAGATGAAGGCTGAACACGCGGATCTTTACGATCCGAAATGGGCGGATTTTTACAACGTCGCCGACCGCAGCGACGCCGCGTGCGAACGGTTTTTGACGAACTGGTTCGCGCGCAACGTCGAGCTGATTGACAAATATCAGCCGGACATGCTGTGGTTCGACAACGGCGTGGACCAGCGCTATCTCGACCCGCTGAAGCTGCGTATCGCGGCGTATTATTACAATCGCGCGAGGGAATGGGACAAGGAAGTTTCCATCAGCACCAAAAAGGCCGCATACGCGCCGAGCAATAAGAACACCGAGACGATTGGCTCGATCCTCGATTTTGAAAAAATCGGCGGGCGTTCGCCGTCGGGCATCCGCACGGGCGCGTGGCAGGTGGACGAACCCATCGGCAGCACGTGGGGCTACACGAGCGGCGAACATTTCTCCGGCCCGGCGCAGATCATTTCCCGGCTCGTGGACACCGTCAGCAAAAACGGCACGCTGCTGCTGAACCTTTCGCCGAAGGCGGACGGAACTTTTCCGCCGGAAATCACCAGCACGCTTTTGGAAATCGGCCAATGGCTCGGCGTGAACGGCGAGGCGATTTATAACACGCACAACTGGATTCAGTTCAGCGACGGTGTGAAAAAATCAAACGTCCGTTTCACGGTGAACGGCGAAAATCTTTACGCGATCATTCTTGGCAACTGGCCGGGCGCGGAAACGGTGGTGACTTCACTCAATGAAAGCGCGGGGAAAATTGATTCAGTCACAATGCTCGGCAGCGAGGGCAAACTGGAATTCACGCAGGACGCCGTCGGACTGAAAGTAAAATTGCCCGCGAGCCCCCCGGGCAGATACGCTTACGTTCTGAAAATCACCGGGCTGAAAATGAATGCGCCGACGTGGACGGCCTCGGGAAATCCGCAATAAAAAATGAGCCTTCAAATAAAAGAATGAAAATGCCGCGACTTTTTAATTGTCTGGCGGCCATAATTTTTGCCGCCATGGGACAAAATCTTTTCGCGCAGCTTGTGGACGGCCAGCCGAAAAATGAAACGCAGATTTCCGCGCGGCGCGAAAATTTTCCGGCGAACACGAATTTGCCGTCGCTGTTTCTCATCGGCGATTCCACGGTTCGCAACGGCCGCGGTGATGGCGGCGGCGGACAATGGGGCTGGGGCGACCAGCTCGCGCCGTTTTTTGACACGGGCAAAATCAACGTGGTGAATCGCGCGCTCGGCGGCACGACCAGCCGGACATTTTACCGCGATTTCTGGGCGCGCACGCTGGCGCTCATCAAGCCCGGCGATTTTCTGCTGATGCAGTTCGGCACGAACGGCGGGCAAATCAATGACGCCTCGCGCGCGCGCGGCGAGTTGCACGGGATTAGTGACGAAACGCAAGACATCACGAATCTGGTCACAAAAAAATTTGAAACCGTTCACACCTTCGGTTGGTATGAAATGAAAATGGTTTCCGAAGCCCGCGCGAAAGGTGCGATGCCGATGATCTGTTCGCTCATCCCACGCAACACCTGGCGCGACGGAAAAGTTGCGCGGCCCAGCACCGACAGCGCCGCGAATTGGGCGCGCGCGGCGGCGGAAAAATCACAAACGCCGTTCATTGACCTCTACGAAATCATTGCGCGGCAATACGATTCGCTCGGCGAGGAAAAAGTAAAAGACCTGTTTGTCGTCAACGCCGGGCCGCACACGAGTCTGGCTGGCGCGCAAACGAACGCGCTGTGCGTCGTGTCGGGATTGAAGGCGCTGCAGGAAAATCCGCTCGCGAAATTTTTTTCGGAGAAGGCTGATGGCGTTCCGTCTACGAATTTGAATCAGTCGGCACAAAAGTGATCATGAAAAATATTCTCGTTTCTATTTTATTTTTTGCCGTCGTCGGAATGGTTTTTGCCGAAGACGAACGGCCGGTGGTTGACGCGTCAAAAGTGCGCGAGGAAAAAATCGCAAACGCCGCGCTGCCAACGTTTCACATCGTCGGTGATTCGACGGTGCGCAGCGGCGGCACGGGCGCGGGTTTGTGGGGCTGGGGCGAACGCATCGCGCCGTATTTTGACACGAACAAAATCAACGTGGTCAACCACGCCATCGGCGGCCGCAGCGCGCGGACTTATTTTAACGAAGGCCGCTGGCAGAAAGTGGCGGATGCGATCAAGCCTGGCGATTTTGTAATCATTCAATTCGGCCACAACGACCAGGGCCGCATCGGCGATCCGGCGATGAAAGGCCGGCCCGACGGCAAGGGCATCGGCGACGAAACCGTGGAAGATATGAGGCCCGACGGCACGAAGGAACTCGTGCACACGTTCGGCTGGTATATGGCGAAATTCACGACGGACGCGCAGGCAAAAGGCGCGACGGTCATCCTCGTCTCGCCGATTCCGCACAAGCAGCGCTGGGAAAACGGGCGCGATTTTGAAAACATCGCTTTGTGGGATTCCCGAGTCGCCAAGGCACACAACGCACTCTATTTTGACCTGACGATGGTCATCACCGACGGCTACAAAAAAGAAGGCGCGGAAAAAGTCGCCACCTTTTTCGCCGACAAGGGAACGCACACGAGCGACCGCGGCGCGCAGTTCAACGCGGCGCACGTCATCGCTGGTTTGAAAAGCCTGCCGGGCGATCCGCTGGAAATTTTCTTTTCGGAAAAAGGACGGGCCATCGAAACTTACCAACCGGACGCGCAAAATATTTCAACCAACAACCTTCCCACCAAACCATGAAATGCACCTCTGTTTTCCCGGCCGGATTTGTTTCAGCCGTCGTTTTGACCGTCAGTTGCGCGACAATCTGCGCGCAGACGGGCTACAAATTTGATTTTAGCGGTGAGGCCAAAGCCGGCTGGATTGAAGTTTCATCGACCAATTTTTATTCACCCGCAGCCGGTTACGGTTTTGAGCCGGGCGCCAAAATCGGCGGCGCCGGTTCGGCGGCGAGCGACCAGCCGTTTTATTTTTCCGCGAAATTGCCGGAAGGAAATTATCAAGTGACGGCCGTGCTGGGCGGCCAGGAAGAATCCACGACGACCGTGAAGGCGGAATTGCGCCGGCTGATGCTGGAGAAAATTCACACGGCGGCGGGAAAATCGGAAACCTGCACGTTCATCGTAAATGTGCGCACGCCAAAAATTTCCGAGAGCAATCACGTCCATCTCAAACCACGCGAAACGGCCAGCGAAACTTGGGCGTGGGACGAAAAGTTGACTTTGGAATTCAACGGCGCGCATCCGAGCGTGCGCTCGCTGGAAATCGCGCCGGTCCAAGCGCCGACGGTTTTTCTCATCGGCGACTCGACGGTTTGCGACCAGCCCGCCGAGCCGTGGAACAGTTGGGGACAAATGTTGCCGCGCTTTTTCAAACCAGAAATCGCGATTGCAAACCACGCTGAATCCGGCGAGACCGTGGCGGATTCGTTGCGCGCGCAGCGGTTTGAAAAAGTTTTCAGCCTGATGCAGCCGGGCGATTATTTGTTCGTGCAGTTCGGCCACAACGACCAGAAAAATCACGCGACGAACGCGCTGGACGTTTACAAATCGGATTTGAAAAAAATTATCACGCGCACACGTTCGCTCGGCGGCACGCCGGTGCTGGTGACTTCGATGGAACGCAAAGGCGGCGTGGAACACGATACGCTCGCCGGCTATCCCGACGCCGTGCGCGAGGTGGCAAAATCAGAAAACTGCGCGCTGATTGACTTGAACGCGATGAGCCGGATTTTTTACAAGGCGCTTGGCGGCGACATCGGCAAGGCGTTTCAGGACGGCACGCATCACAATAATTACGGGAGCTACGAACTGGCGAAATGTGTCGCGCTCGGCATCCAGCAGGACAAGCTGCCGTTGGCGAAATTCATCGTGGATGATTTCAGTTTTGATCCGGCGAAACCGGATGCCGTGGCCACATTTGAAATGCCGGCGAGTCCGATGGCTTCTAAAGAGAAGCCGCTGGGAAATTAAGACGGCACTTTTCTCACACAAAAACGCCAAGCCGCAAAGAAAAAAAATCTTTCGGCTGATTTCAGTTTTCTTCGGGGCTTGGTGGCTTGGCGTGAAACTTAATTCTTCGCCGGCGTAAACGACACTGGGCCGAGCAGGCCACAATCGGTCAGCGGCCAATCCGACGCATCAAAAGGTTTGTAGTTCACGTTCACGATGTTGATGTCCTTAAAAATTTTCCAGTTCACGCCGCGCCGGTCGAGGTCGCGGATGCGGTTGGCCGCGACGCTGGTGACTTCCACTTCGAGCGTGTTGCCGGTGGGCTTGAGATTGTCGATGACCACGCGGAACGGCGGCGTGATGAGCGTGCCATAATCCTTGCCGTTCACGCGCACCTGCGCGCTCTGGCGCACATCGCCCAAATCGAGAAAATAATTTTTGCTGTCGGAGTTTGGCGTGTCAAACGTGATTTCATATTTTGCCGTGCCGGCGAAAGCCTGTGCATTCGTGCCGGCGAAAGTCGTCCACGACGCGAGTTTGGTGATTTGCGAATCAGCGGGCAAAGTCGGGCCGCCGGAAATAAATTTCACGTTCCACTGGCCGGTGATTTCAACTGGCTGGCCGTTGGTCCGCCAATAATTCCAAGCCAAGCCCTCAAATTTATTAGGTTGCCTATTCTTGGATTGAAAAAAACGAAAGATTTTGGATTCGCCGGCGTCAAGCTGGACATGGACATCTCCGCGTTTGTTTCTTAGCGCCAAACCAGAATTGCCAGTCATCGGATCAAGAATAACAACTGTTCCCCCTTCATCCCGGTTGAACGAAGTCCAGCCATCCACATTTGTCATTGTGCGATTGGCGATGAAATAATTCCAGCCACCGTCAAACGAGCGACATACATAGGACAACCCTAAATCCGCCGTCATCGGTTCGCCCAATAATGGCAGGTCGGTGCATTCCACTTTCCCCCGGCCCACTTGAGCGACATTCACAAACCCAATTGGATATTTATTTTTCTGAAACAACAGTTTTGATTTCAACAGGCTGAATTCTGCCTGCCGGTTTTCTAAATTGTCAGCGCCGGAAACATCCGTCGGCAGTTGTTTTTCAAAAATCACCGTCGCGCCGTTTTCCGCTAGCGCGAGCAGTTGCTTGAAAGTTTCCAACGGAATGTATTTACATTCGGGCACGACGATGACTTTGTAATCGCCGCCGGGCATCTGGATTTTTCCGTCCACGACTTTCGCCGTTTGCAGTTGCGCGTCGGAAACGTAGTCGAAGGCATAGCCGCGATTCCACAGTTCGTGCGCGGTCTTGGCGATGTTCTGGCCTTCAAACCAGCCGCCGGTGCTGACGCCCATCGGTTGCACGCGGGCCGCCGGATTGCTCCAGAAATCGGCGACGGGCCAATAAAGCAAAATGTCGTTGTCCGGTTTTCCCGATTGCAAAACGGATTGCACACGCGCGATGTATTCGTTGAGCGCGGGCACGTCGTGCCAGATGGGATTGCGCGGATTCATTTCCGTGGAGGCGTAAAACAGCCAGCCCGGCCACGGCGCATCGTCGGGCGAATAGCAGGTGCCGTGATAAAAAATGCGGTTCACGCCGGCGAGAAACATGTCGTCGGCGAGATATTTCACGTCGGCGAGCGTCTCGGTGAAATGTTCCTTGAGCCACGTTCCAGTTTCCGCGCCGGTGAGTTGATGGCCGGCGACGTGCGCGGCGGACGACGCGAATTTGGAAATCAAAATGCTGCGGTCGTTGTGAAACATCTCGGTCTCCGGCATGTCGGCGTCGGCGTAAAGATCGAGCCAGTTGCCGGGCGTGCCGTGCGCCTGATAAATCGTGCTGAAACCGTTTCGGTGCGCCCAGTCAATCCACGCCGGCTCGGATTGTTCGGCCATGATTTCGGCGAGCGTGCGGCGATAATCGTATTTCACGCGGGCGACGTGGTCGTTTTGTTCGTCGCCGAAAAGCGCGGGCAATTCAGTTTGCAATTGGTAGCCGCGACGTTTTTCAAACTGCGCAAAAAAATCCGGCGCCCAGTCGGTGCGGTATTCGTAGGAATCCTGGAAAACGGCTTGCGGTTTGGAGCCGGAATAATTTTTGAAAGCGGCATCAAACCACGTCAGCCAGTTGGTCATCGCTTGCGGATACGCTGGATTGAGCATCCAGCCTTCGCCGCCGGGCGCGGGGCGTTTGACTTTTTGGCCGGACGGTTTTTGCGAGACAGCGTAAACGGTCCACGCATTCGTCGAATCGTTTGGCACAGTCCAATCCACTGAGCCGTCCTCGGAAATTTTGTCGGTGAGTTCGATGGATTTTCCGTCGGGCGAAAAGGCGACAAGCGCTTGCGTGGCCGCGAGATTAAATTTGCCGTTCACTTTTTGGCCGGCGGCGACGGCATAAGTTTTCACCACCACGCTGGCGTTCGCATCTTGATCGTTGACGGTCGGCCCGCCGAAACACCAGCCGCTGCCGAGCGACATCGTCACGCCCATGTCCAGTTTCTTCGCGTCGTCAACGGTTGCGCCCATCAGGTCCAACCAGTGTGGCGTGAGGTATTTGATTTCACGCGCCTCTGCGCCTTTGGTGCCGTAAATCGAAGTGATTTGCACGCCGCCCAAACCGGCGTCGTGAAAGCGTTGCAGTTCGTGCGCGATGTTCGTCGTATCCACCGCGCTGCCATGCCACCACCACCACGCCCAAGGTTTTGTTTGCGAAGTGATCGACGGCCAGGCGAGCGGGTCATCAGCGGCACGGACGGTCCCGGGCACCATAGCGAGAAAAACGAGCAGCAACGCGACGATCGCGCGGTGGTTGGAACAGGGCTTCATGAAATGATTAGACAAGCATATCGATTTTTTACGCAAGCCGAGAGTGTAACAATTTCTGGCGATGCGTTGATTTGAACTTTTGTGCCGGAACGCGCAAATGAAACTTGACCTGCGCGCGCATTTCTAAAAACTGCTCGGAACAATTCCTCCAAAACATGATTACACCTGTTCAAGCCCCGACTTCCCGCACCAAAGGCACGAGCCTGTTCCGCACCGCCAACGGCAACAACTACGCCTTCCTGTTTTTGCTGGTCACCTCGTTGTTTCTGCTCTGGGGAGTTTGCAACGGCATGATCGATATTCTTAACAAGCATTTTCAGGACTCGCTGCACATCACCAAAATGCAATCGGCTTTCGTTCAGTTCGCCAATTACATGGGTTACTTTTTCATGGCCATTCCCTCCGGCATCTTGGCGCGGCGATTCGGTTACAAAGGAGCCATCATTATCGGGCTGGCGCTGGTCGCCATCGGTGCGTTTTGGTTCATTCCCGCCACGCATATCGGCACTTACTGGGCGTTTTTGCTGGGCCTTTTTATTTTGGCAGCAGGACTGACTTGTCTGGAAACGGTGGCTAATCCTTATACCACCGTTTTGGGGCCACCGGAATCCAGCGCCGTGCGCATCAATTTGGCGCAGAGCGGCAATGGCGTCGGCTGGATGATCGGGCCGGTGCTGGGCGGCTTTTTCGTGCTCTCCTCCACGGGCGAAGCCAACACCAGCAATGCCGACCTCTACAAGCCCTACTTGATTGTCGGCCTGGTGGTCTCCGTGCTGACGATGGTTTTTGTTTTTGCCAAAGTTCCCGACCTGCACGCGGAAGAAGAATGCAAAGTGGAAGGCGGAAAAAACCTGAAGGCGGTGAAGCCCATGTTCCAGCGCTGGCATTTTGTGCTCGCCGTGGCCGCGCAATTTTTCTACGTCGCCGCCCAGACCGGCGTGTTCAGTTATTTTGTCAATTACATCCATTCCGACACGCCCCCTTTGAGTGCCGGCATGGCCAAAGCATTGCCCGCAAACATGACCGCCTTGACGGACGGAGCCTATCATATCACGGATCGCGGTGCCGGTGAACTGTTGTCCTTTGCGGCCTTCGGATTATTTTTGCTCGGCCGGTTTACCGGCAGCTTTGCGCTGCGTTTTTTCAAGGCACATTCGATGCTCGCACTGTATTCCCTCGCCAATGTGCTGATGATGCTCTTGACCATGTTTCCGCTGGGCTGGTGGTCGGTCACCGGCCTGTTCCTGAGCTTTTTCTTCATGTCCATCATGTATCCGACAATTTTTGCGCTGGGCATCCATGGCTTGGGTGAACAGACCAAACGCGCCGCCTCGTTCATCGTGATGGCCATTGTCGGCGGCGCGATCATGCCGCTGTTCATGGGCTGGCTGGCGGATAACTGGGGCATGCGCACCGGCTTTCTCATGCCGCTGATTTGTTTTGTCATCATCGGCATCTACGGCGCCAGCTGGCAAAAATTGGAAAATAAAGACCGTGCGGTTTGAATGCTTGATTGCACAACCAGATTCGTCGTCGGTCAAATCAGGCTGCTTTCCAAGCACTGTTAATCCATTCGCATAAAGCAAAAAACCCGGCCTTGCGGCCGGGTTTGGATTTGACGGTGACGGGAATCTATTTCGCATCGTTCTCCAGAATGGGCAGAAAATAGTTGTTCAAATCCTGAATGTCTGTCGGCCGCCCACCGGCAATCAAGGCATACGTCGCCGGGTCGGGCTTGCTGAACAGCGTCGAGCCGTCGGTGAACGCCATGTTCCAACCCTTGGAGGAGTAATGGGCAAAGTAACCCGGGTTCGTCATTTGCGTATCTATGTAGTCCATGATAAAAGTGCGGCGACCTTTAAGCTGACCCGCTTTTTGAAAAACCCGGAGGCCAGTGGAATCCACAACGGGATTATAGGTATAGCTGCAGCGCACGCCACCGGAGCCATTGATGTTGCCATAGCTTATATTGCCGGCACTTGAGTAAGCTGAGATAGACAAGGCCGAGGTATAAGGATAGCTGGGGTCGAAGAATAGGCTGCCATCACCGGCCAAGTGCGACGGATAAAGATAGCCCAGATTATCGAAGTTGGCTCCCTGTGCATTGATAGTGGCAGAGCTTTGGGCGATGTGCCCGCCATTCATTGGCCCGCCAAAAACCACCCAGCGAATATAGTTGGAAAGGTCTATCACATTTTTTGTCCGGGTATTTAGCCCGGAACCGGAGGGATACCCCCCCCAAGTCGGAAACCAGTCGTCACTATCGGAGGCATAGACGGTGCAACCGAGATACATCTGGCGAAGTCCGTTGACACACTGGGTCCGTTTGGCGCGCTCTTTCGCCGAGGCCAGTGCCGGCAACAACATGGCGGCCAAAATTGCGATGATGGCGATGACTACCAGCAGTTCAATCAGGGTGAATGCATTTCGTTTATGGGGGTGCATAAGAATATTCATTAAATGGGTTTCAGGATATGGGTTGGGTCACATTAATTTCCCATAATCTCAGTCAGGCCGCCATCGCCAGTTCTGGCGAGCCTGAAGCCTGAATAAGCAACCCATCCGATAAAAAAATCCCGGCACCGAGGTATATCGATGCCGGGAGCGAGTAATATTTCAGGAGCTTATGGATAGCGCAGTTGGAAGAATACCTTCGGGTTCGCCGGATTGATGGTGATTGACTCGTTGGTAACGGAAGACGAGCCGGATACTGGGAACCAATTGGTCGAGGCCAGGCTAACTGAGTTCGTGTAAAGTTGCCAACCTTGGTGATCAGGTGCCCAAGTGAATTGTAGCGTATTACCCACGGTTATGGCCGCGAAGTGCGCCGTCGCCGGGTTCGTGTTCACGTTCGGCACGCCGACAACAACTTGAATGGTGCCGTTAAGCGACAGATTGTTAGTCCAGACATAGGTGATTGAACCATTCGCCGTGGTGACCGGTAGATTGGTCACGGCGAAAGCTCCCGTGGGCGGCACACTAAATAGTTTGAAGGTGTCGCCAGTGTGTAGGTCAGGGCCGATATTGGTCACCACCAAGGTGCCACCGGCTTCAACCGTGGTGGCCGCGATCTGGTCGCTGTTCGCCGGCGAATTGGTGCGATTGAGTTCCATAACCAATGTGCCCTGCAAATTCAAGTCATTGGTTATAGTCAGGGTGCCGATGGCGTTGGTTCCACCGGGCGCGACGGTGGTGCCAGAACCGGTGGCGATGCTACCATTCAGCTTGCCATTCCCTTGGAGGGTTTGCGCCGCCAGCGTCAGCGTGCCGGAAGCAGAAACATCCAAGATGCCCGGCGCAACAATCGTGATGGGCGTCGAGTTAGGCAAGGTGGCGGATGCACCCAGCACCAACATGCCATTGCTAACAGTGGTCAGCCCGCTGTAAGTCAAGGTTGGACTGGTCAAAGTCCAGGCTCCAGTGCCGACTTTGATGATGCCTACGGTGTCGATAATATTACCATTGTAATTCGTGCTGGTGTTCAAACTGCCGACGGCGAAATTGGCCGCGACACCGCCACCGCCACCGGAACTGGTGGATTCAATCACGGACGAGCCATCGTCCGCCAGCTCACCGATGGACAAGGTGCCCCCAACCGTGCTATACAAGAAAACACCAGTGGCTGCACCAGAAGTGCCGATACTATTGGTTAGAAACACATGGCCCAAGCTGGTGGAGCTGCCGATTCCAAGATTACCGCCGGTGGTAGTCTCTCCGATGATAATCTGGCCGGTGAACGCACTCAAATTACCGGTAAAATTACCGCGGACATAAGTTGTATTGTAGTCCAAGGTGCCGCTGCCGGTAAATGTGCCTCCGACGTTGCCGCGGGCCGGACCGAAAATGGTGCCGGTCTGATTCGTGGGGATATTGATCGTATTGGCTCCAAAGCTAGTCCAAACCACGCCCCCATCACTGCCATAACCGGCGGCGTAGAGCGTGCCCCCCAGCAGGGTGATAGGACCCGTGCCCAGCAATACAGGATTGAGTATTAAAGTGGAGGCGGTAAAGCGAAGTGTCGCATTGCTGACGATTGTGCCACCCGAGTAGGCATTACCCGCCGTGGTTTCCACATCCAATGTTTGATTCGCCCCGCCGCCCACGAAAAGGGCCACTTTACCACCGGAGCCGGTATTGTCCTCGATTGTGCCGCTGAAGGTCGTGGTGGCGGAGCCAATGATGCCAAACGTATTGGTCACGCTGCCGCCATTGTTCTCAATCAACCCATTGTCGGTGGAAAGCACGCCCGACAATGCGTTCACGGATATGTTGTGTCCGTTCAAGTCGAGCTTGCCGGCAAACGAGGGGCTGCCGTCCAGAATCAGCCAGTCCCCCGCACTGCCATCAGCGTAGAATACATTTGAGCCGGCAAGTTTCACGATGCCATTGGAAATATAGGTGTTATTCGCATAGGTGTTGGTAGGGCCATAAGTCACCGTGGCGCTGCCGAGAAAAGCCACCGGACCAGTGCCAGATATGTTATTACTGATGGTCTGCGTTCCACTAAGGTCCACCAGCAGCGTTGCGTTATTGGTCACCGGACCGGTGCCCAGACTGCCCGTGCTGCCACCGGAACCGATCTGCAATGTGCCTGCACTGATAGTCGTCCCCCCGGTATAGGTATTGTTTTTTGTGAACACCAAGGGCGATGAGCCTTGCGCCGTGACGGTGCCCGTGCCGCTGATCGGGGTCGCCACGGTGTGGGTGTTGGCATCGCCCTGTGCGAACACCAGTGAAGCATTGTTGGTGATGTTGCCGGTGCCGATATCACCGATGCTGCCATTGCCGATTTGAAGCACGCCATGTTTAATGGTGGTTGGCCCGTTATAGGTGTTGGCGGTTTCATTGATCAGCGTGCCGGTGCCATCTTTCACAAATGAAGTCGGACCGCTGATTTTACCAGCCCCGGTGCCGGTGCCATCTTGAAAATCATAGGTCTCCGCGTTATTGCTGACAACGACCGAGCCTGGCAATAAAGCGGTTTGCAGGGTAAGGGTAGGAGTGGCCCCGCCGATGTCGTCAAACCTGACCGAGTCACCGTTGGTATAGGGCCAGGAGGTAATGCCGCCGAGCAGCCAATCCGTGGTATTAGCCAGATCCCAAGTGGAACCAGTCCCCGACCAAGTAAGACTGTCTTGAGCACCCACCCCAATGACCAAGTCTATCTCCCCGGCGGTCGCATCGCTCAAGGTTGCGATCGCGCCTGGCTGCGAAAAACCGAGCACGGTCACGTTGCCGGAAGAGCCAGGTCCGCTCAACAGCGCCCCGCCATAGCTAATGAGTTTATAGACACCAAAGGGCAATGAACCACTGACATTCAACAGCAAGTTGCCGCTCGTCAATGTGAGGTTGCCGGTGACGGTTAACAAATCGCTGCTGGCACTTGAAATATCGATCGCCACGGTGCCGCCATTCACTGTCAAATCATTGGCCAAGGTGAGCGTGCCAACCACGCCATTCGTTGCCGGCGTGATCACGGTTCCCGCCGGAGCCGAAATCTCCCCCTTCACGGTGCCCACACCGCCAAGAACCTGACCCGCAGCGGTGGACAAGGCAAGGTTCGCGCCACCGGTGGCCGTGTCCAAAGTGGCACCGCTGCCCACAATAATCGCCGAGCTGCTGGAAATAGCCGAAGCAGCCCCCAGCGCGAGCGTGCCTTGATTGACAAAAGTAGGCCCGGAATAAATGTTGGTTCCGTTTAAAGTCAGTGTGCCATTGCCGGTCTTAGTCAGGCCGCCAGTTCCGCTGTTGCCGATCGCATTGGCATAGTTGACGGTCTGCCCCGCCGTATTGATTGTGCCACCGCCGGTATTGAAAGTGACTGTGTGCGTCGAAATATCATCGGTGTTGCCGTTATATTGCAATGTGCCGCCTCCGAAGCTGACCGCCCCAGAGCCCAAATTATTCAAAGTTGAAAAATTCAGAACCCCGCCGTTGATATTCAAACCACCGGCAAAGGTGTTGGTCGTCGCCAGCGTGAGCGTGCCGGTGCCGGACTTGGTCAAGCCAGTTACCGCACCGCTTTGGGGCCCGGCAATGGAGCCAGTGCCGGAAATCGTATAGTTGATGGCATTGTTATTCACCGTCACCGAACCCGGAGCCACTGCGGTATTCAAAGTCACCGTGACGGGTGAAGGCCCGCTGGCAGAATCGTTGAAGACTACGTTGTCTCCTGAGGAGAGGATTTGGCCGTAGGTTGTGGCAGTGGCAACTGTATCCAGCCAGTTGGCCGTCAGGCCGATGTCCCAAGTGCCGTTACCCACCGCCCAAGTGAGGGGTTCATCCACATTTGTGACCACCAGATTAATCGTGCTATGGACTACGTCATTAGATAGATAACCAAAGACATGCGGTTGGATGCCTGTCAGCACGAAAGGAAACACACTGCTGGCCGCATTGGTTGCCAGCGTAGTGTATTTAATAAGCGGGTAGGTGCCCGTGGCAAAGTTAGCATAGAGCATGTTAACATTGACCGTGTTGCTCGCGGTCAAAGTGCCGTTCGTTACGAGCAACGGGGCGGTCGTCGTGCTGGGAGCAATGCCGTTGCTGTAAATGAATTGCAACCACGTATTGCCGGCGGCGAACGTGAGGTTCGTGCTGTTTTTAAATTGTCCGTTGGCTCCGACCAGGAGAACACTGTTGGTGCCGCCGTTCAAAATTGTGGGCGGAGCCGTGTTCGCCGCCGTGCCGCTTGCCCCCTCGAAATTGCCACCGCTATAGATACTGATAGGACCGGTGCCGGCCACACCCACGCCGTCAACCAAAAGAGTGCCGCCATAGATAAGCGTCGGGCCAGAATAAGAGCAAGCGGCTTGATATTCCATCGTTCCGACACCGAGCTTGGAAACCGCAGCGTTCGCGGCCCTTTGGGTTATGGGTGACTGCAAGACCAAACTGGACTTAGGATTGTTTTGATAAACCAGCAGTTCGTTCGGGCCATCCGCGATGCGCAGCGAGCCGCCCGCCGTGATCACCACATAAGAACTGCCCAGATTGGTAGTCATGAGGATTGTATTCACATCCATCACGCTGCCCGATTTATAATAAATTTCCCAAGAACCCACTCCATTGTAAGTGTAGGTGCTGGCACTGGCACCATTGGTTTGGGGCGTGTTAAAGCGCATTGCGTCAATGTAATAGGTGCTAGCATCCCTGCCTCCAACCGAGTTGGTATTAGTGAAATCATAAACGCCCGAAAGACTCCCCATGGTGGGGGTGCCACCAGCGGGGTTAGCAGTATAAAGTCCCGAGATGGTAGAGCCGGGAACTACCTGGCCGCTGGCATTCAAGGCGGCGAAATCCACATCATTCACGGTGCCAATGGCCACCCCCGCCCCGGTGCCATTGCCAATGGTGCCATTCAGTAACAGCGTGCCGCTGGAGTTTGCCGCCACGGTCCCGGCAATAGTGGGATCAATGATGACCTGCGATGCGGCATTGGCGTCAAAGCTAAACAAAATGGCCGAGTCGCCGCTGATGGACAGCGCACCTTCCACATCCAAGGTCTGGCCATTGCCCACCTGCCAGTATTGCGGATAAGCCACGGCTAGCTTGTTGCTCAAGGTCAGGCTTTCGGTGGCGGTGAACAGGTTGATGCCGGATGATCCCAGCGTCAGCGTGTTGCCATCCGCCGGGATGGTGATGGGACCGGCGGGATTCGCTACCTGGATGCCAGACCAGGACAACGCCGCTCCCAACACATCATCATTGGTGTTGACAGTCACGGTGTTGTTCCAAACCGCAATATCGGCAGTTCCGGGCGCAACGCCACCGGTCCAAGCCGCGCCCAAATTAAGCGCCGAGGCATTGTCGGCTTTGGGTATAAGTGCCGCCCGTGCGGGCTGCGAGGTTATGATGGTGGAGATAGCAATGCCGACGGCAATGGCTATCAAGTGTTGTGGGGGGGTTTTCATGGATCTGGTTTTAGGGGTTACTGTTAAGACAAAAAGACGAGCAATGTTTTTGGTTGAATTAAGGGGCGTTGACTTAAAGTAACACAGAACTAATGGTGCGCCATCACCAGTTCTGGCGATATTTCTTAAAAACTCATGGCATTCCATATGGTCAGCCGCAGGTAGCCCAAGTTCGCCATCCGCCCCGGCACCGTTTTTGGGCGGCAGAGAGATGCCATTGACCCACGGCGATTCAGGAGATGCAGGACAGCCCGTTGAAGGGAATTCTGGCCCACACGGATGGGGCGTCCGGATTGGCAACCGTCCGTTCGCAGCCGCGCCGATGCGGCGTGAAATAGCAGCGGCCCGCAGCGGATTAAATTCTAGCGAGCCGGGGCCTGGCGGAGCACGGTTCGCGCGGGGTCGGGTAATTCGAAGCGGCAGAGGTGGAACAGACAATCGGTGGGCACCACGCCATCGTCGGCCGGATCATCATCCGTTGATGCGGCAGCGGCGGATTGGTCGGGGTTTGCCAGCGCGGAGAGCCAGGAAAAAAGGGACTGACCGCCGGGACTTACCAGCAGCAACCAAATCATTAGAAACCATAACCTGAGAATTCCAGCGCCCTTTCCTGCCGCTGACCTTAACCAAACCACCAAAATTATTTCAACTGTTTTTTCCGAGTGGCAAAAGCCCATGGTTGGCGCGCCGCAAAATATTTTAATGAACGGAAAAATTTCAGCGCACGATGAGTTGGAGGAGGCGCGCGGCGGGCCGGGGCAGGCGCGCGGCGGCTTCTTGGATTAATGCCGAGGGCAGACCGATCCGCAGAAAAAGCAATCCGCCGGTGAGCACATCCAAGCTTGCCCGCGCCACGAGTCGCCACACGACGGGCAGGCCGGCGGTGGTGAACCAGATCAGCGGCACGACGATGGCCAGACAGGCGGCGAGCTTCAAGCTCGGGCGCACCCATTCGATTGCGAATTCTTCCAGCGGGCCGTGAAAATAATCCCGGCTGCGGCGCAGGCTGTATTGATAGGTGAAGGCGAGCGTGCAGAGAATGGAAACCAGCACCATGCCGGGCAGACTCCATTGGCAGTGGAACAAATGGTAGCAGACGGTGTTATCGGCGTCGGTGCCGCCCCAGTGGGAGCCGAGCAGCAGGGCGAGAATAAAAAAGGTGCAGCCTTCGCCGAAAAAAATGTAGCGCATGCCGCCGATCTGTTTGGTGACGGAGACGAAGCAGCTGTGCGTGGTCTGCATCGAGAGCAGGAAGAGCCAGAGGCCCAGCAGCACATCGTTCCATGGCGACCAGGCGATCTTTCCATTCAGCCAGATCTGCACGAACAGGCTGTTGCACAAAATAAAGGAGCCGGCCAAAAAGGCGCCGAGGCTCGCGGTGAGGAGCACGATGGCGCGGAAACGGTTTTTCAGCCGCTCGATTTCGCCGCGCGCGAGCATTTCATAAAGTCCCGGCAACGCGGCGCCGTAGGGCCGGCACATGAGCGGCACGACGAGGCTGAACATTTTGGTGCCGACCGACCACGCGGCGGCGGCTTCCAGGCCGAGGGAGCGCGCGACGATGATCGTCTGGCTCGCGACTTGGAGTTGCATGCCGAGGCCGAGCAGAAAAACGTCTTTGCCGTAGTTGAAGATTTCCTGAAAAATTTTCCACGAGGCGCGGCCCCATTCACCGGCTTGCGGCAGCACGTGCAGCCGGCGGCAATTCCAGAAGAGGAAGCAGGGACCGATGAGCGCGGTCAACACATTGCTATACAAAAACGAATAAATGCCGCCGCCGTGGCTCAAAAATAACACGAGCAGGCCCAGGCCGGTGAGCAGGACGGTCATTTCGTTGTAAGCTTGGATGTCCATGCGCTGATGGGCATAGAGCATCAAACCGAGCGGCCGGATAACGTAGCTGAACGCGGCGATGAGGCCTTGCACGCGCATGAGCAGCACAAAGGTGGACTGATATTCCGGCTCGATTTTCATCAGCTTTGCCAGCAGCGGGGAGAGAAAAAACGTCGCGAGCACGATGATGCCGCCTTGCACGAGGCTCACGAGAAACGCGGTCTTGATGAGCGAGCCGTATTGGCCGTCGCCGCGCTTATCTTTGTAATCCACCAGCAGCCGCGCCAGCGCGGAGGTCATGCCGAGATCGGCATTGGCGATATAGCTCATGAGTTGCAGCAGCACGGCCCACATGCCGAATTCTGCGCGCGGCAGCCAGTGTAAAATGAGCGGGATCGAGGCGAGCGAATAGACGACGTTCACGGCCAACTGCAGGTAGCTGGCGGTGAGGTTGCGGGAGAAATTTTTCAGCCGGCTCATGCGATGAACAACGCGTTTATGCTAACGGGATTCGCCGGGGCAGCAAGGGCGAAGGATTGTAAGGCACGGTGAGACAACTCAGAATGGCGGCCCTGAATTTTTTTCAGGGCGCAATGGCGGAATTCGTCGCGGCCGTTTTTTCAAAATGCAGCACGCAAAAGTTTTCCGGGCCCCACGAAACCAGCACCGTGATCGGCACGGTCAACTCGATTTTGGCGTGGTGCCTCGCCGCCCAAGTTGTCAGCGGAATGGAACTGATGCCCGGCCATTCGTCTTCTTTGATCACCACCCACGCGAGCGCATCCGGATGCTGCAAAAATTTTTCCGGGGCGGCGTGCAGATATTTGACGAAGCGCTGGCCGAACGGCCGCCACAGGGAATAATCCGCGTCATTCGCGCCGGCGAGAAAACCGATTTCCGTGGCGTCCGCCGGCAGGGCCGCGCGAACGGGTGCGAGACAATCGTTGCGATGGGCGTAGGCGGCGTAGGTGGTGGCGAGCCGTTGCAGCATTTTATTTTCGGGATGGGCCTGCGCGAGCCGCGCGGAAATCGTTTGCGCCGGCCAGAGCGGTCGCGACACGGAAAGGATCATCACCGGCAAAACGGTTGCGGCCATCAGGATCAAAAAAATTCGCCACCAACCGCGGCGCAATAACCCGCGCTGCGCCGGCAGCAATAGAAACGGAATGAGGACGAACGGATAATACGGCAGCAGCAGTCGTGGTCCGGCTTCCGATCCAATTTTGGCCATGCAGAACAGCAGCGCCACCCACGCGCCAAGCGCGACGGGCGGCGCGATTTTTTTCAATGAACCTGACTGCCGAAAGTTTGCCAGAGAAACAACCAAGCCCACCAGTAGCGGCAGCGTGATGCCGAGGCCGAGGCCGGCGCCTTCTTCGCCGGGAAGTTCATTGGGTTTGCCGAGCATCAATCGCGGGAAGGACGCGTTCAACCAATCCGGGATGGCGCGCAGCCGCCATTGGCCCCATGCGCTGGCGCCGGGCAATATTGGCGGCATGAACGATTGTTCCGCCAGCAGGAGGCCGTTGCCGACCAGGCCGGCGACGGGATTTTTCAGTTGCATCTTGTAGATGTCCTGCGGGTCGCCGTTCCAACTGCCAGTGTAATGCTGGTTCAAGATCATGATGGGCACGGCGGAAATCAGCAGCGCGAGGCCGGCCACCGCAAGGCTGCCCGCGATTTTTTTCCGCAATTGCGGCAGCGCGGGCCAGACGGCGACGAGACATGGCAAGGCCAGGGGCAGGTTGGAAAGTTTCGTGCCGGTCAGCAGCGCGGCGGCCAGGCCGGCCAGCCAAATATCGGCCGCCCGCCGCGATCGCCGCGCCCGCAAACCCCAGTGGACGGACGACAGGCAAAACACCGCGCCGAGCAGATCGTTGCCGATGCTGCCGGCCTGCGTCGCATAACCGTAGGCGAGCGGCAAAATCCACATCCACGTCCAGGCCACGCGGCGCGCGACCCCGAGCTGGCGGAAAATGGAAAATAGCAAGCCGGGCATCAGCAAAAAACCGAGCGCATCAATCAGGAACAGGCCGCGATCCGAATGCGTCAACACCAGCAAGGGCATGGCGGTCCATTCCCACGCGGCGCCGGAATAATTCAACCGGTCATTGAAGGTGGGAATCCAAAACCAGTGGCCGGCGGTCCACCAGTTCAGCATGCGCGGCAGGCGGTAGGTGAGCGCATCGTAATTGGCCGGCGCATACAAAATGCCGCCGAGAAAAACGAGGGCCGCCACCAGCAAAAAAAGCGCGGGGAACGGGCGGCGGAAACGGCGAAGCAATTTGGCGCAGGAGGTGCGCGGGAAAATTTCAACTTTGCCGCGTTGCTTCCAAAGGCAGAAGCCGGCGAGGAACAGGAGCAGGGAAACCGCATAGCCGCCCGCGTTCAATTGGCGCAATGCCGACAGCGCCCAGCCCGTGACATTCAGCCAGGCACAAAGCCAGATCAAGGCGGCGGGCATGGCTTATTTTCCGTTCAAAAAATTATATTTGCAGATGCACCACAGCGCGCGGAAGCCGTCGCGCCAGCCGATTTTTTTCCCTTCCGCATAAGTGCGGCCATAATACGAAATGGCCACTTCGTAGATCCGCACTTTCAGCCGCGCCACCTTCGCGGTGATTTCCGGTTCGAAACCGAAACGGTTTTCCTCGATCTGAATTTTCTGGATGATTTCGCGGCGGAAAACTTTGTAGCAGGTTTCCATGTCGGTCAGGTTGAGATCCGTCGCCATGTTGGAAAAGGTGGTCAGCACGTTGTTGCCCACCGAGTGCCAGTAATACAAAACCCGGTGCGCGCCGGCCCCGATGAAACGCGAGCCGAACACGACGTCGGCCTTGCCGGACAAGATCGGGAGGAGCAGCCGGAAATATTCCGTCGGGTCATATTCGAGGTCGGCATCCTGGATGATGACGATGTCCGCCGTCGCCTGCGCGATGCCGGTGCGTAACGCCGCGCCTTTGCCTTGGTTCACCTCGTGCCGCACGAGGGTGACGCGCGGGTCGCCGCGCGTCGCCGCCTGCAATTTTTCCCACGTGCCGTCTTTGGACGCGTCATCCACGATCACGAGTTGCTGCACGGGCCGTTGGGCCAGCACCACGGCGATGACTTCCGCCACCGTGGCCGCTTCGTTATAAACCGGCATCACGGCGGAAAGGCACGGGGCGATGTCGGCGTTGGATTTGATCTCGGCGGTTGGCACAATTTGCTTCGGCGCGCAGAAGTTCGCAAAAATCGCGGGCCGGTTCAATCCGCAAATGCGCCGGGCAAATTCATTTAAGATTTGCGCCGTCGGACGAAATCGTAAATCGTCAATCGCAAATCATAAATTCACTTATGCCTTCATTCGACATCGTCTCGCAGCTCAACTCGATGGAAATCGAAAACGCGGTCAACCAGGCCAAGAAGGAACTGGCCAACCGCTTCGATTTCAAGAACAGCAAATGGGAAATCATTTTGGAGAAAACCGAAATCAAACTGGTCGCCGACAATGAATTCAAAGTCAGCACGCTGAACGAGATCGTCATCGGCAAGCTCGCCAAGCGCGGCATCAGCCTGAAGAGCATCGAGCAGTGCGATCCGGACATTTCGCCGCTCGGCCACGCGCGGCAGAGCATCAAGCTCAAGCACGGCATCGAGAGCGCCGACGCCAAATTGATCGCCAGTTTCATCCGCGACAGCAAGCTGAAGGTGACGACGCAGATCCAAGGCGACGAAGTGCGGGTGCAAGGCAAGAGCCGCGACGATCTGCAGGCGGTCATCGCCGCCGTGCGCGGGCATGAATTTCCGGTGGCGGTGCAGTTTGTGAATTTCAGGGATTGAAAAGGCGTTTATCGGGACAAAGGTAAGGAGGTGGCTCCGCTGATGGTGTTTCAAATCTCCACCACCTGCTGGTAGGCCGGCACGAGGACTTCCGCGTTAGGCTTCATCGCGCGCAAAGTTTCCGCGTGGGCAAGGCATTGCGATTCTTCGCCGTGGATGCAGATGATTTTTTTCAGGTCGCCGGAAATTTTTTCGACGTAGCGGCGCAATTCATTCTTGTCCGCGTGGCCGGAATAGGTGTCGAGCGAAACGATTTTCGCGCGCACCGCCACCGGTTCGCCAAAAATATTGACCGGATTTTTGCCCGCCACGATCAACGAGCCGAGCGTGGCTTCGGCGCAATAACCGATGAATAAAACCAGGTTCTTCGCGTCGCCGAGATTGTTTTTCAAATGGTGCCGGATGCGTCCGCCTTCGCACATGCCCGACGCGCTGATGATGATCATCGGTTCCTTGCGCTCATTTAATTTTTTGGAATCTTCCACGTCGCTGATGTAAGTCAGGTTGCCCATGCCGAAAGGATTCTCATTATTGCACATCGTATCGTTGATGCTGGGTTTCAAGGCTTCGGGATGGCGGATGTAAATCTCCGTGGCGTGCGCACTCAAGGGGCTGTCCACAAAGATCGGCACGCGCGGCAATTTGCCGGCGCAGGTGAGTTCGTGCAGCACATAAACAATCTGCTGCGTGCGCCCGACGGAAAACGCGGGGATGATTATTTTGCCGCTTTGCTTGAGCGTTTCACTGACGTATTGGCGGACGAGTTCATCGGCGTCCGGCCGCTGCTCGTGCACGCGCGCGGCGTAGGTGGATTCGATCTGGAGATAATCCACGTTCGCGACGGGAATCGGATCGCGTAAAAGTTCATCGCCGCCGCGGCCGATGTCGCCGGTGAACAAATAGCGGAATTTGCGCGCGCCTTCCTGCACGTCCAAGATCACCTGCGCGGAACCGAGGATGTGGCCGGCATCGCGGAACGTCACCGTCACGCCCGCGACCGGTGAAAACGCTTTTTCATAATCGTGCGCGACGAGTTGCATCACGCATTTCTCCGCGTCGCGCGACGTGTAAAGCGGCGCGACCGGCGGCAGATGTTTTTTCGCGCGCACTTTGGAAACGAAAAGGGCGTCCTGCTCCTGGATGTGCGCGGAATCCAACAGCATGATGCCGCACAAATCTTTGGTCGCCGGAGTGCAATGGATCGGGCCATCATAACTTTTGCACAGCGCCGGCAATTTGCCTGCGTGATCCAGATGCGAATGGCTCAACACGACGGCGTCCACCAGGCTCGGATCGAACGGAAAATTTTTGTTGAGCGCTTCCGCTTCCTGGCGATGGCCTTGGAACAGGCCGCATTCGAGCAAAAGTTTTTTGCCGTTCACCTCGATGAGATACATCGAGCCGGTGGTGGTGCGCGCCGCGCCGAAGTAGTGGATTTTCATGCGGATAAAATGCGCGGTTGCGCGGCACAAGCAACCTTTTTGCGGCGAAATTGGCGATGGACTTTCCCGGGCGATTGGCTAGATTCTCTGCACCGTTATGAAAACTGATACGACCACCCTCGTCCTGAATTTTGTGCTCGCCGTGCTGGTGATCCTCGGCGTGCTGTTCGGCGTGCTGACCATGAATCGCCAGCGCGATTTGCGGATGCTCTCCACCAACGCCACCATCGCTAATAACGCCCTGCTGCGCGCCCAGGCGCTGGCCAATGATGCCGCCGCCTACAACGCGACGGCCAAAAGCCCCGAACTCACCCGCATTCTCAACGCGATCCAGCCCAAACCCGCCCACTAAAATGAACGAACCGATTTCTTCCGCCAACAGCGACCAGGTGGCCGCGTTGCAACGCCAAGTTTTTTCGCTGCTCGTCGCCCTCATTGTCGTCAGCGGCACGCTCACCGTTTATCTTTACCGGCAGGCGAGCATCGAACGCAAAGATTATGACGCCATCGCGCCGCAGGCCAAACAGATCGTCGGGGCCTACAATCAAAATCAAAAACTGATGATTGATTTCGTCAACGCGCTCGTCAATTACGGCCAGGCGCATCCGGAATTCCGTCCGGTGCTCGCCAAATACGGCATCGCGCCAGTGCCCGGCATTCCGGCCGGTTCGCCAATGGGCGTCGCGCCCGCGCACTAAAAAAACTTTACGCCAGCTTCCCGCCGCAGTTCGGACAAAAGTTCGCCTGCGGCGGATTTTTTTGCCCGCAGCCGGCGCAGCTGGAGGCCGCCGCCTTGTTGCGCCGATGAATCACCAGATTGCGAATGTAAGGAATCCACGTGAATGCATACGCAAAAATGAAAACGGAATCCTGCTGGTGCAGCGAATAGCAGAGCAGCGTCACCGAGCCGGCGAGGCTCAGCCACCAGAACGCCTGCGGCACCACGACCTGTTTCATTTTTTCCGTGGCATACCATTGCACGAAAAAGCGTGAGAAAAAAACGGCGTTGCCCAGCCAGCCGATAATTTTCCAGACGCTCCACGCGATGCCGAAAAGCCGGCCGTCATGCCAAAAAAAATACGAAATGGAATCCATCGGCAAATTAAACCGCCGCCGCGCCGCGCTGACAAATCATTTTCCCGCCTCGGTCTTGAGATAAACCGTCTGCGACGGAAACGCGAACTCGATTTTTTCCGCGTCGAACTGCTGTTTGATCGCCAAATTGATCGCCTGCATCTCGGCAAAATGCGTTTTGGCATCCGTGCCGTTCCAGACATGGACGACAAAAATGTTCAGCGCCGAGTCCGCGAATTTGTTGAAACTGATGATGAGGTCGGCGGTCTTCGGATTCGCGCGGAAAATTTCCTCGAGGATGACCGTCGCGCGTTTCACTTTTTCCGTGGGCGTGTCGTAAGTCAGGCCGAGGTTCATCTCCGTCTTGATCATCGGCCGCCGCGTGATGTTGGTGATGATCGCGTTGCCCATCAATTTATTCGGCACCGTCACGTGATGGCCTTCGAGGTTGCGGATGCGCGTGCTGCGCAGGCCGATGCCCTCCACCGTGCCGTCCACCGTTTCCACCTTGATGCGGTCGCCGATGTGAAACGGCTTGTCCAAAAAAATCGCCACTGCGCCGAACAAATTCGCCACCGTGTCCTGCGCCGCGAGGCCGAGCGCGAGGCCGCCGACGGACAATCCCGCCAGCAGCGATTTGATTTCGACGTGCAGATTTTCCGCCGTGATGAGCGTCGCCGCGATGACGATGCCGATTTTCGCCGTTTTGCGGAGCAGCGGAAAAAGTTGTTCCGCAAACGCCTTGTCCTGCACGGAAACGATTTTTTCGCGCCACACGCCGAGCAGCAGGTCGATGATTTTCAGGATGACATACGTCACCGAGCACGCCATGACGATGATCAGGCCGTTGGACAAAATCAGTTGCGCGCGCAACGGCCAGTCGAACATGCCCAGCCCGATGTTCAAAAAGATCACGAACGCCACCACCTTCACCGGCCCGCGCAGCAGCTCCAAGATCAGATCGTCGTATTTCGTCTCCGTTTTGGCCGCCCAGCGTTTGAGCCACACGTTGACGATGTAATCCATCAGCTTGGCCACGTAAAACGCGAGCACGATGTAAATGAGCGACGCGAGATATTTCCACAGCGGCTGGCCCAGAAATGTCTGGCTCGATAAAATTTTGACCTGGTCCAGCCCGAACGTCGGGGCTGTCACCTGGATCAGTTTGTTGCTCAGAATCGTTCCGCCGGCCGCCCCATTGGTCGGCTGCGCGCCCGCCGACCAGACTGACCAGAGCGCCACGACAAACAAGCCCGCCAGTCCAAACCAATACGCCCATGCAAATCGCCACTTCATAATTTAAAAAAATACCGGCCTTGATTATTAAATTTTCCGGGCGGAATTACAGAATTTTCAGAAAGATTTTTCCGCGGGAATTGTGCTGGAAAAAAGCGGGCGGAATTTTTCAGTCAGCCGCCAGCGACAATTTTTACGATCTCCAGTTTGTCGCCCGCGTGCAGTTGGCGGCGTGGAAATTCCGACGGCGCGACCGCTTCGCCGTTGTGCTCGACGACGACGCTGCGCGGCAACAGTTTTTGCGCCACCAGAAATTCCTCAATCGAACACGGGAACTGTGCGGCTATATTTTGGCCGTTGGCGGTGATGTGGCTCATGGAATATTTTTTTCCTCGCCGATTTTCAGCGTGAATTTTCCCGCGAGCACATCCACCTCCACGGTGACATCGCTGCGACTGATTTCCCAGCAATGCACGACCACCGTGCGGTTTTGCAACTTCACACTTTTCGTTTCTCCCGCTGCAAACGAGACGCCGCTGATGACGGCGTGCCGGCTCTGGCCCTCCAGCAGCAGGCCGCCGAGCTTGAGCGTGGCCGGCAAAGCTGGCGCGGCATTGGTGAAATTGAGCGCGGGAATTCGCAACGGCCTGGCGAGCGCGGTGCCCACCGTTTCCAGCGTCGGCGTCGTGCCGTTTTTCACCCAGTTCAGGATGTAGCCGATGCCGTTTTCCTTTTCGAGCGCGACGAGCGTTTTGATTTCGCCGTGGGTGTAGGGATTATCCAGAATTTTCTGCATCTGCTCCGGCTGCCCGCGCGCTTCCATGAGCTTGTAACCGGACAATTCGCAGATCGCTTCCGTCGTGTCGCTGTCCATGACATGGTCCGCCGGCCGGTTTTCGTTGATCCACAAATGCGTGTATTCATGGGCCGCCGTGGCCGCCAACTCGATTTTCAAACGGCCGCTCAACATCACGACCTCGTGCGTGCAATCGCCGGCGGGCGTCTTGCGCGTGTTGGCGAAGCCGAATTTGTGCAGGCCGTCCGACCGGCCCACTTCCGACCAATAATCCACGTCGAACAAATTCACCGTCACGTCGGGGAAATTCAGCGTGAAGCCGCTGCCGTAAAGCCCGACCATCTCGCGCCGCGCGTCTGTAAAAACCTCGCGCGCCTCGGCCGCGTCGAGGACCGTATTCGGCTTGTCAAATTTACAGATGAACCGGCCGTCGCCGGTTTTGACCGCGCCGTCGCCGTCGCGGATCGGCAGGCCGCAGAGCGAACAGCGATTTTCCAGTTTGTAACAATCGTCGCAGACCGCGCCCCATTTGGAGATCCAGATGCGACCAGTCAACGGCCCCTTGCCGCAGACGACGCAGAAATAATTCGTCTCCTCGGCGGATGAAACCAGAACCGCTGCGAACAAAAATAAAATGAGCGCGAGGGGGCGCATGATATTTTTCGGGCGGTCACATCGTCAGCGCGGCGTCCCAATCTTTCCAAACCGGCTCGTAGCCGAGCTGGCGGATCAGCGCGGCGATTTCTTGCGGCGTGCGCTCATCGCCGATGTTGAACTGGCCGGTGGCGTTGGTGGGGCGATTTTGCTGCGGCAGCCATTCGCTGGAGCCGGCGGCGAGTTCCTTGATGACGCCACGTTCGGTGTGATGAATTTTTTCGCGACCCGCGCCGGTGTAGCCGCCCGGCTCGGTGCGCGCGCCGGCGCTCATTTGCGTGACGCCCAGCGGAATCAAACCGTCGCGCAGCTTCGGCGCTTCGCGCGTCGAGAGCGAAATGCCGACATCGGGAAACATCAGGCGCAGCGCACAGATGAGCTGCGCAAATTCGCGGTCGCGGATGTGCGTGAGCGGTTCGAACTCGCCGGCGCACGGGCGCAGGCGGGGCAGCGAAATCGTGATCTGCGCTTTCCAGCAATGCCGCAACAAATAATCGGCATGCGCGGCGACGCTCAACGCTTCGTAACGCCAGTCGGCCAGGCCGTAGAGCGGGCTGATGCCGAGCCGGCGGAAACCGGCGGCGTAGGCGCGCTCCGGCGTTTCCAGTCGCCAGTCGAAATTGCGTTTCGGTCCGGCGGTGTGCATTTCGGCATACACGGCGCGGTCGTAGGTTTCCTGATAAACAATGAGTCCGTCGGCACCGGCGGCGACGAGCGGACGATATTCTTCGGTTTCCATCGGCCCGACTTCGAGCGAAACGCTGGGCCATTCCGCGTGCAGCATCGCGATGCAATCGCGCAGATAATTGTTGGAAACAAATTTAGGATGTTCGCCCGCCACGAGCAGGACGTTGCGGAAACCCTCGGTTTTCAAGGCGTCGGCTTCGCGGCGCACTTCGTCGAGCGCGAGCGTGACGCGCAGAATCGCATTGTCGCGCGAGAAGCCGCAGTAGGCGCAATTGTTGACGCACTCGTTGGAAAGATACAGCGGCGCGAACAAGCGGATCGTTTTGCCGAAACGTTGCTGCGTCAGTGCGTGCGCGCGGCGGCCCATGATTTCCAAATGTTCGCCCGCGGCCGGCGAAATCAGCGCGGCAAAATCGCCGAGGGAAAATTTATTTTTCGATAGCACCTCGCGCGCGGCGAGCGAACTGGTGGCGCCGGATTTTTTGACCAGCGCGTCCAGGGGCAGGGAATTAAATTCAGCGACAAAACTCACAGAATCAGTTTAGCCGAAAAGTGTGCGAAGTCGAGGGCGTGAACCGCGAAACACACGAAACGCGCGAAAGAAATTTTCTCGGCAGTTCGCGTGTTTAGGGTGTTTCGCGGTTAAAAAATTGTTTCGTCACTGATAATGCGGCGGCTTGAGGTGGTTGGCCTTGATGCGTTCCAGTTCGAGCGTTTCCATCGCGGAAGATTGGCGCTGCACTTCTTTTTTCAATCGTTCGATGAGTTTGCCTTGCGCGACGATCACGGCATTCATCTGCTCGACTTGATGTTCGAGGTGCGCGGCGTTGGATTCAAGCTGGCTCAAGCGCGCGGAAATTTCATCGTTCATAAAAAAATTACGGAGCGCGCGTTCGCCGATTTTCAGGCGTGACGTTTTGTCCAAATGTAGCGGAACATGATCACGCGCAGCGCGGCGGCAAGCGGAATGGCCAGCACGCCGCCCAACAAACCGCCGAGCAACGTCGTGCCGGCCATTACCGCGACGATGATCACGAGCGGATGCAGGCCCACGCGGTCGCCCATGATTTTGGGCGAGATGAAAAGTCCTTCGAGGGATTGCACCACGCCGAACACGGCCAGCACCAGCGCGGGATGCTGCCAGTCGCCGTATTGCACGAAAGATAAAGTGAGCGCCGCGACGCAGATCACAATCGCGCCGAGAAACGGAATCATCGTGAGCAGCACGGCCGCGAAGCCGAGCAAAAAAGCGTAGTTCACGCCGACGATGAGAAATCCGATCGTGTAAAGCACCGCATCGCAAATCGCCACCAGCACCTGGCCGCGAAAAAACGCGACGAGATATTGCTGGATCGCTTCAATGACAAAAACCGTTTCTTCCTTCGCGCGGGAATCTTTCAGCGGCAGATAATCTTTCCAGTGCAATTCAATCCCGCGTTTTTCCAGCAAAAAATAAAACGCATAGACCGGCACCAAAAATAATCCCGCGAGCAGGCCGACGGCGGAAGCGACATTGGCCAGCCGATGCACCAGCCACGCGCCGACCGCGGGCAGGCTATTGGTCACCCAATTCGCCGCCGAGGCCAGCGCGGGATTTTCCGGATTACCCGGATGATTCGGATCGGGCGCGGGCGCGGCGGCGGGCTTCGGAAAAAAATGGCGGAGAAATTCCGGCGGCTGCGCGATGAATTCCGTGAGCCGTGATTGCAGGCGTTGGGAATATTCCGGGACTTTCGCCGCGAGCTGCTGCGTTTCCACCACGACTTGCGGAATGACGCTTGCGAGCACGCCTGTCACCACGCCGAAAGCCACGACAAAAACCAAGATGATGGCTCGCGCCCGCGAAACTTTTTTGCGCTCGAAAAAATCCACCACGGGCGAGAGCAAACAGGCCACGACCGCCGCCAGCGCCAGCGGCCACAGCACCGGGCTTAACAAATTCAGCACGCGGCCGAGTCCCCAAACCGCCGCGACGCCGAGCGCGATGACCGCGGCCACGGCCAATCCCGTCAGCGCAAACCAGAGAATGCAGGCTTGTTTTTTGGTGGGCGAAATCATCCTTGCCCCAATTTTTTGGATTTTTCCGTCGCGGCGCGGACGGCGCTGATGACGGTGGCGCGGAGCTTGCCTTTTTCCAATTCGTGCAAACCTTCAATCGTCGTGCCGCCGGGACTCGTCACCTGATCCTTGAGTGCGCCCGGATGCTGACCGGTGACCAAAACCATTTTCGCGCCGCCCAAAACGGTTTGCGCGGCGAGCTGGGTCGCGATGTCGCGCGGCAATCCGGACGCCACGCCGCCGTCGCTCAAGGCTTCGATGAATTGATAAACATACGCCGGGCCGCTGCCGCTCAAGCCGGTCACGGCGTCGAGCAAACTTTCTTTCACTGGCAGCGCGAGGCCGACGGCGGACAATAATTTTTTCGCCAGTTCACCGTCGGCGGCGGTGGCGTTTTTGCCGAGCGCAAAACCGCTCGCGCCCGCGCCGACGAGCGCCGGCGTGTTGGGCATGACGCGAATGACGCGCGCGCCGGCGGGCAAATGGCTTTCCAATTTGGCAATGGTCACGCCGGCGGCGATCGAAATGAGCAGATGATTCTGGGTGAACGCGCCGGAAATTTCCGCGAGCGCGGCGGCAACTTGATCCGGCTTGGTGGCGAGCAGCAAAACATTCGCGCGGCCGGCCGCTGCGAGATTAGACTCAAGAATTTTCGCGCCGGTTTCGGCCGCGAATTGTTTTTGCGCGGCGGCGAACGGATCGGCCGCAAAAAGCTGGTTCGCTTTGACGAGCTTGGCGTTGAGCAAGCCACGGGCGAGCGCGGTGGCCATTTTGCCCGCGCCAAGAAAACCGATGCTTAAGGATGCTGCCATGGCCGTTTTGTAGCAGGCAATCCGCCCGCGCGGAAGTGAAATTCGTGGAACGGGCGGGCGGCAAATCGCGGCTTGAATTCGGCGGGCTGGCCGTTAAGCTTTTTTCGGCTCAAAAAATAATGTCCACCGTCCGCAAATCCTGGGATTCGTTCGAGCTGATGCGCACCGCCGCGCAGGAGGGCGACGCGCAGGCGCAATGCTATCTCGGCGTATGTTTTCAAAACGGCCAGGGCGTGCAGCAGGATTACACCGAGGCGGTGAAATGGTTTCGCCGCTCGGCGGAGCAAAACGATCCGGTAGCACAATGCTACCTCGCGGTCTGCTACCTCAACGGCGCGGGCGTGCCGCAGGAATACACCGAGGCGGCCAAGTGGTTGCGCGAGGCGGCGGAACAGGGTGATCCCGCGGCGCAGTTTAATTTGGGGATGCTCTATGAAACCGGCCAGGGCGTGCCGCAAAATTACGCGGACGCCGTGCGCTGGTATCGCGAATCGGCGGAACGCGGCTATCCGGCGGCGCAGTTTAATCTCGGCGTTTTTACGAAACCGGCCAAGTCGTGCCGCAGGATTTCAAGCTGGCGGTGGATTGGTATCGCGCCGCCGCCGAGCAGGAACTCGCGCCCGCGCAGTGCAATCTTGGTCTGTGTTATCAGACTGGCCGGGGCGTGGAAAAAAGTGATTCTGACGCGGTCAAATGGTTCATCCGCGCGGCGCGGCAGGGCGATAAAACCGCGCAGCACAATTTGGGTTTGCATTACGCCTCCATCGAAGCGGCGGAAAAAGCGGCGGAAAAAGCGGCGGCGAAAGTGCTCAAAAACACGCCACGCTGAACTCAGCGCGCGAGTTCAATCAGCTTCGCTTCCGCCGCGCCGGCGTCAATCGTCGTCGCCGCCAATTCCCAGCCGGCGACCAGCGATTTGGTTTTGCCGGCGACAAACAACGCCGCGCCCGCATTGAGCAAAACCGCGTCGCGTTTCGGCCCGCGATCTTCGCCGCGCAAAATTTTCCGCGTGATCTCGGCGTTTTGAAATTTATCGCCGCCGAGCAGGTCGGCCAAGGCGGCGGGCTGCAAGGGAAAATTTTCCAGCGCCAAACCCGAGACGGTGAAGCCGCGCGCGTGATAAAATTCCGCGATGGTGTTTTCGCCCAGCGTGGACAGTTCGTCCAGGGAACTTCCGATTTCCGATTTCCGATTTCCGATTTTGCCGGTCACGACCATCGCGCGGCGGACGCCGAGGTTTTGTAAAACTTGCGCGAGCGGCTCGCAAAGTTCGGCACGCGGCACGCCGACGAGCATCGCGGACGGCCGCGCGGGATTCAGCAGCGGGCCAAGAAAATTAAAGATCGTCCGGCGGCCCTGGTCCGCGGCCAGTTTGCGCGCGGGCCCGATATGCTTGAACGCGGGATGAAAATTGGGGGCGAAGAAAAAGGCGAAATTTTTTTCACACAATGAACGCGCGGCTTCGGCCGGTGTCAGATCAATCCGAATTCCGAGCGCTTCCAAAACGTCGGCGCTGCCGGCCTGCGAGGTGACGGCGCGGTTGCCATGTTTGGCGACGGCCACGCCGGCGGCGGCGCACAAGATCGCGGCCGTCGTGGAGATATTGAAAGTGCCGAGGCGGTCGCCGCCGGTGCCGACGATGTCCAAGATTTCACGCGCGTCGCGCCAGGAATTTTCCAGCGGCAGGGTGACGGATTTTTGGTGCAGGGCGCGGGCGAAGGCGGCGATTTCGCCGGGCGTCTCGCCTTTTTGCGCGAGCGCGATGAGAAATTCCGCCTTGCTCGCCGCCGGAATTTTTTCATCGGCCAGCAGTTCGACGGCGGCGTGGACCTGCGCGTCCTCCAGCGATTGCGCGGCGGCGAGTTGTTGAACGAGCGATGCGAGCACGCGCGGATTTTACGCCGCCGCGCGGGCGGAAGAAACTGAAATTGCGGTGCCGGCGGGATTTATCGTAACTTATGCTTTCGCAGTCCTGTCTGGATTAAAAAATATTATGGCTGAAAAAACAACTGGTAGCAGGTGGAAATGGCTTTTGGTCGGCGTGCTGCTCGCGGCGGTGGTCGGCGGTTATATTTATTTCAGTCACGGGCGCACGCCGCTGGTGACTTACAACACGACGGCGGTGACGCGCGGCGAGTTGACAAAAGTTGTGACCGCGACCGGCACCTTGAACCCGGTGGTAAACGTGACGGTCGGCAGCCAGGTGTCCGGCCGGATCAGCCGATTGTATGTGGATTTCAATTCAGTGGTGAAATCAAACCAGGTCATTGCCGAGATTGATCCCTCGACGTATCAGGCGGCGGTCGAGCAGGCCAGCGCCGACCTGGCCAACGCGAAGGCGAACCTGGAATTGCAGCAGGTGGAGGCGAACCGCAGCAGCGATTTGTTCACGAACAAATTGATTTCCGGCTCCGATCACGACACGGCCATCGCCACGCTGCACGAGGCGGAGGCGACGGTGAAAATCAAGCAGGCCTCGCTCGACAACGCGCTGGTGAATCTCGATTACTGCAAAATTCTTTCGCCGGTGGATGGCGTTGTGATTTTGCGCGCGGTGGAACTGGGCCAGACAGTCGCCTCGAGTTTCAACACGCCGACGATTTTTCAAATCGCGAACGACATGACAAAAATGCAGATTGATTCCAGCGTGGCGGAGGCGGATGTCGGCGGCATCGTCGAGGGCCAGAGCGTGGATTTCACGGTGGACGCATATCCCGAACGCACGTTTCACGGGTCGGTGACGCAAGTGCGTAATTCGCCGACCACGGTCAACAATGTCGTCACTTACGATTGCGTCATCGGCGTGACCAACTCGGATTACAAATTGAAACCCGGCATGACGGCGAATGTTTCGATCGTCGTCGCGCAACGCGAGGATGCGTTGATGATTCCGAACGGCGCGCTGCGCTTCCGGGTGCCGGACAACGCCGTGGTGTTGACCAACGCGGCGGCGGCCACCAACAATTTGCCGGCGACGAATGGCGCAGAGAATTTCGCCGGCGGTGCTGGCGGCCATCACGGCGGCCATGGCCACGGCGAACATTCGGCGGCGCACACCGTGTATGTGCTGAGCGGCACGGGCAAGGATGCGAAATTATCGGCGGTGCAAATTCACACCGGCATCAGCGATGGTATTTCGACCGAAGTGACTTCCGGTTTGGAGGAAGGCGCGCAAGTTGTGACCGGTTCTTTCACGGCCGGATCGTCGGCTTCGGCGCCCCCAAATCCGTTTGGTGGCGGCGGATTCCCAAGACGCTGAACGTCGTTGAATTTACTTCGCGTGCAAGCCAATCCCGTTATCAAACTCGACGCCATCCACAAGACGTATCATACCGGCGAGGTGGACGTGCATGCGGTGCGCGGCATTTCGCTGGATATTTTTCCGGGCGAATTTGTCGCGATCATGGGTTCGAGCGGCTCGGGCAAAAGCACGTTGATGAACATGATCGGCGCGCTCGACCGGCCGACCGGCGGGCATTATTGGCTGGATGGCATTGACGTTTCCACGCTGGACCGCGACAAGCTGGCCGACGTGCGCAATGAAAAAATTGGTTTTGTATTTCAGGGCTTCAATTTGTTGTCACGCACGTCGGCTTTGGAAAATGTCGAGATGCCGATGCAATACAACCGGCATCGCATCCACGCGCACGAGCAGCGCACGCGGGCGCAGGAATCGCTCGAACTGGTCGGCCTGGGCAAGCGCGCGGATCACCATCCCAACCAGCTTTCCGGCGGCCAGCAGCAGCGCGTGGCCATCGCGCGCGCGCTGGTGAACAAGCCGTCGCTGCTGCTCGCGGACGAGCCGACCGGAAATCTGGACAGCCAGACGAGCATTGAAATCATGGGCGTTTTTCAGAAGCTCAACGAGCAGGGCATCACCATCGTCATGGTCACGCATGAGCTGGACGTGGCGCGCTTCACGAAGCGGATGGTCATTTTGCGCGACGGAAAAATTGTGACGGACGAAACCGTGCAACCGCGTTCGTTCGCGGAAAAAGAATTGCAACGTTTGCGCGAAGAACAACAGGCCGTAAAACTGGATTAAATCACATGCGAATTTTAGCTTCCCTTAAAATCGCCGGGCGCGCGTTGCGCCGGAACAAAATGCGTTCGCTGCTCACGATGCTCGGTGTCATCATCGGCGTCGGCGCGGTCATCGGCGCGGTGAGTCTGACCAGCGGCGCGACCAAACAAGTGGAAGATCAAGTCAGCAATCTCGGCTCGAGCGTCATCACGGTTTTTTCCGGCAACTTCACCAGCGGCGGCATGCGCGGCGGCTGGGGCAGCGCGCCGACCTTGACCATCGAAGATGCCAAAGCCATTCGCGCCTTGCCGCATGTCATCGCCGTCAGCGAGGAAGTGCGTGATCGCGCGCAGGTGCTGGCCAATGGATTGAACTGGAACACGCAGGTCATCGGCGAGTCGCCGGATTATCCGCAGATCCGCAACTGGGACGTGGCCAGCGGTTCAATGTTTTCGGACCAGGACGTGCGCAGCCTCGCCAAATCGGCCGTCGTCGGCAAGACGGTGGTGGATCAATTATTTCCGAACGAAAATCCGGTCGGCCAGACCATTCGCATCCGCAATCTCCCCTTTCAAATCGTCGGCGTGCTCGCGGCCAAAGGATTTAATCTGTTCGGCCAGGATCAGGATGACGTGGTGATGGTGCCGTATTCGAGCCACATGCATCGCATCACCACGCGCACGTTTTTGAATTCCATTTTGGTGCAGGCCGAAAACGACGAGGTCATCAGCCAGGTGCAACAGGAAATCACCGACGTGCTGCTCGCGCGGCACAAAAGCAAGGAACAGGATTTCACCGTGCGCAGCCAGTTGGAACTGATGCAGGCGGTCACCTCCACCTCGCGGGCGATGGGCTTTTTGCTCGCGGGCGTTGCCGCCGTTTCGCTGGTCGTCGGCGGCATCGGCATCATGAACATCATGCTCGTCAGCGTCACGGAACGGACGCGCGAAATCGGCATCCGCATGGCCGTCGGCGCGCGCGCGGCGGACATCTTGGTGCAATTTTTGATCGAGGCCGTGACGTTGAGCGCGATCGGCGGGGCGATCGGCATCGCCGGCGGCGTCGGCTTTTCTCGGCTCGTCGCCTATTTAAAAGACATGCCGACCGTGACGCCGTTTTTCTGGATCATCATCGCCGTGGTTTCCAGCGCCGTCATCGGCATCGTCTCAGGTTTTTATCCGGCGTGGAAAGCGTCGAAGCTCGACCCGATTGACGCTTTGCGCTACGAATAAACCGTGGCCGCTGAAATCCTTTCCACGCACACGCCGGAGCTTTTTCACAAAGCCGTCCGCCGCGCCGCCGAACTTTTGCGCGCCGGCGAAGTCGTGGCGTTGCCGACGGAAACCGTTTATGGCCTCGCCGCGAATGCGCTGGACGCAAATGCCGTCGCCAAAATTTTCCAGATCAAAGGCCGGCCCGCGCACAATCCGATCATCGTCCACGTCGCGGGCAATGAAATGGCGCGTGACTGCGCCAAAAACTTTCCGCCGCTCGCCGAAAAATTTTCCAAAAATTTCTGGCCCGGCCCGCTGACCTTGGTTTTGCCGCGCGCGGAAAAAATTCCTGAAATCGTGACGGCGGGCGGCGCCACCGTCGGCCTGCGCTGGCCGAGCCATCCGTTCATGCAGGCGGTGATCCGCGAATGCGGTTTTCCGCTGGCGGCACCGAGCGCGAATTTGTCCAACCAGATTTCGCCGACGAACGCCGCGCATGTGCGCGCGCAGCTCGGCGATAAAATTTATTTGATCGTGGACGGCGGCCAGTCACAGGTGGGGATTGAATCCACGGTGTTGGATCTGACGGTGTCGCCGCCGCGCATTTTGCGGCCGGGGATGATCCATGCGGAATCGCTCGCCGCCGTTTGCGATGCAATTCAAAATTCAAAATTCAAAATTCAAAATTCGGCGCTGCGCAGTCCGGGTTTGCTGGCCAAACATTATTCGCCGAAAGCGAAGCTGCTGGTTTTGAACTGGCGCGACGACGCCGAGTTGCGATTGCAAATCGGAAAGTGGAAATTGAAAATTGAAAATGTTTTCGTAATCGCGCACGCCAAAATTCCCGGCGGATTCAATGCGGCAAACGTCAGCGTGATCCCGCATGATGCGGAGGCATACGCGCGCGCGCTTTACGGAGAATTGCATCGCTGCGACGCGGCGGGCGCGCAATTGATCATCGTGGAAGCCCTGCCGGATTTGCCGGAGTGGGCGGGTATCGCGGACCGGCTGCGGCGCGCGGCGGCCTGATTTTATTGGGTGTTCCAGCGAATCCGGTCGGTCAGGAACAGGCCGGAAGCCAAGCCATAGGGCGCGACGCGCAGAGGAAATTGATCCGGAATCTGGTTGGAAACGACGGTTTTTAAAACAAAGTTGCCCCAGCTGTCGGCGCCGCCTTGCAGACATTCGCTGAACAGTTTGGCGTCAAGCGCGCCGAGCGTCAGGTAGAGTCCGCGGACGGGTTTGACGAGATTGTCGTTGAGTGCAAAAAATTCGGATTGCGCATTGACGGTGGTCCAAGTGCATTGATGGCCGCCATACCACGCGACGGCCCAGGGCATGTCGCTCATCAACAATTCCTCCGGTTTCATCCAGCCGGAGATTTTTTGAATATCCGGCGGATAGTAAGGCGGGTAGCTGACGGGCGAAATTTTTGGCGGGAGAAAGGTGGCGACGAGCGGCTGGCAGACGAACAAAATCAACAGACCGATGACGCCGTAACGCACTTGCGGCGTCGGAACATTCATCTGGTTCAGCAACGTGAGAAAAAATGCCAGGCCAAAAATCACCACCAGCGGCGTGAGCAGCACCAGCAGATTTTCCGAATTTATTTCGGGCGAGATCACGGAATATTGTGTGCGTCCGAGCGCTTCCACCACGATAAAAGTCCCGAGACACATCATCGCGAAATATCGCAGCCGGCGCGCGGCAACGTTGCGCAGGCCGAGCAGCAGGCCGGCGAGAAACAGCACGCCCAGCCAGCCGCCGCCCAGGCGCAACAATTCGCCGGGAATGATGGCGCGCAGGCCATCCATCAGTTTATGCGTGTAGGGCGTGGCCCAATAAAGCAAAGTCGTGTTGGGGTTGATGGATTGCATCAGGCGCGTGCCGGGGAAGGCAAAAGTGCTTTCGGCCACCGCGTAACCGGCGGTCCCGAAAAACGTGCCGCTCACGACCAAGTCGCGAATGATCCACGGCGCCACCACAATCGCAAAAACCAGCGTGGCCGCGCCGGCCAATCGCCCGCGCCGCGCCCCGCCGAAGAGCATCAAAAAAATAATGACCGGCACCAGCAGCCAGCCGAATGAAAAACGGGTCAATGTGCCCAGTCCCAGCAGCAGGCCGGCGGTGGCCGCGAAAGCAAAAAGCCGGCGCGGGCCCGGCAGTTCCAGGCGCGCCGCTTCTTCAGTTTTTAGCAGGCTCCAGACCAATCCCAAAAAAATCAGCAGCAGCAGCAGCGTGGATTGGCCGGACACGCTGAAACGCCACAGCAGATCCGAGCCGAGCATCAGCCCCGCCGCCAGCCACGCGGCGAGATTGTCAAAAAGTTTTCGGGCGATCGAAAAAGTCAGCATCGCCGCGCCCACCAATAAAAACTGGTTCAAAATCGCCACAAAAAATTCCGGTGAATAGCGCATGAAACGACCGCCTTCCGTCCAAAACGGTTTGCGCGTTTCGACGTCCCATTTCGGCGTGTGCAATTTGAACAGGCCGGCGAGCACGGTCGGATACAGCGGCGCGTTGGCAAGGTCGGGATGCGGCGTGCTGATTTGCGCGAAGTCCGCCAGATTTGTCGCCATCATTTGTTCGGGATGGGCCGTGCGGTTGTGTTTTTCCACCAGATAAAGGCTGAACGGGCGGATGAAGTCCGTCGAGTAGCCACGGCCTTCCGCGAGGTTGCGCGCGACCTGCGCCGCATCCATCGCTTCGGGCGAATTGAAGTTCCGGTAGGCGCGGATGTCGTATAAAAAAATCAGGCCGAAGACCACGACCACCAGCATGATATTGCGCATGATGCGCGAGCCGCCGCCGACTTCCGTGGCGTGGATCAGCGCCTGAATTCGTTCCGACATCATCATAAATCAAAAACCTTCGAGTTGATATTCGTGCAGCTTGCGGTGAAACGTCCGCCGGCTCATGCCGATTTTTTCCGCCGCCCGCGTGCGGTTGCCGTCGGTTTCCTTCAGCGCGCGCACGATCAATTGTTTCTCCGCGTCTTTCACCGTCAAATCTTTTCCCTGCAACAATTTCAAGTCGCCGACCGAACCGCCGCGCACCGAAGGCGGCAGGTCGCGCAGCGAAATCCGCTCGCCGCGGCACAAAACGACGGCGTGTTCGATGGCCGTGCGCAGTTCGCGCACATTGCCGGGCCAGGAAAAATTCATCAACGCTTCGAGCGCATCCAGCGTGAAATCGTTCACCGCTTTGCCGTTTTCTTTCGCGAACTCGCGCAAAAAACTTTGCGCCAGCAGCGGAATGTCGCCCGTGCGCTCGCGCAACGGCGGCAAATTAATTTCCACGACGCGCAGCCGGAAAAACAAATCCTCGCGGAATTTGCCCGCTTTGACCAGTTCTTCCAGATTTTTATTCGTCGCCGCCACCAGCCGCACGTCGGCGCTCAAAGTTTTGTTCGAGCCGACCCGCTCAAAAGTGCGTTCGCCCAAAAATCTCAATAGCTTCACTTGAATGGTCGCGTCGATCTCGCCGATCTCGTCGAGAAACAGCGTGCCGCCCTGCGCCTGTTCAAATCGTCCAATGCGCCGCTCGTGCGCGCCGGTGAAGGCACCGCGCTCGTGGCCGAACAATTCACTTTCCAGCAGGGTCGGCGCCAGCGCCGCGCAATGCACCGTCACGAACGGCAGCTTGGCGCGCGGACTTAATTGATGCAGCGCCTTCGCAATGAGTTCCTTGCCCGTGCCGCTTTCGCCCAGCACCAAAACGGTGGCGCGCGTGGGCGCGACCTGCTGCACGATCTCAAAAATTTCCGCCATCACCGGCGACTGGCCGACGATGTTTTCCAAGCCAAATTTTGCATCAAGCTGTTTCCGCAGCGAAACATTTTCCACTTCCAGATGCTGCTGCTTCAAGGAGCGCGCGATGCGCATTTCCAGTTCGTCAATCTGCAACCGGCCTTTGGCGATGTAATCGTCCGCGCCGTGTTTCATCGCGTCCACCGCCAGTTCCTCCGAACCGTAGGCCGTCATCAAAATGCAGATCGGCGGCTTCGGCAAAGATTTCGCGCGCGCGATCAATTTCATGCCGTCTTCGTTCGGCAGCCGGAAATCCGTGAGCATCACGTCAAAATTCTCCGACTCCAATAAATTCATCGCCGCCTTCGCGTCTTCGGCGATGTAAACGTCGTAGCGTTCTTCGAGCGCCGCGCGCAAACCTTCGCGCGTCGGCTTCTCGTCGTCCACAATCAGCAAGGTCGGTTTTTCTTTCACAAAATTTCATCCGCGAATCGCGCGAATTTTCACGAATTAATCGGTCCGGTTTTTGATTCGCGGTCATTCGCGAAAATTGGCGGATTCTTTTCCGGGTTTGTTTTCGAGCAAGCGCGGCTTGCGCTCATGCAATGGCAGCCAGATGCGAAACGTGGTGCCGCGGCCGACATGGCTTTCGAGTTCGATGCGCCCGTTGTGCGCGCGCACGATGCGCTGCACGATCATCAGCCCCAGCCCGCTGCCTTTTTTCTTGGTCGTGTAAAACGGTTCGAAAATGCGGTTGATCTGTTCCTGCGGAATGCCGCCGCCGGTGTCCGTGACGCTCACCCAGACGTCGTCGGAATTTTCGCCGGTCTGAAGCGTCAACGTGCCGCCGGTGGTCATCGCCTGCACCGCATTTTTCACGAGGTTCACCAGCACCTGCTGCAACTGAGTCGCATCAACCGGCGTGGCCGTCAGGTGACGCGCCAATTTGGCTTTCACCGTGACGCCGCGATTCTCAATTTCCGGGCGCAACAACGCCAGGGTTTTTTCCGTGACGTCATTCAGCGACGCCAGTTTCATCTGCAACGGCGCCGGCCGGATCGCGCCGAGAAATTGCGTGATGATGTAATCCAGCCGGTTGATCTCGCCTTTCGCGACTTCAAGATATTGCGATAATTTTTCCGAAACTTCGGCGGTGTTCGTTTCCGCAGCGGGCGGGCGCGGGCGCGAAAAAACGCGGACATTCGCCGGCGCGCTTTTCAATTTTTTCACCTCGCGTTCCATCAGCTGCAAATGGATGTGCAGCGCGTTGAGGGGATTGCCGATCTCGTGCGCGACGCTTGCCGCGAGCAATGTTAACGCCTGGACGCGTTCGCTTTCGATGGCCGCAAAAGTTTTTTGCCGCGCCTCGGTCGCATCATGCAAAATCAGCGCCACGCCCGTGCTGCCGCGCGCCTCGCCATCGAGCGGCGCGGCGTAGAGCCGGAGAAAACGCGGCCGGGGATAGTGCACTTCAAATTCCAGCCGCGTGACATGTTCCCCGCCTTGCCGATCCACCTTCGAAATTTTTTTCCAGTCCACTTCCGGCAAAATGTCGCCAATGGCCTGTCCCTCGCTGTCCGGCTGCAAGCCGATCAATTCCGTCACCGCCTGATTGAAATAAATCACGCGACCTTGTTCATCCGCCACCAGCACGCCGTCCTCAATTGTGTTAAATAACGTTTCAAGAAAACTGCGTTCGCGCGCGAGGCGTTGGACGACCGTTTGCAACCCTTCGGTGTCCAAGCGGCCGATGCGGTCTAGCACCTTGTCCAGAAAACTGGTTTTGTTTGTAGCCATTGATTAAAATCAATTTTAACAGAGACATTATGGCGCTTTTTCAGCTCGCGTCAATTTTAACATTGGAAATAATGGCGCAACTTAATTTTTTTATTTATGAACAAAAGTGCAAATTTTTTTAAAAATAAAATCAATGTCCTGATTCCCGAAGCGATTTCACTTTTCCACTTTTGCATTTGCCGGCATGTTGACGGAAGCTTTTTAAAATATGCTTTGGTGGACGTTTCAACAGCTTCGCAGCGGCAGCGCCAAAACGCGCCTGGCAGTGGTGGAGAAGCTCGCGCATTCGGAAGACGCGAGCGCGTTGGACCCGCTGATTTTTGCGTTGAAGGACAAAGAGGTGAATGTCCGCTGCGTCGCCGCCAAGGCGTTGGCGCGTTTTGAAGACCGGCGCGCGGTGGAACCGCTGCTGCAAATGTTGCGCGATCGCGAACCCTTGGCGCGGGCGGCGGCGGTGGAAACACTCGGCCAGCTTGGCGACCCGGTGGCGGTGAATGGGCTCGTCGGTTTGTTTCGCGATGCCGATCCCGTCGTGCGCGCGGCGGTTTCCCGCAGTCTGCAGCAGCTCGGCTGGCGGCCCGGCGATGATTCCCAACGCGTGCTGCAAATTCTGGCGATGGGCAATTTACGGCAGGTGGCCGAACTCGGTTCGAAAGCGGTTGAGCCGTTGCTCGAAATGCTGCGCCACGGCGCTCCGGACAAACAATTTTCCGCCGTGAAGGCGTTGAGCGAGATTGACGATCCGCGAGTGGTCAAGGCAATGATCGAGGCGTTGAGCAAACAAAATCCGGGCATTCGCATCGCGGCGCTGGGCACATTGGAGCGGATGGCCGATCCGGCCAGCATTCCCGCCATCGAGCGGTTGTTGAAAGATAATAATGCGAATGTGCGCGGCGCAGTCATCGAGGCGCTGGCGCGTTGCGGCGGCGAACGCGCGGTGCCGGCGTTGATCCGCGCGTTGAAAGATTCGTCGTGGGACGTGCGCAACGCCACCGTGAAAGCGCTCGGGGCCTTGCGCGCGGAAGCGGCCGTGGATGGCATCAGCCAGTTGTTGCGCGACCCGGACCGCGATGTGCGCGAAAGCGCGGTGATCGCGCTGGGCCGCATTGGTTCGGCTGCGGCGACGGGGCCGTTAATTTTGGCGCAGTTGGATGCGGAAACCGTGGTGCGCAATGCGGCGGCGGTGGCGCTGCACCAGGTCTGCCGCAAATGGGAGCAATCCGACGCGTTGCGGGAAGTATTGCCGGAAATAAAAAAAGCGTTGAACCATTCTGAATATTGGGTCCGGCACAGTGCGACTAAATTATTCGAGCATTTGAAAATCGATGCCGCGACGGTGGACCCCGCGCCGCTGCCATCGCCGCGCGCCGCATCAGCGAACGACTGTGCAAACGCCGTCTTTCCGATTTTGGCCGACCTGCTGTTCGACCGCGACCGCGATCTGCGATTGGCAGCGGCGACGGCGTTCGGGCAGTTGCGGGAAAAAAAAGCGGCTGCGCTGCTGGCAGCAGCGGCCAACGACACCGACCCTGCCGTGCAAGCTGCCGCCAAACAGTCGCTCGCGGCATTGAATTAAATTGTTTTCGCGCGGCGTTCGCGGCATTTTCCAAGTCAAACCGGCGCACGCCTGGCAAAAAAGAAGTGAGCAAAAACGCGAAACAACACCAAGTCCTGTTCGTGGATGACGATCCGGTTTTTTTGCAATTGGTGGCGGACCTTTTCACCCCCTTGAGCCAAGGCAGTTGGCAGATTCATCGCGTCGGCTCAGCGGACGCCGCGCTGAATTTTCTCAAAGAGCACCCCGTTGACCTTATAGTCGTGGACATCAACATGTCCGTGCTTGATGGCGTGCAATTCCTCCGCATTTTGCATCGGCTTTATCCGGACCTAAAAAAAGTCACGCTTACCGGTTTCGCCACCGAGGAAAAGAGGAATGAATGCCTGGCCAACGGCGCGGAACTCTTCATCGAAAAACCGCGCGCGGCCGATGGCCACCGTTCCATTTTCGTGATGCTCGACGAGCTGTTGAACTGGGCACCGAAGGACGGTTTTCAAGGCATGTTGCGGAAAGTCGGCCTCGCCGATGTCATCCAGATGGAATGCCTCGGCCGCAATTCTTCCGTGCTCGAAATCAGCAACCGCCAGATGCGCGGCCGCATTTACATTCAAGATGGCAACATCGTTCACGCGGCGGTCGGCGGCGTGGTCGGCGAAAAAGCTTTTCAGAAAATTCTCTGCATCACGGGTGGTTCTTTCCAGCTCCTGCCGTTTGAGTCGCCGGCGCAGCGCACCGTCGAAGGTCCATGGGAATTTCTCTTGATGGAAGCGGCGCGCGTCCGCGACGAAGCGGCTTCGTTGCCGTCGGCTGAAACCGAAACGCCCGCCGAGGAACCGGAACCGATTGCAGGACCTGCCGTGCGCGTCGCCGAAACCTTGATTTGTTCCGGACGCGGGGAAACATTGCACAATCATCAATGTGCCGATCCCGGCGCGCGCGTCGCCTTTTTGAAAGACGTATCGCAACAGGCTGAACGCCTGTTGCAAACGCTGCCGCTCGGAAAATTTGACCGGCTCGAAATCCATTTGGCCGATGGCCGCGCCATCGTCCAGACCCGCGCCGACCGCATGGTTTTTGTGCGCGTCACGCCCGAACTTGCCGCCGCATGAATGAAGCATTCACGCAATGGCTCGCCGCGCACGCCACAGCGCCGGGTCTGCTCGCCTGCGGTATCCGCGCTTCGGAAATTTCCTGTGTGTGCCACGCCGCATCGGAAAAATGTCCGGCGGAAAAAATGGAAAAAATCCTGCATCAGTTGGCCGTTGCGCAGCCGTGGCTCTTCAACGAACCGCTCGCGCCGCGCTGGAGCACCTGGACGTTTGAGCATGGCCAGATCCGCCTCGTGAATCGTCCCGACGGCCTTTTGCTCGGCATGGTCGCCGCGCCGGATGCCGCCGCGCAAAATCTCGACCAGTTGGCGGAGGAATTTCTCGCGCTGCCGCCGGCCGGTTGACGCGCCTTTTTGCTTTTACCTGCCGCCGACTGCGTTCATCTTGTCCGCGTGGAACTCACCGCCGCCGAAATCCGCCGCGCCGTCCGCGCCGCGCTCGCCGAAGACCTCGGCAGCGGCGATGCGACGACGCTGGCCACCGTGCCGAAAAATGCGAAGTCCGTCGCGCTCATGCGCGCGCGTGAACCGCTCGTCGTCGCGGGAATTCCATTTGCCGAAACCGCCTTCCGCGAACTCGCGCCAAAAATCAAAATCGAAAAATTCGCGCGCGACGGCGAAAAAGTCGCCGCCGGAAAAACGCTGCTGAAAATTTCCGGTTCCAGCCGCGCGCTGTTGAGCGCGGAACGCGTCGCCTTAAATTTTTTGCAGCGATTGAGCGGCGTCGCCACGGCCACCGCTTTATTCGCCAATGAAATCAATGGTTTTAGCGCCAAAATTCTCGACACGCGCAAGACCACCCCCGGCTGGCGGCGGTTTGAAAAATATGCCGTTGCGTGCGGCGGCGGCAAAAATCATCGCATTGGTCTGTTCGACATGGTTTTGATCAAAGACAATCATCTCGTCGCGTTGCGAAATGAAAAACCGAACGCCATCGCCGCCGCCGTTTTGCGCGCGCGAAAAAAATTTCCGAAGTTGAAAATCGAAGTCGAGGCCGACACGCTCACCCAAGTCGCGCAAGCCGCCGAGGCCGGCGCGGAAATTATTCTGCTCGATAACATGAGTTTGAAACAGCTGCGCGCGGCGGTGAAAATTATTCGCGGCCGCGCCAAAACCGAAGCCAGCGGCGGCGTGAATCTGAAAACCGTGCGCGCCATCGCCGCAACCGGCGTGGATTTCATTTCCGTCGGCGCGATCACGCACTCGGCGCGCGCGGTGGACATTGGCTTGGATTTTGAATGACCACCGACGCCAAAATTCTTTCCGCGCTGCGCGCGCATCCCGACGGCGTGTCGGGCGCGCAATTGGCCGAGCAGTTGAGCATCAGCCGCGCGGCCATTTGGGCGCGCATTGACGAATTGCGCCAACTCCATTACGACATCGCCGCGAGTCCGCATTTTGGTTATCGCCTCGTCAGCGCGCCGGACGCGTTGCACGCGGATGATTTGCTCGCGCGGCTCGGCCCGACAAAAATCATCGGCCGCGACATCCGCGTCTTCGAGGAAACGACTTCGACGAACGACGTGATCGAGAAACTCGCGCGTGACGGCGTGAAGCAAGGCGTCGTGGTTTTTGCGGAATCGCAGACGAAAGGCCGCGGCCGGCTCGGGCGAAAATGGACATCGCCGACGCACAAGGGACTTTGGTTTTCGGTTTTGTTGCGGCCGGAATTAAGCCCGCAGGAAACCACGCAGTTGACGGTGGCGTCGGCCATCGCGCTGCGGCGCGCGATCAAAAAAGTCACCGGGCTGACTGCTGACATCAAATGGCCGAATGATCTTTTGATCGGCGGGAAAAAAGTCGTGGGCATTCTCACCGAGATGAGCGCGGAGGTGGATCGCGTGCGGCACGTCATTCTCGGCATCGGCGTGGATGTGAACCAAGGCGCGGCGGAATTTCCCGCCGAGCTGCGCAAAATCGCGACGTCGTTGAAAATGGAATCAGGCGAGGCCGTTTCCCGCGCCGAACTGGCCACGGAAATCTTGCGCGAACTGGATTTTGATTACGCGCGGATTTGCGGTGGAAAATTTTCCGCCGTCGCCGACGAATGGGAAGCCGGCTGCGCGACCATCGGCAAAAATGTCGCGGTGCAGATGGGCACGCGGCTGATTCGCGGCTGCGCCGAGGCGCTGGATGACGACGGCGCGCTGCTCGTCCGCAGCGAGCACGGCCATTTGGAACGCATCATCGGCGGCGACGTCACTCTGGAAAAATGATCCTGCTTTTTGACATCGGCAACACGCACACGCATCTCGGCCTCGCGAATGAAAAGCGCGTGTTGAAGCAGACCGACATCCCGACGCTGACATGGTTCGGCGGCGGCGCGGTGGCATTGGTGAAAAAATTTGCCGGCGCTACGAAAATTCATGGTGCCGTGTTGTGCAGCGTGGTGCCGCGCGCGACGCCGCTCGTGCGCAAAACGGTGCGCGCCGTTTGGAAATTGGAAACACTCGAACTGAATCCGCAAACGATTTGCGGCGTGGGGATTAATTATCCGAAGCCCCAGTCCATTGGCCCGGATCGTTTGGCGAATGCGGTCGCGGCAAAATTCCGTTTTGGCGCACCCGTCGTCGTCGTTGATTTCGGCACGGCAGTCACGTTCGACGTGGTCGATGCAAAGGGCAATTACGTCGGTGGCATCATCGCGCCGGGGCTGGCGGCGATGACGGATTATCTGCACGAAAAAACCGCGCTGCTGCCGAAAATAAAAATTCGCGAGATCCGTTCCGCCATCGGCAAAAGCACGGAGCACGCGATGCTCGTGGGCGCGGTGCAGGGTTATCGCGGACTGATTCGCGAATTGATTGGCGAATTGAAACGCGAGTTACGCGTAAAAAATTTGCCGGTCGTTGCGACGGGCGGTTACGCGAAATTGATCGCGTCAAAACTGCCGGAAATTTCCGCCGTGCGCGCGGATTTGACGCTGGAAGGTTTGAGGTTGGTTTTTCAATCCAAAGCCTAAAGTCCGACATCCAAAGTCGAAGGCCGCCCGGTTTGCGCGTGACTTTAGACTTTAGACTTTGGGCTTTGGACTTTAGACTTCCTTTTCTATGTCGAGCAGCCGCAGACAATATCCGTTTCATCTGATCGAACCCAAATGGCAGAAAGTTTGGGACGCATCGCAAAGTTTTCGCGCGTTCAATCCGAACGAGGAAATTCCCGCGAACCATCCTTTTGCCATCCGCCACAAACTTTCCGGCAAAGTTTCCGCCGCGCAACTGCCGGAGAAATTTTACATCCTCGACATGTTTCCGTATCCGAGCGGCGCGGGCTTGCACGTCGGCCATCCGGAAGGCTACACGGCCACGGACATTCTCGCGCGCTATCGTCGTGCGGCGGGCTTCAACGTGCTGCATCCGATGGGCTGGGATTCGTTCGGTTTGCCTGCCGAACAATACGCCGTCAAGACCGGCCAGCATCCGCGCGTGACGACCGAGGCGAACATCGCCAACTTCACGCGCCAGATCAAAAGCCTCGGCTTCAGCTACGACTGGTCGCGCGAACTCGCCACGACCGACGTGGAATATTTCAAGTGGACACAGTGGATTTTCCTCAAGCTTTACAATTCGTGGTTCAATCCGGAAACGAACAAGGCTGAGTCCGTTGACACGATTAAATTCCCTGCCGACTGCAAAACCGAGGAACAGAAGCGAGCTTTCCGCGATTCCAAACGCCTCGCCTACGTCAGCGAAGCGCCGGTGAATTGGTGTCCCGAACTCGGCACCGTTTTGGCCAATGAAGAAGTCATCGATGGCAAGAGCGAAGTCGGCGGCTTTCCGGTCATCCGCAAGCCGATGCGCCAATGGATGCTGCGCATCACCGCCTACGCCGAGAAATTGCTGGCCGATCTCGAGACGATTGATTGGACGGATTCGCTCAAAGAAATGCAGCGAAACTGGATTGGCCGCAGCGAAGGCGCAACCGTTCAGTTCAAAACTGAAGATTCAAAATTTCTCCTGTCAGTTTTTACCACGCGTCCCGACACTTTGTTCGGCGCGACATACATGGTGCTTTCGCCTGAACACTTACTCGTTCCACGAATCACCACGCCAGAACAGAAACAGGCTGTCGAAAACTATAAAGCTTTTGCCGCCGGCAAATCCGATCTCGAACGCACCGAACTTGCCAAGGAAAAATCCGGGGTGTTCACCGGCGCTTACGCCATCAATCCGGTGAACGGTGAGAAAATTCCGATCTGGATTGCCGACTACGTGCTGGCCAGCTACGGCACGGGCGCGATCATGGCGGTGCCAGCGCATGACACGCGCGATTTTGAATTCGCCCAGAAATTTAATTTGCCGGTGATGCAAGTCGTCCAGCCGCATGATCCGTTGAAGGATTGGCGCGGCTATACGGACGACGGCATTGCGGTCAATTCCACCGGTCCGGAAATTTTCATCACTGGCCTGTTCACTTCGGAAGCCAAGGAAAAAATCATCCAATGGCTGGAGGCAAAAGGCGTCGGTAAAAAAACCATTAATTATAAATTGCGCGACTGGCTGTTCAGCCGGCAGCGTTACTGGGGCGAGCCGTTTCCGATTGTTTGGAAAAAAGACGCCGCTGGAAATCTCTATCACGAAGCGTTGCCGGAGAGCGCGCTGCCGCTTTTGCCGCCGACCTTGGAAGATTACAAGCCCACGCCGGGTGGCGAACCGCCCCTCGCGCGCGCGAAGGATTGGCTGAATGAAATTCCCGGTGCGATTCGCGAAACCAACACGATGCCGCAATGGGCCGGCTCGTGCTGGTATTATTTGCGCTACACCGATGCGAAAAATTCCGCCGCGTTTGTTGGCAAGGATGCGGACAATTATTGGATGGCGTCGAATGGCAATGCGGCGGGCGTTGACCTTTATGTCGGCGGCACGGAGCACGCCGTGTTGCATCTGCTTTACGCGCGTTTCTGGCACAAGGTTTTGTTCGATCTCGGTTACGTTTCCACGCCGGAGCCGTTTTACAAGCTCGTCAATCAAGGGCTGATTCTCGGCGAGGACGGACAGAAGATGTCCAAGTCGCGCGGCAATGTGGTGAACCCCGACGACGTGCTGGTGGAATACGGCGCGGATGCGTTCCGGCTTTACGAGATGTTCATGGGGCCGTTGCAGGACACCAAGCCGTGGAACACCAAAGGCGTCGAGGGCGTGTATCGTTTTCTCGGTCGCGTCTGGCGTTTGTTCGTGGATGAAAAGTCCGAGACGGCGTTTGAGCAGGCGGAAACTTTGGCCACCGAGGCACAGAGTCGCGGAGAACTGCTGGATTTAATTCTTTTGGATGGCGCGATAACTGACCTGGATGCCACGCCCGCGCAACTCAAGGCATTGCACGCGTGCATCAAAAAAGTCACCGAAGATCTCGACGGGATGCGTTTCAACACGGCGATTTCCGCGATGATGGTTTTCATTAACGAAGCGATGACGTGGCAGAACAAGCCGGTGAGCGTGATGAAAACCTTTTTGCAGTTGCTCGCGCCGTTCGCGCCGCACATCGCGGAAGAATTGTGGGCACGGTTGCATTCCACTTTCGGGCAGACGCAAACCTCGCTGGCTTACGCGCCATGGCCGAAGTTTGACGCGACGTTGCTTGTCGAGAGCGAAATCGAAATTCCCGTCCAGGTGAACGGCAAGTTCCGCGATACGATCAAAGTCGCCGTGGATGCGGACAATGCGAAACTGGAAGCCGCTGCGAAAGCGTCGGAAAAAGTTCAGCAATTCATCGCGGGCAAGGCCATCAAGAAAGTCATCATCGTGCCGAAGCGGATGGTGAATTTGATTGTGGGCTGAAGGTTTAACCGCGAAATACGCCAAATACGCGAAAACGAATTCTTTTTGGAATGGTTCGCGTATTTCGTGTGGTTCGCGGTTTATTTCTCTCCGCTCGCGAGAATGGTTTGAAAATGCGGCGGCTGTTCCTCGGCGGCGACGATGCTGATTTCAATTTTTTTGAAACCGGCGGCTTCGAGCCAGCGGTGCAAATCGCTCTCGGCGAAACCCAGCCAGCGGTCGCCGTAAAGTTCGCGGGCCTTGTCGAAATTATGCTTCAGCAAATCGAGCAGCAAAATCTGGCCGTGCGGCTTCAATAATTTCGCCGCGCTCGCCAGCGCCGCCGCCGGGTCTTCGGCGTGATGCAAGGCCTGACTCAAAATGACGAGGTCCATGCTGCCGGCATCAATCGGCGGATTTTGCAGATTGCCAAGGCGGAATTCCAAATTTTTGAGGCCGTTTTTTTTCGCCTTGGCCGCGCCGAAGGCGACGATCTTTTCCGAGTTGTCCACGGCGATGACTTTTTTCGCGCGGCGCGCGAGCAGTTCGCTCAACAAGCCTTCACCCGCGCCCAGATCCGCGACGGTGATCGCCGGCAACATGCGCAGCAGCAAATGTCCAAACGCCTGCCACGAGCGGCCCGGCCCGTAAACGCGGTCGAACCGACCGGCGACTTGGTTGAAAAAAACCTGCGCCTGTTCTTTCCGCCGCGCGAGCACGCGCTTCAAATTGATTTGGTCGCTGGAATGTTCCGCGAGCTCCTTCGCGCCGCGAATCGCGAGCTGAATAAATTCGCTCGCGACGGAATCGGCCTGCGGATTGAGTTTGTAAAACGTGCGCTTGCCATCGCGCCGCGATTTGACGAGCGCACAATCGGCGAGCAGGCCGAGATGCGTCGAGATGCGCGACTGGCCGAGTCGGGTGACTTCCTGAAGTTCGTTGACCGACAACTCATCTTTTTCCAGCAGCGCGACGATGCGCAGCCGGGTCTGGTCGGAGAGTGCGCGCAAAGATTTCAGGGTTGAGGTCATGGGTCATCGGGTGCGCCGAACTTTTTTGAGAAAGCGGTTGACGCGTTTCAATTTCTTTATATCATCCTATCTTGATACGTCAATATGTTGTTGGCGTGAAACATTAAAATTATTCCATGAGCTCCTACATCTTCTCCTCTGAGTCCGTCGGCGAAGGCCATCCGGACAAGGTCGCCGACACCATTTCTGACGCCGTCCTCGACGCCTGTTTGGCGCAGGATAAATTTTCGCGCGTCGCCTGCGAAACCTACGTGAAGTCGAACATCGCCATCATCGGCGGTGAAATCACCACGAAAGCGAAACTGGATTTTGTGAAGCTCGCCCGCGAAGCGATCCGCGAAATCGGCTATGTCAACGACGACGATGTTTTTCACGCGGACAAAGTTTTTGTGAACGTCATCGTCACCCAGCAGTCGCCCGACATTGCGCAGGGCGTGGACGCGAAAAAAGCCAAAGGCAAAAAGACCTCTAAGCAAGGCGCCGGCGATCAAGGTTTGATGTTCGGTTACGCCAGCAACGAAACGCCGGAACTCATGCCCGCGCCGATCATGTTCGCGCATCGTCTCGGCCGCGAGCTGACGAAGATCCGCAAGAGCGGCAAAGTGCCGTGGCTGCGCCCCGATGCAAAGTCGCAGGTCTCCGTCGTTTACGAAAACGGCAAGCCGGTTTCCATCTCGAACGTCGTCATTTCCACGCAGCACGCGGCGGATGTCGAACACGCCGAGATCGAAAAATTCTGTATCGAGCAGGTAATCAAGAAAGTTCTCCCGGCCAAAATGCTGACGAACAAAACGGAATTTCTCATCAATCCCACCGGCCGTTTCGTCGTCGGCGGTCCGCAGGGCGACACGGGTTTGACCGGTCGGAAAATCATCGTTGATAGCTACGGCGGCATGGGGCGTCATGGCGGCGGCGCGTTCTCTGGCAAAGATCCGACCAAGGTGGATCGCAGCGCCGCCTACATGGGCCGCTGGGTCGCGAAGAATATTGTCGCCGCGAAACTCGCCGCGAAATGCGAAATCCAATTTGCTTACGCCATCGGCTATCCTGATCCCGTGAGCGTTCATGTGGACACGTTTGGAACTTCCACGGTGGATGACGCGAAAATTATCGCGGCGGTCAACAAGGTTTTCAGCTTCCAGCCGTCGGACATCATTGACCAGCTCGACTTGCGCCGCCCGATCTACTCGAAGACGACCAATTACGGTCACTTCGGCAAAAGCGACAAGGACCTCACTTGGGAAGCGACGGACAAAGTCGAAGCTCTTTTGAAAGCTATCTAAAAAATTCATCGAAGGGTTGGAGCGAAGAGTTCCAACCCTTCAACTTTTCTAAATTAAAAATATGTCAAAAGCCAAATCCTCCACCGCCGCCGCGGTTCTCGCGGAAGTGAATGCTGCACTGCCGAATCTCGCTGCGTTCGCCGCGAAGACTCCTGCCGGCAAAGATTACATCGTCCGCGATTTCGCGCTCGCCGAATGGGGCCGCAAGGAAATTGCCATCGCCGAGCACGAAATGCCCGGCTTGATGTCGGTCCGCAAAAAATACGCGAAGTCCAAACCGCTCAAAGGCGTGCGCGTGACGGGTTCGTTGCACATGACGATCCAAACTGCGGTGCTCATCGAAACGCTCGTCGCCATCGGCGCGAACGTGCGTTGGGCGAGCTGCAATATTTTCTCCACGCAAGATCACGCGGCCTCCGCCATCGCGGCCACGGGCACGCCGGTGTTCGCGTGGAAAGGCGAGACACTTGAAGAATATTGGGAACTCACGCTGAAGGCGATTTTGTTCCCCGGCGACAAAGGTCCCGAACTCGTCGTGGATGACGGCGGCGACGTGACATTGCTCATTCACAAAGGCTACGAACTCGAAAATGGTTCCAAGTGGGCCTACGAAAATAAAGGCGACAGCCACGAAGTTTCCGTCGTGAAAGCGCTTTTGCGCCGCCTCGCGAAAGAGAAGCCCGGTCTGTGGACGAAGATCGTGAAAGATTGGCGCGGCGTCTCCGAGGAGACCACGACCGGCGTGCATCGCCTGTATCAGATGAAGGAAGCGGGCAAATTGCTCGTGCCCGCCATCAATGTGAACGACTCCGTCACGAAATCGAAATTCGACAATCTCTATGGCTGCCGCGAATCGCTCGCCGACGGCATCAAGCGCGCCACGGACGTCATGCTCGCCGGCAAGGTTGCCGTCGTCTGCGGTTACGGCGATGTCGGCAAAGGCTGCGCGCATTCGCTCCGCGCTTACGGTTCACGCGTGGTGGTCACGGAAATTGACCCCATCAACGCGCTGCAAGCCGCGATGGAAGGCTTTGAAGTCAACACGGTCGAAAGCACGTTGGGCGTTGGCGATATTTACGTCACCACGACCGGCAACTGCGACATCATCACCGTGCAACACATGCTCGCGATGAAAGATCAGGCCATCGTTTGTAATATCGGCCATTTCGACAACGAAATCCAAGTGGACGCGCTCAAGAAACAAAAAGGCGTGCGCATCGAAAACATCAAGCCGCAATATGACCGCTACCACCTCCCCGGCAACAAGAGCATTTACATGCTCGCCGAAGGCCGCCTCGTGAATCTCGGCTGCGCCACCGGTCATCCGAGTTTTGTGATGAGCAACTCCTTCACGAACCAGACGCTCGCGCAGATTGATCTCTGGACGAACAAGGACAAATACGAAAAGACCGTCTATCGTCTGCCCAAGAAGCTCGACGAAGAAGTCGCGCGCTTGCACTTGGAAAAGATCGGCGTGGTGCTGACCAAGCTGACCAAGCCGCAAGCCGAATACCTCGGCGTCTCGGCGGACGGCCCTTACAAGCCGGAACATTACCGCTATTAAAAATTGGAACGCGAAAAGGCGAACGGAATTTTCCGTTCGCCTTTTTTTGATTTTAAAATTTTCAATAAAGAAACGCTTGGAACAAAAACCAACAGTGCGCGGGAAGTTATTTCGCCTGGCCCGACTGGCGTTGGTGGCGCTGCTGATTTTTTATGCGGGTGCGTGTCTGCTGGTTTTCACGTTTCAACGCAGTTTGCTTTTTCTTCCGGTCGTCCGCTCGCCGGCAGAAGTGGATCAAATGGCGCGCGACGCCGGGATGGAACGCTGGACAAATGCCGCCGGCGGATTTATCGGCATGAAACGCCTTGCCACGAATCAGCCGGCGGTCGGCCGCGTTTTGATGTTTTATGGCAACGCCAGTTCGGCGGTGCGCTGTTCGGTTTACGCCGATGTGATTCAACAGGTCGCGCCGCTTGATTTTTACGTCCTGGAATATCCCGGTTACGAAGACCGGTCGGGCGCGCCGAGCCGCGCCAGTTTGCTGGCGGCGGCGACCAACGCCGTGCAATCCCTCGGCACCAATGGTCCGGTGTATCTCGTCGGCGAATCGCTCGGCACGGGCGTGGCCGCGTTTGTGGCGGGCGAATTTCCGGGAAAAATTGCCGGCGTGGTTCTATTGTCGCCGTATCAGCGGCTGGCCGACGTGGCGCAATATCAATATCCCTGGCTGCCCGCGCGCTGGCTGATGCTGGATGATTTTCAGTCCGGAAATTATTTGAAAAATTATCGCGGGCGCGTCGCGGTGATGATTGATGGCGCGGACCAAGTCGTGCCGGCGAAATTTGGCCGGCGACTTTTTGAAAATTACGCGGGGCCCAAAAAACTTTGGGAATATCCGAACTGCCATCACGTTGAACTTGGGGAAAGTCCCGAAACATTTTGGCGCGCGGTCATCGCCTTCTGGCGAACGAACACGCCGGTTCAAGAATAAAAATCAAAATGGCCACTTCGCAATATCGCAATCCGAATGATCTCGGCCCCGTCACCGCCGGCGTGCCGAAAAAAATCCGCACACCGCGCGGGGCGAAATCTAAAAAATTTGACGCCGTTACCAAAACCGGCGTCGTCGAAACCGCCGCGCCGCCGCGACCGGAATTTAGTTTTAACCTCAAGCCCGCTGGCATCGCAAAGCATCTAAATCGTTTCGTCATCGGCCAGCGCGAGGCAAAAAAGGTTTTGAGCGTGGCGCTGTGCGATCATTTTCAGCACGTCCGATTTACGCTCGAAGGCAATGCCGCGCCGTTTTATCAGAAGCAAAATGTGCTGCTGCTCGGCCCGACGGGCGTGGGCAAAACGCATTTGATCCGTTCGGCGGCGGAACTCATCGGCGTGCCGTTCGTGAAGGCGGACGCGACGAAATTCAGCGAGACGGGCTACGTCGGCGGCGACGTGGATGATCTCGTGCGTGATCTCGTGCGGCGAGCCGGCGGCGACGTAAAAAAGGCCGAGCACGGCATCATTTATCTCGACGAGGTGGACAAACTCGCGACGCGCGGCGACGGCGGCGGACGCGATGTGTCCGGCCGCGGCGTGCAAACCAATTTGCTCAAGCTCATGGAAGACGGCGATGTGCCGCTCGTTTCGCCCAACGATGTGACGGGACAACTACAAAGCGCCATGTCCGCGATGCGCGGCGGCGGCGCCGCGCAGCCGGAGACGATCAACACGCGGCACATTTTGTTCATCGTCAGCGGCGCATTTTCCGGCATCACAGAAATCATTCAACAACGCACGGGTTTGCTTTCGGCCAAAAATAAACTGACCGTTGACCAATTAAATTCGCAAGTGTCCACGGCGGATTTAATCGCTTACGGTTTGGAACCGGAATTCATCGGTCGTTTGCCGGTGCGCGTCGCGTGCCATGGTTTGAACGCGGAAGACTTGTTCGCCGTGCTGCGCAAGAGCGAGAGCAGTCTGATCCACCAATACGAACGCGCGTTCGCCGCGTATGGCATCGCGTGCGAATTCCAGGACGACGGTTTGCGCTCGCTCGCGAATCTCGCGGCCGCGGAAAACACCGGGGCGCGCGGCTTGATGACGATCTGCGAGCGCGTGTTCCGCGATTTCAAATTCCAACTGCCGTCGAGCCGCGTGACAAAATTCACCGTGACGGCGAAATTGGTCGAAGCGCCGGCGCTGGAATTGCGGCGGTTGCTGGGCAAAAAGACGCGCGATTAAACTGGCTTTGACATTAACCAAAGGGCATCCTGCGCCATGACTGCTATTATGACTGCTAAAAAGAAGGTTGTCGGTTCCACCATTCGTCCGGCCAAGGTTGCCGTGAAAAAAGTCACGAAATTATCCGCGCCGCGCCTTGTCCGCCCGGCCACGGTGCTCAAAGCCACGCCGGCAGTCAAGGCCGCCAAACCGGCGCGGTTGCCGATGAAACCGCTGGCGGCGGGGCAGGTTTGGCTCGTGGGCGATGCCCATCTTAAAGTGGAGATGATGGGCAAATTGCTCGTTCATTACAAGCTCGCCAAGCCGAGCGCCGTGCGCACGCCGACCTCCATCGCCGGCATCACCACGCTGCTGAAGTTCATGAAAAAGAGCAAAGCGGTGCTCATTCAAGGTTGAAATTTCTTCGGGGCGGCATGCCGCTTCGCGCTGAATTTTTTTGGCGGCTGCGCGCTTGAAACGCTGACCAATTTTGCGAACATGTCGCGATATGTTTCGCATCGGCATGGATCTCGGCGGCACGAAAATCGAAGGCATCGTGCTGGACGCGCAGGGCCAGGAAATTTTCCGCAAGCGCGTGGACACGCGGCGCGAAGAGGGCTACGGGCCGATCCTTCAACGCATCAAATCATTATACGATGATCTCGCGGCGACGGTCGCCCACGCGCCGCACACCTTCGGCATCGGCACGCCCGGCGCGATTTCGCCGCGCAGCGGTTTGCTGAAAAATTCCAACACCGTGTGCATGAATGGCCAGCCGGTGAAAGCCGATCTGGAAAAACTCCTCGGCCGTAAAATTGAAATCCAAAACGACGCCAATTGCTTTGCCATGGCCGAGGCGCTGCACGGCGCGGGGCGCGGAAAAAATCTCGTGTTCGGTGTCATCATGGGCACGGGCTGCGGCGGCGGCATTGTTTACAAGGGCGAAGTTTTCACCGGCCAGCAGGGCATCGCCGGCGAATGGGGCCACATGAGCATTGATCCGCACGGCCCGCGCTGTTATTGCGGCCAGCTTGGTTGCGTGGAGACGTTCATCAGCGGCGGCGGTTTGGAAAATCGTTACGCCGAAAAATTTGGCGTCAAAAAATCCCTGCGCGACATCGAAAAAGATTTCTACGCGGGCGAGGCGGACGCCGTGGCCTTCATGAAAATTTTCTTGCGCCATTTCGGCCGCGCCATCGCCAATCTCATCGACTTGCTCGATCCCGACGTGATCGTGCTCGGCGGCGGCGTTTCCAAATTCGCGGCGCTTTACACGGACGGCATCGTGGAAGTGGCGAAATTTGTTTTCAACGACACGCTCGAAACGCCGATTGTAAAACATCAGATCGGGGATTCCGCCGGCGTGCTCGGCGCGGCGCTCGTGGGCGTTTGATAAAATATCGCCGGCCAGCGCGCGTTTAATTCCAATAATTCTCTTTCCCTTCGCCGCCGGTTTCTCACATTTTGTCGGCATGGAAACCAAACGTGGATTGTTCCGTTGCCAACTCGCGTGGCTGTTTTTGATCGCCCTGCCGGCCTGGGCCGAAAATCCCGAGGTCAAACTGGCCGTGGATGCGACGGACGCGCCGCGAGGTATTTTGCACACGCGGCTGCACATCCCGGCGGCGCCCGGCCCGCTTACATTATTTTATCCGAAATGGATTCCGGGCGAACATTCGCCGTCCGGCCCGGTCAACAACGTCACCGGCCTGAAATTTTCCGCGAACGACCAGCCGCTCGACTGGCAGCGCGACGCGGTGGACATGTTTCAATTTCATGTCGTCGTGCCGCCGGGTGCGGACGCGGTGGACGTGGCGTTTGATTTTCTGTTGTCGGCCGAAGGCGGCGTGTATTCGGCCGGCGGCTCGGCCACCGCGCATTTGCTTGACCTGAGTTGGAATCAACTTTTGCTTTATCCGAAAACCGCTGCGCCGCTGAAAATTCCTTTCGCCGCGACGCTCACGCTGCCGGCCGGCTGGGATTATGGCACCGCGCTGCCGGTGGGGATTTCGACGCGCAGCAAAGCGGGTGAAATTGTCTTTGCGCCCGCGCCTTTGGAAACATTGATTGATTCGCCGGTTTTGATGGGAGAATTTCTGCGCACCATCGCGCTGACACCGGATGAGAAAGTCCACCACTTCATCCATATCGCCGCGGACAACGCCGCCGACTTTGACAAGCTGCCGCCGGACGAGGAACATTTTCCGCACATCACCAAGCTGGTGCATGAAGAAAACGCGCTGTTCGGCGCGCACCATTATCGCGACTATCATTTTCTGCTGACGGCGAGCGACGGCGTCGCGCATTTTGGACTCGAACATCACGAGTCGAGCGATGATCGCGTGGGCGCGGATTTTTTGACGGACGCCGACGCGCGAAAATCCAGTGCGGACCTGCTGCCGCACGAAATGTTTCATTCCTGGAACGGCAAATTCCGCCGGCCCGCCGGCCTCGCCACGCCGGATTACCAGCAGCCGATGCGCGACGAACTGCTCTGGGTTTATGAAGGGCTGACGGATTATTACGGAAAAGTTCTGGCGACGCGCAGCGGCCTGGAAACCAACGACGATTTCCGCGAAATTTTTGCGATCAACGCCGCGATGCTCGATCATCGCAGCGGCCGCCAATGGCGCTCGCTCGCGGACACGACCGTCGCCGCGCAACTGCTCTACGATTCGCCCGGCAACGGCGTCAACCGCCGGCGCGGCGTGGATTTTTATTCCGAAGGCGACTTGATCTGGCTCGAAGCGGACACGATTATTCGCCAGCAAACAAAGGGCAAAAAATCGCTCGACGATTTTTGCAAAAAATTTCATGGCGGCGAAAGTTCCGCGCCGCGCGTCGTGCCTTACACGTTTGACGATGTGGTCGGCACGCTGAATTCCATCGCGCCGTTCGACTGGAAAAACTTTTTCCAAAAGCGCGTTTATGAAATCACCGCGCACGCGCCGCTCGGCGGCATTGAAAACGGCGGCTGGCGGCTGGCTTACACGAATGAAGTGCCGCCGTTGTTGAAAATTCGCGAAGGCCAGCGCAAATACACCGACGTGAATTATTCGCTCGGCTTCAGCGTCGCCAGCGACGGCGGCATCGGCGACGTGCTGCCCGGTTCGCCGGCGGACAAGGTTGGCATTATCCAAGGCATGAAACTTATCGCCGTGAACCATCGCGCCTGGTCGGAAAAAATTCTGCGCGCGGCCGTGAAAGCCGCCGCCACGAACAGCGCGCCCATTGAATTGCTCGTCGAGCGGGATGACTATTACCAGACGTTCCAAGTGGATTATCACGGCGGTGAAAAATATCCCGTGCTCGAACGCGACGCGACCAAGCCGGATTTACTGGATGAAATATTGCAGCCGCTCACGCGCGATCCCGGCACCACCGCGCCGGCGGAAAAATAATTATGGAAACGCCCGAGGCCATTGACGCGAACGGAAAACTCGACGCCACGACGTTCAATGAAGTGCAGTTGTTGCTGGCGGAAAAGCGCACCTCGCTGTCCGCCATGCGCACGGGCATCGCGGTGTTTGCGTTTCCGCTTTCGGTCTTGAGCGTGCTGATCGCCACGTCCAAATCCTACGAGATTCGCGACGTGATGCAGTGGCTCGTGCCGCTCGTGTTGCTCTGCCTGGGGCTGACCGTGCTCGGCATTTATCTCATCACACGGTCCGTGATCCGCATCCAACGTTACGACCGGCTGCTCGACCAACTGAAAAGCAAAAGCGCCCGGCTCGCGGAATTATTGGGCTGAAATTTTTCTTTGTTCGCGCGCCACCGTGCTTGCTATCGTCCGCGCGTGAAAACTTTGCTCATCGCCACGCGCAACGCGCATAAAGTCGGCGAGATCCGCGCCATCCTCGGCGATCAGTTCCAATTTCTGACGCTCAACGATTTTCCCGGCGCGCCGGCCGTCGTCGAGGACGCGGAAACATTTGCCGGCAACGCGACAAAAAAAGCCGCTGAACTCGCGCAGTGGCTGGTTGTGAACGATCCAAAATTAAAAATTAAAAATTTAAAATCTGACTTTGTGCTCGCCGACGATTCCGGCCTGGAAGTGGACGCGCTCGGCGGCAAGCCCGGCGTGCATTCCGCGCGCTTTGCCGCGCCGGAACAAAATAAAAATTCTCCCGACGGCGACAACAATGCGAAGCTGCTGCGCCTGCTAGAAAATGTTCCGCCGGAAAAACGCACCGCGCGTTTCCGCTGTGTGATTGCGTTGGTGGGAATCAATCGGCAATCGCCAATCGCCAATCGGCAATGGTTTGACGGCGCGTGCGAAGGGAAAATAATTTTCGCGCCGGCCGGCCAAAATGGTTTCGGCTACGATCCGTTGTTCGTGCCGGATGGTTTCACGCAAACGTTTGCGGAACTTGGCGAAGACGTGAAAAATAAATTTAGCCATCGCGCGCAGGCGCTGGAAAAATTGAAAACCTATTTCAGCAAGCTGCCGATCTGAAGTTTTTTGCGCAGCAAGCCGTTGTCGGCGCACATGGCGTAGCGATATTTGCCGGGCGCGGGCAGGGTGTAAAATTCTCCGCCCGCGTTTTGCACAAGCAAACTGCCGGCGGCGACGTCCCACAAATTGATGCGGCGCTCGACATAAGCATCCAACCGACCGCTGGCGACGTAGGCGAGTTCGAGGGCGGCGGAACCCAGGATGCGGATTTTTTTGGTGCGGCGCGCGAGCCGGCTCAGGTGCGGCAGGCTTTTGGCGAGGCTCTCTTTGCTTTTGGAAAACCCGACCGCGACGACGGCGTCGCCCAATTCGCCGCGCGTGCTGACGCGGACGATTTTTCCGTTCAACCGCGTCGGGCCGTTTTTGATCGTCGTCCAGATTTCGTCGGTGAACGGATCGTAAATCACGCCGACGACGGATTTCTGTTCGTGTTCGAGCGCGATGGAAACGGCGGCGTGCGGCATGCCGTAAAAATAATTCACGGTGCCGTCGATCGGGTCCACGACCCAGCGATACGCGGCGTTCATGTCGCCGGAAATGCCTTCCTCGCCAAGCACGGGAATCGCGGGAAACGCGCCACGCAGAATTTTTTCGATGAGCGCCTGGCACTGCACATCGAGTTCCAGCTTGATGTCGTGGGCCTCGGCGGAATTCACGTGTTTGGGCTTGTGCCAGTTGGCGTGCATGATGTGGCCGGCGGCGCGCGCGGCTTTCACGGCGATGGCGAGGGCGGAACTTAATTTTATATTTTTCATCAAATTGATTTCACGGAATGACTTCGCTGCGGTCCTGCAGTTTTTTCAACTGCTCGACGCGTTTTTCTTCGAGCAAATTTTTTTCGGCGGATTCAATCGCGTGCAGCAGATCGGCGGCTTCGATGATGCGCGGCGCGCTGACGAAGCTCGCGCCGGCGGCATAAAGTTTCGGGATGTCGGCCAGCAATTCGGCATGCACGATGATGTGCGCCTTGGGATTCAACTCGCGGAGTTGCCGGAGAATTTTCAAGTTGTCCGCGCCTTTCAAGACCATGTTCGGCAGCGAACAGATGATGACCTCGGCGTGCGCGGCGCCGGCGTGGTGCAGGACGTCGCGCGCGGTGATGTCGCCATAAACCGCGCGGACCTTGCGCTTTTTTAATTTTTCGTGGACGACGGGATTGAAATCAATGACGACGATTTCCGGCAGCAGGTCGGAACGTTCGCGGCTGATTTCCTCGAGCAACGAGCTGGCGGTCCACGAAAAACCGAGCAGGCAGATGCGCTTGGGCTTTTCCTCGGCCTGCTTGAGAAAAACCGTGTGATCAAGATCGTGCAGGCCGAGTTTGCGCAGCCACGGCGCGGTTTTGCGCAGCAGCAGATCGTTTTGCAAAATCGCATACGTCGAGCCGACCGCGAGAAACGCGAAGGAAAAGGCGGCGATGCCGATGATGTTGGCCGAAACGTCGCCAGATTTTTTGCCGAGCGCGAGCAGCACAAGGGAAAGTTCGCTCAGTTGTGCAAGACTGATCGCGGGCAGCAAGCTCACGCGAAATCCCTGGCGCATGGAATACAGCAACGGAAACACCGTCGCGAACCGGCTGCCGACTAGAAACACGCAGAAGAAAAAGGTCCACAAAATGTAGCTCCACGTCGGCATTGGAATGATCATGCCGAGCGAGACGAAAAAAAGTGTCACGAAAAAATCGCGCAGGCTCGTGACTTTTGCGACGACGTCCAACGTGTAGGGAAACGTCGAGATCATCACGCCCGCGATCAGCGCGCCCATCGCCGAGGAGAGTTTTAAATAATCGGCGAAACCAGCCATCGCGAAACACCACGCGAGCGCGCCGACCAAAACGAGTTCCGGCAGCCGCGCGATGAATTTGAAGACCGGCGGCAACACGAAACGGCTCGCGAGAAACGCCACGGTCAAAAGCAAAATCACGCTGCCAAACGCGTGCGCCAGCGGGCCGACCGCCGGATTTTTCAGGTTCGGCTGGATGGCGAGAAACAAAATTGTTGCGATGTCCTGCAGCACCAAGACGCCCAGCGTGATGCGGCCCGCGAGCGTTTCCAGTTCGCGCTTGTCGTAAAGAATTTTGACGATGATGACCGTGCTGCTCATCGCCGCCGCGACCGCCAGATAGAGCGCTTCCAGATGATTTTGCGCCGGGCCGATGAGGCTGAATACAAGCCAGCCGAGCAGCACGCAGCCGAGGATTTGTGTCGCCGCCGTGAAGGTGATGACGCGGCCCGCGCTCAACATTTTTTTAAGGTCAATCTCCAGCCCGATCATGAACAGCAGCAGCGACAGGCCGATTTCCGAAATGGTCTGGATGTCGTGGGCGTCGGTGATGAGTTTGAAACCGTTCGGCCCGATGGCAAAACCCGCGACCAGATACGCGAGCAGCAGCGGTTGCCGCGCCACTTGCGAGCCGACCGCCACGATCCACGCGGCGATGATGCAGATGGCGATGTCAGTGACCAGGCTGTGCTCCATGCGCGCAAGAAAATAGTCAGCCGATACCGCGCAAGCCATTCAAATCTTCGCCACAAATTGAGCACGCATGAAAACCTTTGTTTCATCCGCGTTTGAATTGCGACAAAAATTTTCAGCCCAGCGCCGCCAATGCCGTTTTCACATGCTCGCGTTTGCTTTGCCATTCGGCGAGACGCTGCTGATGTTCCTGCAACACGGACACGGGAACTTTTCCGGTGAAACTCGGATTGGCCAGCTTGGCCTCGACCTTGGCGATTTCGGCTTCGATCTTTTCCAATTCTTTTTTCAAGCGCGCTTGTTCGGCGGCGATGTCGATCAAACCTTCGGTCGGCAGATGCAATTCGCCGAGGCTTGTCCGCACCGTCAACGTGCCTTTGCCGGCGATATAATTGTCTACCACCTCGACGCTCTCGGCGTTGAGCAGCAGCTTCAACACTTCGACTTCGTGCGGCGGCATGAATGTGACCGGCTTGAAAATATATTTTATTTTTTTGCTCGCGCCGATGTTCGCGGCGCGGCGCAGGTTGCGGCCTTGCGAGACGAGATCATATTTCGTGTCGCCCATTTCGAGGTAGCAATCATCGAGCCCGTAATGACCTTTGAAGTCGTCGTCGAGCGGCATCGGCCATGGCGCGAACATGATGGTTTTGCCGCCCTGATTTTCCGGCATGTCGGTCGCGTAACCCATGCCGTGCCACAATTCCTCCGTGATGAACGGCAGGAACGGATGAAACATCCGCACCGTGTGCGACAGCACAAAATCAATCACCGCCAGCGTGTTCGCCTTGCGCGCGGCGTCCGTGCCGAAGAACACGGCCTTGCTCGCCTCGACATACCAGTCGCAATATTCGCTCCAGAAAAAACGGTAGAGCACCGCCGTCGCATCGCTGAATTTATATTCGTTCAGCGCGATCGTGACCTCGCGCAACGCCGCGTCCAGCTTGAGCAAAATCCATTTGTCATCGGTGGAGAGCAACGTCGGTTCGATTTCGCCTTGCACTTCGCCGCCTTGCATCTGGCGAAAACGGCACGCGTTCCAGAGCTTGTTGCAGAAATTTCTGCCAAGTTCGACGTTCTGTTCATCGAACAAAATATCCTGGCCGAGCGGCGCGGCGCGCATCACGCCGAAGCGCAACGCATCCGCGCCGAACTTCGCGATGAGGTCGAGCGGGTCGGGCGAATTGCCGAGGCTCTTGGACATCTTGCGGCCCTGCTTGTCGCGGATGATGCCGGTGAAATAAACATTTTGGAACGGCAGCTCGCCCATGTATTCGTAGCCGGCCATGATCATGCGCGCGACCCAGAAAAAAATGATGTCCGGCCCGGTGACGAGGTCGGTGGTCGGATAAAATTTCTTCAACGTGTCGGTCGGCTCCGGCCAGCCCATCGTCGCAAACGGCCAGAGCCACGAACTGAACCAGGTATCGAGCACGTCGGGGTCTTGTTCCCAATTTTCCAAATCCAATGGCGGCTCCATTTCAACATGAAAAAACTTTGGATCAATGTTTTGAGTTACTGTTTCAAATAGTCCCGATTCTTTTGGCAAATACTTTGATTCAAGCTTCTCTTTTCGATACCAAACAGGAATTCGATGTCCCCACCAAAGTTGACGGCTTACGCACCAATCTTGCAAGCCACCCATCCAATGGTCATAAACTTTTGCCCAACGTTCAGGATGAAACTTCATCTCACCTTTGGCCACAACTGCGCGCGATTTTTCTGCACTTGGATATCTTAAGAACCATTGCCAGCTTAAACGTGGTTCAATTGGCACATCAGCGCGCTCGCTAAATCCGACGTTATTTGTGTAAGGCTCTTCTTTTTCCAATGCACCGAGTTCCGTGAGTTTTTCCACTGCAACTTTGCGCGCCTTGAAACGGTCAAGACCGTTCAAATCTTGTCCAGCAGCTTCGTTCATTGTGCCGTTGGCATTGATAACCTCCGGTGCATTTAATTTGTGCCGTAGGCCAATTTCGAAATCAGCTTTGTCATGAGCGGGTGTGACTTTGAGAATACCAGTGCCGAATTCGAAATCAACGTCTTCATCACCGATAATCGGAATAAGTTTTAATTGCTTCGGATATTCCGCCGGCAGCGGACGCACGACGTGTTTGCCGATGAGATGCGCGTAACGCGGGTCCTTCGGATTCACGGCCACAGCGGTGTCGCCGGGAATCGTCTCGGGCCGCGTGGTGGCAATCGTCAGAAAAGTTCCGGGAATTTCCGCGACTTCAACTTTGAAATAATAGAGAAAACCTTTTTGCTCCTTCATCACGACTTCTTCGTCGGACAACGCCGTGAGCGATGCGGGACACCAGTTCACCATGCGCTTGCCGCGATAGATGAGGCCTTTTTTGTAGAGGTCCACGAACACGCGTTGCACGCAGCGCGAATATTCCGGGTCCATCGTGAAGCGTTCGCGCGTCCAGTCGCACGACGCGCCGAGCTTCTTGAGCTGCTGGATGATGATGCCGCCTTTTTCATTTTTCCATTTCCAGACTTCCTCCAGAAATTTTTCGCGGCCAAGGTCGTCGCGATGTTTAATTTTTCCTTCCTTTTTAAGCGCGCGCTCGACGACGGTCTGCGTGGCGATGCCCGCGTGATCCGTGCCGGGCAACCAGAGGACTTCCTTGCCGTCCATGCGCGCCTTGCGGCAGAGGATGTCCTGGATCGTGTTGTTGAGCACATGGCCGAGCGTCAGCACGCCGGTGACGTTCGGCGGTGGAATGACGATGGAATAGGCCGGCTTGGCGGAGTGTTCGTTGGCGACGAAAAACTTGCCGTCGAGCCAGAATTGATACCACTTGTCCTCGACGGACTTCGGTTCGTAAGCTTTTGAAATTTCAGACATGATTTATTAGCCACAGAGGCACAGAGGTGAAACCGAAAAATCTTTTCTCTGTGCGCTCTGTGTCTCTGTGGCAAAAGTTATTTTTTCAGCAACGCAAATTCCATCGAGTCCACCAGCGCCTGTAAGCTGGCTTCGATGATGTTTTCGCTCACGCCGACGGTGCCCCAATCGCGTTTACCATCACTGGATTCGATGAGCACGCGGGTCTTTGCCGCCGTGCCGGCCACGCCGTCAAGGATGCGCACTTTGTAATCCGTCAGCGTCACTTTCTTGAGCTGCGGGAACGACTTCGCCAGCGCGGAGCGCAGCGCAAAATCCAGCGCATTCACGGGCCCATCGCCTTCCGCGACTTCGTCGTGAACTTTTTTCCCGACGCGCACGCGCACCGTCGCTTCGCAAATGGATTGCTTCGCGTCGCGCCGCATCGAAACGTGATATTTTTCCACTTCAAACAGCAGCGCCGGATTGTGATCGAGTATGCTGCGGATGATCAACGCCATCGACGCTTCCGCCGCTTCAAACTCATAGCCTTCGTGTTCGCGCAGTTTGATCGTGTCGAGAATCTGCCGCAACTCCGGCGTGTCGTTCGTGATCTTAAAACCAAGTTCCTGCGCCTTGATGACGATGTTGCTGCGGCCGGCAAGATCGCTGATGAGAATGTTCCGTTCGTTGCCGACGAGTTCCGGATTGATGTGCTCGTAACTCGACGCGAGTTTTTGCACCGCGTTGACGTGCGCGCCGCCTTTGTGCGCAAACGCCGACGAACCGACCCACGGCAAACGCGGATTGTGCCGCAGGTTGGCGACTTCGTCCACGAACGCCGAAAGCTCCTTCAACTTCGCCAGCGACTTCGCCGGCACGCAGGTTTTTTTCATTTTCAACGCGACGCACGGAATCACGCTCGTGAGATTGCAGTTGCCCGTGCGCTCGCCGTAGCCATTGATCGTGCCTTGCACATGCACCGCGCCCGCATCCAATGATGCCAAGGCATTTGCGACACCAAGACCGATGTCATCGTGCGTGTGGATGCCGATTTTGCAATTCAATTTGCCGACCGCAAATTTCGTGATCGCCGCGATTTCGTGCGGCAGACAGCCGCCGTTCGTGTCGCACAAAACGACAAAATCCGCGCCCGCTTTTTCGGCCGCCTGCCAGGTCGCGAGGGCGTAATCGGAATCCAATTTGAAACCGTCGAACGCATGTTCGCAATCGTAGATGACGAACTTGCCGTGATCCTTCAAAAATTTCACCGTGTCGCCGATCATCGCGAGATTTTCCTCCGGGGTGCAGCGCAAAACTTCTTTGACATGCAGCATCGAAGTTTTGCCGTAAATGGTCACGACCGGCGTGGCCGCTTCGATGAGCAACCGAACCTGGTCATCCTGTTCCACCGGCGTATTTTTTTTGCGCGTCGAGCCAAACGCCGCAAGCTTTGCGTTTGTAAATTTTTTCTTTTTCGCCTGCGCAAAAAACTCGATGTCTTTCGGGTTGCTGCCTGGCCAGCCGCCTTCAATGTAGTGAACCCCAAAAGAATCTAATTTTTCCGCAATACGAATTTTATCCGCCACGGAAAAGTTGATGCCTTCACCCTGCGAACCATCGCGCAGCGTCGTGTCGTAGATTTCGACTTGGGGTTTCATAAATTCGTAAAAACGGAGAAGCAATATCTCTGAATCTGAGCGCAGTGGCAAACTCCAAAACCGGCTTGCGAATTCAGCCCGCTTTGTAAGCTGGCACGATTGCTATCAAATCGTTATCATTTTGCTTGTGGAAATTTACGAGTCCATTGCCTGCCCGTTTTGCGGCCAACCTTCGGAAGTGGCCATTGACACCAGCGTGCCGAGCCAACGGTTTACCACCGATTGCGAAGTGTGCTGCCGCCCATTTGAAGTCATTGCCCAATGTGAACCCGGCGAGGTGATTAATTTGGAAACATCATCTGATTGACGCGTGATCGGGCCCTCAAAAAAATCATAAGTAATTAAATTATAGTTAGATGTGAATACGCAAATAAGGTTTTCCGACACCCTGTCAGAAGTGGTTACGTTGACTAAATACGAATTAAGCATTTGGAACATAGTGATTTATATGAAAATTAAGAGTTGGAACAGGGATTTTTGTCGGAACAGCTTACACTTTGGCCTCGTTTAACCTTTTCAGCGGATGAATGGTGCGTTTTGTAAGTTCCTAATGAATAGATATTTAAAAAGCATTTAGTTGGCCGGAATAGCGTTGGCATGGGTGTTGCTAAACTTCTTCCAGTTATAGATTTAACTTTAACACAATAAAATATGAAAAACACGTTACTCACAATTGTTGGTGCCGCTGCCATCGTGGCTTTGGCTCAAACTTCACAAGCAGTTCCGATCACCGGCAACATCGGCTTTAGCGGCGCGGTTCAGCTGAATACTGGTGATGTCACCACGGCCACCACGGCTGTCAATTGGTTCGGCACCCAAATCACTCCGTTCTCCACCTCCGGCTCATTCCTTACCGAATTTGGTTCTACCGGCGGTCAGGCGGTTACGGTCGCTTCGCCTTGGAATTTCAGCCTCGGTGGCGCGGTTGCCAACTTCTGGCAGGTCGGCAGTGCTCCACAGTTTTCTTTTAACTTGGTTTCTTCTTCGTCCTCTATTCAGGTTATTAGCGGAACGACCTTTTTGAACGTGTTCCTTTCGGGAACGGTCAGCGCAATTGGATTTGATACGACTGCGTTCACTGGCTCGTTCCAAGTGGCCAATCCGCCGGCGAATGGTATCACCACTTTCACCGAACGCTTGTCGTTCAACTCGGTTCCGGATGGTGGCACCACCGTCATGTTGCTCGGTGCGGCGCTCTCCGGCATGGCGCTCATCAAGCGCAAACTGATGGCCTAATCGTTAGACCATAATTCAATTCAAATTAAGGGCAGGGATTTTTCCCTGCCCTTAATTTTTTTGTTTTCAAGAAGTTTTTCTTTGCTGCGATGTCGGTGGATTTATGGGATGATGGTTTTGTTTGATTCATTGGGTTGACGATGAACACCCCCGCTTTACTTGCTTTTGCCAGCGCCATTTTGGGCGGTGCCTTGGCTTTTGCCGTTGCCTGGAACGAACGTCGTTCCGCTGTGCCTTTTTCTTTTGTCGCGGGCATGGCCGCCATGGCCGTCGAAAGCGTTTTCAGCGGTCTCTCGCTCGGTGGCAGTTTGGAGGAGTTGATTTATTGGCAACATTGGCGGTTGGCGACCATGTCATTTTTTCCGGGCATCTGGCTTTATTTCAGCCTGACCTATGGTCGCGGCAACCAGCGCGTTTTTGTGAAACATTGGCGCTGGCTGTTGGGCGCGTTTTTTCTTGTGCCCTTAAGCCTCGGAATTTTTCTCAATAAATTTCTGATGCTTCCCGCCGTTGAAATCAAAGCCGGTCATTGGCTGCTCGGCTTGGGGTTGCCTGGCTTTCTGCTGAATCTGCTTTTATTAGTGAGCATGGTGCTGGTGGCCATGAATCTGGAACGCACCTTCCGCGCATCGGTGGGCACCATGCGCTGGCGCATTAAATTCATGATCCTCGGTTTGATCGTATTGTTTGCAGTGCGTTTTTACACCAGCAGCCAGACCTTGATTTTAAAAGCCATCGACCCGGACCTGTTGGTCGTGGATGCCGGAGCGTTGCTGGTCGGCGGCATTTTAATTTTCCGCTCGCTCTTTCGTGCCGGGCATTTTGACATGGATGTGTATCCGTCACTGACCGTGCTCCAAAGTTCGCTGACTGTTTTGCTGGCGGGGATTTATCTGGTGATCATCGGCGTGTTCGCCAAACTCGTCACTTATTTCAAAATCGGCGGCGACGAATCTTTCACCGCCAAAGCCTTCATGATTTTGGCCGCCTTGGTGGCACTGACCATTCTGCTGCTGTCCGACCGCGTGCGGTTATACACCAACCGTTTTATCAGCCGGCATTTTCAACGGCCGCTGTATGACTATCGCACCGTATGGCGCAAATTTACCGAGGCCACTGCGTCCTGCGTCAAGCAAATGGATCTCTGTCAAGCTGCGGTCAAATCCGTGACCGACATTTTTCAGGCCCTGTCCGTGACCATCTGGCTGGTGGATGACAAAAAGGAACAGCTCGTTTTCGCCGCGTCCACTTTTTTATCCGAGGCGCGCGCGGAAAATTTGCGGCCGAAAAAAAATGAATTGGCCGAAGTCATCAAGGCCTTGCAAAGCCAAAATGAGCCGGTGGACATTGACGATTCCAAGGCGAATTGGGCGACGATTTTGCAACGCTGCCATCCCGAAGAATTTCACAAAGGCGGCCACCGCATTTGCGTGCCAATGGTTGTGGGCGAAGAAATGATCGGCTTCATGATTTTGGGCGACCGCGTGGGCGGTCTGCCGTTTTTGTGGCAAGATTTTGATCTGCTCAAGTGTATTGGCGACCAACTGGCCGCCGGCTTGTTGAACACGCGGCTGTCACAAAAATTATTACAAGCTAAGGAACTCGAAGCCTTCCAAACCATGTCCGCTTTTTTTGTGCATGATTTAAAGAACACTGCGAATACGCTCAACTTGATGCTGCAAAATCTGCCCGTGCATTTTGACGATCCCGCGTTCCGCGCGGACGCGCTGCGCGGCGTGGCCAAAACCGTCACGCACATCAATCGCCTCATCGGCCGCCTGAGCTCCATCCGCCACGAGCTGCAAATCAAGCCGGTGCCGTCCGACCTCAACGAACTCGTCGCCAAGGCGCTCGCCGGTTGGGAAGAAGTGGCCGGCATCAATCTGACGAAAGATTTGCCGCCGCTGCCGCCGGTGAAATTCGATGCGGATCAAATGTTCAAAGTCGCGACCAATTTGATTTTCAATGCGCGCGAAGCGGTTGCCAAATCCGGCCAGGTGCACATCGCGACCAGCCAGAGCAACGGCTGGGTGATTCTCGCCGTGACGGACAACGGCTGCGGCATGAGCCAGGAATTCATCAGCCGCTCGCTGTTCCGGCCGTTTCAAACGACGAAAAAAAATGGGCTTGGCATTGGCATGTTCCAGAGCAAAATGATTGTCGAAGCGCATCAAGGAAAAATCGAAGTGGAAAGCGAGCCGGGCCACGGCGCGACGTTTCGGATTTATTTGCCGGTCCAAAACCCATGAAACCAAAATTGTTGATTGTTGACGACGACGAGGAAATCCGCACGCAGATGAAATGGGCGCTCGCGGCGGAATATGACATCTCGCTCGCCGAAGACCGCGCGAGTGCGCTCGAAGCGTTTCGCGCCGCGCAACCGTCCGTCGTGCTGCTCGATCTGGGTTTGCCGCCGCATCCGAACAATTCGGAAGAAGGCCTCGCCACGCTCTCGGCGCTGCATGCACTGGACCGCCTTGCCAAAGTCATCATCATCAGCGGCCAGGGCGAAAAACATAACGCCCTGCGCGCCATCGGGGCGAGTGCCTACGATTTTTTCACCAAGCCGGTGGAAATGGACGAACTGAAATTTTTGCTCAAGCGTTGCTTTCAAGTCGTGCAACTGGAAAAGGAATACGCGGAGATGCAGCAGTTGATCCACACGGATTCCTTTGAAGGCATGCTCGGCACCAGCGCGCAGATGCGGCCGATTTTTGAATCCATCCGCAAGGTCGCCACGACCGATGCGCCGGTGTTGATTCTCGGCGAAAGCGGCACCGGCAAGGAAATGGCCGCGCGCGCCATCCATCAAAAAAGCGACCGCAAGAACGGGCCGTTCATCGCCATCAATTGCAGTGCGATTCCCGAAACCCTTTTGGAGAGCGAATTGTTCGGCCACGAAAAAGGCGCGTTCACCGGCGCGCACATGCAACGCAAAGGCCGAATTGAATCGGCTAACGACGGCACGCTGTTCCTGGATGAAATTGGGGAAATCCCGCTGCCGCTGCAAGTGAAGCTGCTGCGATTTTTGCAGGAGCAGACCATCGAGCGCGTCGGCGGCCGGCAGGAAATTCAAATCAACGCCCGCGTCGTGGCCGCGACGAATGCGGATTTGAAAAAAGTCATGGCGGCCGGCACGTTCCGCGAAGATTTATTTTACCGGCTCGCCGTGGTGTCGCTCACCTTGCCGCCGTTGCGTGAACGCGAAAACGACGTGCGCCTGCTGGCGCAATTTTTCCTGAATCAATTCGCCGCGCAGGTCAACAAATCCAATCTGGCGTTCGATCCCGATGCGCTGCGCGCGCTCAACAAACATCCGTGGCCGGGCAATGTCCGCGAACTGGAAAACTGCATTCGCCGCGCGGTCATCATGGCCGATGGCCGTCGCGTGACGGCACGCGATTTGGAATTGGAGCCGTCAAGTTTAGGCGCGAACGTAGTCACGTTAAAAGACGCGCGCGAAGCGGTGGAACGCCAGATGGTGCAGCAGGCACTGCGCAAACACGGCGGCAAGATTGCTCCGGCCGCCGTGGAATTGGGTTTGAGTCGCCCAACGCTTTATGAATTGATGGACAAGCTCGGCATCAACCGGGCTTAGAACACATTGAAACGTTCCGGCACGTAAACAATGTCGCCCGGCTTGAGATAAAAGGGCTTGGTTTCGGTGCCTTGCAAAACGGCCTTCAAGTTGAGGATGTAATTTTCCATCACGCCCTTGTTGTTGCGAATGACTTTGACGGCGCGCAAATTTGACGTGGCGTAATCCGGGCCGCCCGCTTCCATGACCGCTTCGAGCGCAGTGATCGGGTGATCTGAGAGGACTTTGCCGGGATGAATGATCGCGCCCGTCACGAACACGGGAAAGGCGGAAGATTGCAACACCACGGTGATTTGCTTGGTGGTGATTTGCGAGGAATATAATTTCACCAGTTGCTGCTGCAATTCATCCGGCGTCAGGCCGGCGGCTTCCACATCGCCCACCAATTGGAGCGTGATCTTGCCGTCACGGCGGATTTGCTGGGTCGTGTCCAAACTGGCGGAACCGGGAAAAGAAATTTTAAGGATGTCGCCTTCGCGCAGCGAAACCACTTCGGTGTGCGTTTTTTCCGGCGTGCCTTGGAGCGCAGGTTCCGGCATTTGCTCCGTGGTGCAACCGGTGAATGCGAGCAAAGTGACGACCACCAAGCCGGCCAATGTCATCAGCGCACGGGTGCCGTTTGAATCTGTAATTTTAATCATAAAGTTAAACAAGTTTCCTCGCCACCGATTAAAGCAGAAACCGGCGGGGAGCAAAAGCGCTTTTGCACTCGCTTTCGGCTGCTTGGCCGGGTTGGACGCTTGGAAAAAAAGTCCGGCCCGGACCGCCTTTGTATCGGCCACAGAGTTTTTTTATTAAGTTTTATTTTCTCCGCTCCTTGACTGAAATGGAACTTTCCGTTGCAAATGGTGCCAGCGAGTGGAATCGAACCACTGACCTCGGGCTTATGAGTCCCACGCTCTAACCAACTGAGCTACGCTGGCCACCTGTATTTAAGCGGCTTTGGTGAACCGCCCGTTTTCCGTTGCATCCCTCTTTTGCATCCCTAACACCATCTAATGGACTCAAACACGCTAGAGAAAACTGAAGGTGAATAAACTTACGCCGGTGAAAACCTCCGGCGCAGCAAAACAACGGGGTTTTATTATGCCTTTGTCAAAAAAGGTCGCAAGCAATTTCGCCGTTCCCTGAAGACCGGTGATATCCGTGTTCAATTCCAGCTTTTCCGCACCGCCGCGACCGACTGATTTTCGCGGTAATTTAGGACGAGTGGCTCGCGATAAAGCTCCGGGATGCGTTCGGGTGAGCGCCAGAGAATCGCCTGCTCCTCGTTTGTGATGATGTGCTCGTTAGGCTGTGGCTCCGGCGAATGGCTTGCGAAAATTGTCGCCATGGATTCCGCGGCATGGGTCGGCTCGTGGCCCTGCTTGCGCAGTGAATTGTTGATGAGATTGCGCGCGATGCCGCAGAGCCAGGCCCGCAGTTTTTCCGGCTCGCGCAGTTCGCTGAGTTTCCTCCACGCCGCCACGAATGTTTCTTGGGCCAGATCTTCACTCTGGCCGAGGCTGCCGGTCGCGCTGTAAGCCAGCGAACAAACCAGACTTTGATAGCGCGCGACAACCTGCCCGAAGGCGTCGCGATGGCGGCTTTACCTGCTGGATGACAATGCCGGATTGAGCAACGTGTTGAGTGCGCCGGCGGCATACGGTTTTACCGTGACCCTGCAAGGTGCCTTGACGACCCCGGCCTGGCGGACAAAAGTTTTAACGGTCCGGGGCAAACTATGTGTTCTGGGACGTGTTGCATCCGACGACCAAATTGAATGCGTTGACTGCAACCGCCGCGTTCGACGCCGTTGCGGCTGAACTGACGATGGGTCGCAGCGGCACCAATTTTACCCTCAAAGCCTCCAATCTTTATCCCACACTGCCCTATACCATCCAGAGCAGCACTAATCTGACGACTTGGTCAAATTATCTGGCGTTCACTGCCACGAGCACAAATATGACGATGACCCTGACCAATCAACCGGTAACTAGAGCTATGTTTTACCGGGTGAGTTATTAGTGTTCTGCCTCATCTAATCGTGTGCGCAGGGAAAAGTCGGAAAGGTGGAATTGCTCGGCCACGGCGAGCCGCTCCGATTCACGCAGGACGCCGCAGGATTGAAGGTCAAATTCCCGGCTGAAAAAATTTGCGAGTTTATTTATGTGCCGAAAATCAGCGGACTTAAACCAACATGGATCCATGTTCAGCCAAGATAATGGATGCAAAGAGATGAAATAATAATCCTCTAACACAGGAGACTGTTTAATGTAACCCAACGCGTTAAATGCCGTCTTTTGCTTCAGCACACCCCGCCAGAAAATGATTGTTTGGCGAAGGGCATGGCTTTGATCCGACCAACAACTAAAAAACTCATTTCATGATTGTGCTTTCGACTGCCAGCCCACGCCTCCTCCTTGCGTCTATTTTCGTAGCGCTGACTCTCGCCGTGCCCGCGGTTGCCAGAGCGGCGACCAACGCCCCGGTGACCATCACCGACAACGGCGCGACTTGGACTATGGACAATGGCATCGTAAAGCTTAGGGTTCTGAAGGCCACCGGCGGCATTCAGTCGCTGGTCTATCACGGCATTGTCGTCGCGGCGGGTCACGCGAATTGGGAACGAGCGCCTTCCGGCACGGTGACCCCGTCAGTGACCATTGACCCGGCGACCAACGGCGGCCAGCGCGGCGAGGTAGCCATCAAGGGTGCCAACAGCGGACGCATTGACATCGAAATTCGCTACACCATGGAACGCGGGGTCAGCGGCTTTTACACCTACGCGCAATATACGCATCCGGCCTCCAACGCCACCGCGGGCTTCGGCGAAAACCGTTTTATCCTTGAGTCCATGAACCCCACCTTTGACTGGCTCTCGGTGGATAAAGATCGCAACCAGCTCATGATCACCGATCAGGACCTGCGCTCCGGCACCGTCATTCATGCCAAAGAGCAGAGAATCATCGCCGCCGGTAATTACAAGAACTCCGTCGAACACAAATACACTTACTGCGGCATCATGTATCGGCTGCCCGCCTACGGCTTTTCCAGCACCAAGGACCATATCGGCGTCTATTTCATCAATCCCACCACCGAATACATTGGCGGCGGTGCCGAAAAGATGGACCTCGTCTGCCACATGAGCGGGACCTTGCTGGACTACTGGACCTCCGGCCACTATGGCGGCGGTGCCGGTAACAATATCCCTCAAGGCCAAGACTGGACAAAAGTCGTCGGGCCGATCTTTGTCTATTTGAACGCCCTGAAAGATCCCAAGGAGCCGTCCCAGGCCGAACTGGACACGCTCGCCGCCACGCAGGGTAACCCCACCGTGCCCGCTACGTGGCATGACAATGCCTTTGCACTTTGGAACGATGCCTTGGCCAAGGCCGTAACAGTCAAAGCCTCGTGGCCGTATGAGTGGGTCAGCGGCGTGGATTATCCGCACAAGTCCGAGCGCGGCAACGTCACCGGCCAGGTCGTCCTGAACGACCCGCAGGCCGCCACCACCAAACTGCCCAATCTTACCATCGGTCTGGCTCACCCTGACTATACCGGCACCGGCGGAGCCTTTGCCCGGCGATCCGGCAATGGCAACCTCGTTACCTGGCAGCACGACGGCAACTATTACGAGTTCTGGAACCAGGGCAAAGAAGACGGCACGTTCAAAATCACCAACGTCCGCCCTGGCAAATATACCCTCCACGCGTTTGCCGACGGAGTTTTGGGCGAATACGCCAAGACCGACATCACCGTCGAGGCCGGCAAGGATATTGATCTGGGCAAGCTCGACTGGAAGCCCGTCCGCAATGGCAAGCAGGTGTGGGAAATTGGCTACCCCAACCGCAACGGCGGTGAATTCTTCAAGGGCGACGAATACTGGCGTTGGGGTTGGGGTATGCGCTACGCCCTGTTGTTCCCCAACGACATCACTTACACCGTCGGCCAGAGCGATTGGCACAAGGACTGGTTCTTCGAGCAAGTTCCCCACGCGACGAATCTTAGTTTCGTCAATCCCGCCGCCAAGGACCCGGCTAACCAGCCCTTCGGATGGGTCAATCTTCCCACCACGCCGGGCCAGGATATGTGGCGGGATTGGGGCCGCGGCCGGGCGACCACTTGGACCATCAAATTTAATCTGGATCACGCCCCCAAAGGCACTGCCACCTTGCGCGTCGCGTTAGGTGGCTCCGACAGCACCACCCTGATCATTGGCGTCAACGGTCAGAACGCCGGCGCCATTCGTCCCATCTCAACCAACGCGCTGCGCTACAACACAGACCGCGGCGTGTGGCGGGAATATGCCCAACCCTTCAACGGCGCGTTCCTGAAGGCGGGCGAAAACGAAATGACGCTCACCGTCCCCGCCGGGGAACTTACGTCCGGTGTTTGTTATGACTATCTGCGCCTTGAGTTGGACGAGACTCGCATACAAAGTTTGAATTAGCTTACACTGACCAGTGACGGGAGTGGGATTTCTGCCCGCAGCATTGACCTCGGCGGTGTCGAAAAACGTGACGCCCTGCTCGACCGCCGACCGGATCCCCATGTCAAAAGTTGGGGCGCGTCAGAGCTTCATACCAGGATTCTTTTCGTAGGCAGATCCCATAGTATCCAAACAATCGAATACATTCATGCAGCTGCCTTTCGGAAGTGGCAGAGTTCGGCGGCGAGCGGATCGAGGTCCACGGCATAAATGCATCGCTCGACGATGACTGCTCGAAAAACTCACCGGGCCGCGATGGTGCAATCAAACAATCACCGTGGCGCATAGCTGCCCACCAGAGAAAACCTGCTTTGCCGTTCATCGCTTCACCTCCGGTAGGCGCTCGGCATGTTTTTTCAGGGCGTCTTCACTGCCCGCTCCTATTGCGGACAAGATCGCTTTTAGTTAGATTAGTTAGAGTGAGACTTTAGAAAATTAAGGGGCGCAAGTTGTAACTTAACACGTCAGGTGACTCCTATTGCTTTCAGAGCCTTTTGGATAGACCGCAAAAAAATAGTAGGTGTCTCTTATTTGTTTAATAGTTTATGAGTCTCTGCCACAAACGAATCAGAGTAAATTTGGCCTTCATATTATTTTCATGCTTTCATTTTTTGATGTGAAGTTTTTGAAAATCAATCGCCTTTGTCGTCCGCGATACTGCGCGTCATGTCTATTCTGGGAAACTTGGTTCGCATAAATAATATTTCATTTTGGAGTCTCTCCAGTTGTCTCAGCCGGGGGTTGATTTCCTTTGCGGATCAGTGCTCGCTATTCCTATGCTCATCCTGCCGCACGTCACGCCTTGGTTGCACATGACCATTGCGGTCCGTTCGGTAACGGTCATTGCGAATGGCGTGGTTCCGCCAATCCGCATGGCTGCTTTCCCAGCCGTGGAAGCGCTCCATGCGGAACGGTTCGCAGAACAGCCAGACATTGCCGGGGCCAAGATAGTAATACTGGTCGCCTACGAGACCGACATATTCGTAACCATCCCAGGCGTAACTATCAGGTATCATTACCGGAGCCACTTCCACCGGCACCGGCGCCGCATAGACCACGGGCTGCGGAGCCACCACCACGAATGGTTGAAAGGCCAACCTTCCATTCGGCTCAACGACACAGCCCGACCACAGGCCTAATCCCGCCGCCGCGATGGTCAGGCTGAATACATGCAAATATTTTGTTTTCATGGTTTGATTATTTATTTATTTCAGAAAAAGTCAGATCAATGGGTCTTCCGCTCCGCGTCCACTTCTGCTTGCAACGTCAGCGGCGGAATCGGCGAAAACGGCGGCACGCCGGAAACATTGATGCCGTGAGTCGCCAGCCGGGCGGCCAGCGCCGCGCATCTGGCCAGATGATTCGTGATTGCCTGGTTCGCCCCGGCGATTTGCCCGTTGGCGACCATGGCCACGTCATTGGCCCGTTCCATCCGCGCCGCAGTTGCCTGGTAAACTTGGCGGGCTTGTTGTTCCGCCTGCGGGGCGTCGGCCCCGCCGGTCGCCCGATAATTCTCGGCCGTTTCCACCTGCGCGGCGGCCGCGACCACGGTGGCGGCGCGATTCGTCAAACGGTTGTTGATCGGGATGTCGTTGGCCGCATACTGGCCGGCCGCCGCCAGACTGCCGGACAGCAGGGCGATTTCGTTGTTGTAGTCGCGCAGATCTTCCAAGATTTCCAGGCGCGTTTGAATTCTTCCGGCCAAGGACGACCCCTGATGCCAGGCGTCCTGCAACTCACGTTCCACAGCCACGCCTTGCCCATTTGTGCCGCTGGACGATCCGAATGCCGTCAAGCTGGCGTAAGCCGTCTTGGTTTCCAGCAACGCGTGCAGTTGATCCGCAGATAAATTTGCCAGCGGGATGCGCGGCAGATACGTCAAATGTTTTTCCAGCACTAGCCCTTTGGAATCCAACACTCGCACCTCGCCGGTGACATTTGAAAGCACCAGAAAATTGCCAGCCGGCGGTTCTAGGTAGCCATCCGCGGGAATGCTGGCGGCAGCGGATTCGTCTATTGCGCGGGCCAGAAAGGTCAACACGATTAAACTCCAACCGAGCCTATATTTGCTCTTCATAAAATTGTTTTTGATTAAAAGTTTTTCATCCCACCGTCCGCCAATAAGTCGTTAAAAACCGAAGTCAGTGACGCGAACAAATGCATCGCTTAAAGGCATCGGGCGGGTGTCTATGGGGATTGCTTAGGCTCCAAGCTTGTCGCCACCTGCGGAAAAAGCCGCGGCGCAAAGGAACGTGATGAGCGATGATCTAATCTTCATGACTTTAGAATCCGCTTTTAAACTGCGAAGTATATGGGGTATAACCCGACCGGGCATTTCAATGCAGGTGGCGACCTGGTTAAGGTTGTCTAAGTTATTTCCGGGATGCGTTCATAAAACTTGAGCGCATCCTACCACTTCCGGACGCGATAAAAACGCGTCGAATTGGTTGCGGACGAATCCGTCAAAAAGAGATTTGCGCCGTTGCCAGCCGCGAGCGGGAAGACGGGGAGTCCGTAAAGGGTCCAACCGGTCCAATTCGTATCTTCAACGACTTTTTGTAATCCAATTTAAACACCCGGCCCCCCTGACTTGGGATGGAAAGGCTGAAAACATTGGTTGTGAAAATACCATTCCCTGCTAACGCACTCAACACGGGCGGACTGTTTCCCACCATGGCAAGGCAGGTGGAACCGGCTGCAGCGATGGCAATGACATTTGTCAAATATGCCGGGACATTGGTCAGGCCAAACGCGCTGGAGCCCCAAACTACCACCGTGCCATTCGCTCGCAATGCCATGCTAAAAAAAGAGCCGGCGGCGATTGCGACAACATTGGTCAAGCCGGCTGGCACATTGGTCTGTCCGAAGGAATTATCTCCGCCGGCAACCACGCGGCCATTTTGCCCCAGAAAAAGGCAATGATAACCGCCCACGGCAGCCGATACCGCGCCAAACAAACTTTGTGGAATTGCTGGCAGACCGGAGCCCCAGCCGTGAACGATACTTGAAGCATCCACGGCCAATCCGTAATTCGCCGTGCAACCTTGAGCCCGCAACACAATTTTTCCAGCGTTGCGGATTCCAGCGGGGAGGTTAGTCGGCGCGGTGCATGGTGCCCCATGCGCTCAAAAACCCATTGGTATCAGTGGACTTGCTTTCCACAAGGTGCGACGCCAAGTGAAAGCCGGTTTAATTCTAATAACCGGTTGGGATTTTTATTGAACTCCGAAGCTTTGCGATGGCGCATGAAAACCAGTTGGATGCATCAAAGGTTCCTCGACCTGCATATCTGTAAAAAATATGAATGACCGAAGAAGACCGCTCTTAATTTCTAACCGCAAAGGCCATTGCTAGCCGTGGCACGCGGCCCGAATTTGCGCCGCGTCACCGGTGCGGCGCGCGATAATTCGCCTTTGGCAAAACCACGGACGACGGCGGCAGTCACATCCGCAATAGTCAATGGCATCCCAGTGTTTTGCTAGTTACGGCAAGGATACTCCCAGTCGCGGGTGGATATGCTGAGCTGTAACTTTGTTGCAGATGAAACGCGGAATTTCAAGGTTGGATGGATTCATAACCCGCCGATAGTTACCAGCGGCCAGCTGACCTTCAGCAGCGTAATACCGGAAATATCGCACATCAATTTTATTGCGCGGACTTTTAAAGAAAAAAATATGAACGGAAAGAACAGGCAAACAGCCATCATCACACAACTCAAACCACAACCGGGCCAATCCGCCCGGCAAATGGAATGTCCTCGGCAAATGTCACGAGGCAAAGCACAATTATTGACGGCGGTAGCAAGGGTGAATCGTTTTGCGCGGTCAGCCGTGAACGAATTTTTGCAGTTATGCCGGCTTGTTGTTGTCAAGCCGCGCCTCAAATGGCTGACGGCCTTTTGCCTTTGCTCATCGTTTTGCCCAGGTATTTTTGCCGGCAATTATGTCAACTACAATGCCAGCCGCATGGTTCCGTTTTATTATGGCGAAGGCTATGCCCGCAATGCCTACGAATTTTGGCTGGATAACTCCGGCCAGCCGTCACTGCTTTATCTTAATGGCGTTGTCGAGTCGTCAACCGCAGGAGGCGACTATTCCATCTCCCTCCCGGCGAATACGGATGCTTCCGGCATCGGCATCGGCATTGTGGATTGCGGCGTAGATGATTCGTTTGCAGACCTGGCGGGCACTGTCTCCGCCGGCTGCCTGTTTCTCACCGGCTCGCAATCTGGGGACTACAGCGATCACATCGGCCACGGAACCTTGATCGCGTCCGTCATCGCCGGCAAAGGCACCAACGTGCTGGGAATCGTGCAAAATGCGCGGCTGTTTGTGGCTTCCGCCGGCTCATTTTATGCAACCCCTGACATGGCCTCCGGCATCAACTGGTGTGTGACAAATGGGGCTTCAGTGATAAACATTTCATGGGGCACAGGCGGGTATTCCAGTCAACTAGCCGCAGCCTGTCAGCTTGCCTCTCAAAGCAACGTCGTATTAGTCTGCGCCGCAGTCAATAGCCAGGTGGATTATGACACGACCACAAATTATCCCCCCAGTTTTAATTTGCCAAACATCATTACGGTTACGGACTTGACGTCGGCGGGTGCAATCTATGGGCCAGGTGCTTCGGGCTATGGCACCAACCTCATCGGCGCTCCCGGACGGAATATTCTTGGAGATGTCGTCGGCGGCGCGGTGCAATATTCCACCGGCACGTCCTTCGCGACCCCGATGGTGGTCGGTGCGGTTGCTTTATTGCAAAAGCAATATCCCCATCAACCTGCGGCGTTCTATGTCAAATGCATCAAGTATGGCTCCATGCCGCTACCGACTATATATGGCAGTTTGAACATAGCCGCAGCTTTGCAGGTGCCAATTTTTTCCTTAAGCTGTCTCAATATAAACGGGATGTTGCAACTGACCGTCAACGGCCAGCCTGGATCCATTTATGATCTGCAGTCTTCCGCTGATTTAATTAACTGGGTCAGTTGCGGAACGATGCTTGGAACCGACACGCTAGTTAGACCGGCCCCGGCGGCGAACCAGTTTTTCCGCTTGGCTCTGTAAGACAGGCGTTTTGAACTCTTATCCAGAATGTAGGGTTTCACCCCATAGCCAAAGATTAGGTCATCGCGGAAAGTAACCTTATGCATAACGCACTGATGACGGTTCCTGTCAAAGACCTCTGAACGATTCGCGGCGTGATGGGATTCCTTCTCGTCATAATCGCCCGGAGAGGCTGGCTCCTGATGAAAGCAACAGGCATGAGCAGACAATTGAAAACAACTCCCCTGCCAGTGCGAAAGCCGAATGCCACATGGGTTTACCAGCGCGGTGTCAAAACATACGTATGGGAGGGCCATGACTTGACTTCAGTTGGCCGGTGTCCGGCGCGCGACGAGGATGGATGGTCTTATATGGCGTCGCAACTGGCATGAACAACGCGCGGCGACGGCGAAATTATTCGACTTATATTTTCGTATTATGCGATTTGTATTATGCGATTTAAAACCAAGTCACCCGCCAGCGAGCCGGCCAGCGCAATACCTCATTCCGCAACGAATCCGACCAAGCCCATCGGCTTGGTGCATACGGAAGGGGAAATTCGTTCTGCCTCTTACGCGTTGAAGGTTTCGGAATTGCGCTATCGCCGGCTGTTTGAAGCCGCCCAGGATGGCATTCTGATTCTCAATGCGGACACAGGTCAGATTGACGATGTCAACCCGTTCCTGACGGATATGCTGGGTTATTCCCGCCAGCAGTTATTGGGAAACAAACTATGGGACATTGTGCCGTTCAAAGACGTGGAGGCGTCCCGGGCGGAGTTTCGGGATTTGCAGCGTGAATCGTATGTCCGTTACGACGACGTGCCGCTGGAAACCAAGGATGGCCGGGCCATCAATGTGGAGTTTGTCAGCAACATCTATCAGGTCAATGGCGACCGGGTGGTTCAATGCAACATTCGCGATATTACCAAGCGGCGGCGGGCGGAGGAAAAACTCAAGGAATACAGCGGCAAACTCCAAGTGTTGTCCCGCCGGCTCGTGGAGGCGCAGGAGACAGAACGGCGGCATATCGCGCGCGAACTGCACGATGAAATCGGCCAGGCGCTCACGGTCATGCAAATAAATCTGCAAGCGATGTTGCTCTCACCGGGCACCAAGTCGATGGCGACGCGCTTGAAAGAAAACTTGGCGGTGGTCAATCATGTGTTGGAACAAGTGCATGATATCTCATTGAATTTAAGACCCATGATTCTCGACGATTTGGGATTGGAACCAGCCTTGCGCTGGTTCACCAATCGCCAGTCCGCGCTCATTGGGCTGAAACCCGCCTTCCATGCGGAACCGTTGGCGCATCGGCTGGACCCGGTGATTGAAACCGAATGCTTCCGCGTAGCGCAGGAAGCCTTGACCAATGTGGTGCGCCACGCCAAGGCGAAAACCGTGAGCGTGGATTTGCGCAAAGAAGCCGGACAACTCCATTTGCGCGTGCGCGATGATGGAAGCGGATTTGACATGGTGGCGGTCCGCAAGCAGGTTTTGCAGGGGACGAGTCTTGGCCTGTTAAGCATGGAGGAGCGGACGGCGCTCGTGGGCGGCGGCCTGAAATTGAAGTCCTCTCCAACACGAGGCACGGAGGTCCATGCTTGGTTTCCGTTAAGATTCAAGAAGTCTTCGCCGGAAGCAAAAACTCCGTGAAGAATCCGGTCAAACTCATTCGCGTCATTTTGGCAGACGACCATACATTGGTGCGGGCGGGCATTCGCGCCCTGTTGGAAAAATTGCCGGAAGTAAAAGTGATTGCCGAGGCGGGCGATGGTCGCGAGGTATTAAGTCTGGTCACCCTGCACCAGCCAGAAGTGGTCTTGATGGACATTGCGATGCCCGGCCTTAATGGTCTGGAAGCGACTGAGCGCATGGCCAGGGATTTTCCAAATGTGCGAATCATCATTCTTTCCATGCATAACAACGAAGAATATGTCTTGCGTGCATTAAAGGCGGGAGCAGCAGGCTATCTGCTCAAAAAGGCGGCCACCAGCGAATTGGAAACGGCCTTGCACAAAGTGCTTCGCCGGGAAATCTACTTAAGCCAGGAAATCGCCACGCAGCTTCACAAAAGATTCCCGTTGCATGGCATCACTGACCAGAAAAGTCCGCTGGAAAAATTGACGGGCCGGCAACGGGAAATCCTGCAACTCATCGCCGAGGGGCAAAATACTAAGGGCATTGGCAAAATTCTCAATGTCAGTCCCAAGACCGTGGAATACCATCGCATGAAACTGATGCACTGCCTAAATGTGCATGATATTGCAGGGTTGGTGCGCTTCGCGTTGCGGGTCGGCTTGATTTCCGAAGAAAAGCTGGCCATCGGACCACTATGAAAAAGGCGACTAGTCAACATGGCGTTTGTAGCGTTTCGCCGCTTCAGCCAACGCCAGCGCCTTGAAGGAAAGCTGCGTCCCGGTCAAGAATTGCGTCCCAGTCCGGAAGTCGGCTGGAGCGCCGCACCCGGATTAAGCAGCAAGGCGAGAAATACGACTCCCACTAGAACTTTGGGCGATCCTGTGATTCGGGCAGCCCAAGGCAAAGCTGCGTCGGCACGTCCCCCTTTTAGTTCAAGCATAAATGGCATGACTACCATTCGGACGTTAACGCAACGAAGGCGGCTAGAGTGTTGTTTTCACTCCTGCCCGCTGGGCAGAGAAGGGTTTCAGTTTGTTGTGCCGGCCCAAATTAAGCCAGACGCATGCAGGCTGCGCGCGCAATTGAATGTTACACGCGAGGAGGTGGGGAGGAGCTTAATCACGAAGCGGGCGGAGGAACACGGAGACAATGAATAAGCCTTACCGCCCGTTTACAAAAAAATGTATCGTCCGCAGCGAAGCGTAAAGCGGTTTCGGCGTGCTGCGCCTTGAAGATTTGTCAGAGCTGATGGCAGACTGTCGGATCGGCGGATAAATTCGCGCTCAATATCGCAACCGCCGCGATTGTAGATGCGGCCGGGGTTATCCGGGAATAGTTTCGTGTATTGCTCATATCATTGTAATCCACCGACCCAAGATTGTTGCCCAGTTTGCCTGTCAGGTTGCTGCCCACGTCCGCACGCTGCCATCCGCCAGCAAAACAAATGTGTCCCGCCCGCCCCCCCTGAATTGCCCAATGGTTCGGTTGATGCCTCCGCCAAATTGGTCGTCCCGGAAAAGCCATGTTTCCCTTTTGACGCCTACGCCTTTTAAAACGCAAAATTAGTTCTTGTATTTTAGTTCGTAAGCGTATTAAATGATTAAGGCTCCAAAGTGGGTTGGCAAAAAAACAGTCGCAATGGAGAATCCAAAACAAGGAGACACATCATGAAATCAAATCTTTTGTGCGCGCTGGTCTGGCTGGCATTCTCAACGATAACTTCTCAACTTTCGACTGCGTTTGCTCAAGGCTCTGCCTTCACCTATCAAGGGCGTTTGAACAACGGCACGAACCCGGTCACGGGCCTTTATAATTTTAAGTTTGATGTTTTCAATGCCCTTACCGGAGGCTCCGTCATTGGCGGGCCGGTCACCAACACCGCCGTTCCTGTCACCAACGGATTGTTCACGACCATCATAGACTTCGGTGCCGGGGTGTTCACGGGCACCACCAACTGGCTGAGCGTCCAAGTAACCACCAACCTCGGCATCGTGTTCACCCCATTGTTGCCGCGCCAGGAATTGACCCCCACTCCCTATGCCATCTTCGCGGAAACTGCGAACGCGGCCGGGTTGACCGGCACGGTCCCGGTTGGCGTGGTGCCGGATGCGAGCCTGCCGGCGGACGTCGCGTTGACCGATGCCTCGCAGACGTTCACCGGCAACAACAGTTTCAGCGGCAACATTGATATGTTGAATCCGTCCACGACCATTCTATTTCCCGCCACTAGTGGTGCCAATACGCCGATGATGGCCATGTTCTCCGCCGGAACCGACAATGCCGACCGGATGGTCATTGCACATTCATTGGCCTATCAAAATTGGGGGCTTCAATATCAGGATTCTTCCGACAAATTTAATTTTCTGAGCGCCGGGACACCGATTCTGACGGTCAACCTCGGTTCATCATCGGTTTATGCCATTGGCAACGTCGGCATTGGCACCACGTCCGCCGCCCAGCAATTCTTGAGCGTGCATGGCGGCTTGAATATTGACCAGGCCAACGACAATGGCGGCTTTATCAACAATGGCAACACCAACGGCTACGCACTCACCTTCGGCTCCTCCAGTGGCGAAGGCATGGCGTCCGAACGGCAGGCCGGCGCCAACCAATATGGTTTGGATTTCTACACTGATTTCGCGCAACGAATGTCAATCAACAACAGCGGAAACCTGATGCTGAACGGCAATGATATGTGGCTGTTGGCCGGGGATGCCAATAACGGCATCGGTTACCGCACATCCGTTGCCGGCGTGGCCCCGTCCGGCGGCTTGGGAGTTTTTGTTTATGGCTTTGACACCGGCTATCTGGGCACGCGAGATCCGGACAGCGTTGCGCTGACTTGGGACTGGCACAACAATGTGACCGTTACCGGCGAGTATCTAACCATCAACGGACTGACTCCCGTTGATGCCTACATTGGCGATGACGGCGTGGGTAATGATGTCCAGATCGGCAGCCAGAAGTCCGGCATTACGGCCGTTTCTGCTTACAATACGGCGGATAAGGCTTATATGCATTTCTATTGCAGCTCCATCACCATTGAAGGCGGGTCTGATCTGGCGGAGCCATTCAAGATTACCGCGGGCGATGGCGAGGTTCTCCAAGGCGCGGTGGTGGTGATTGACGAACAGAATCCAGGCCATTTGAAACTGAGCGATCAGGATTACGACACGCATGTCGCCGGCGTTGTCAGTGGCGCCAATGGAATTAATCCCGGCATTCAAATGCAGCAGCAAGGGCTGTTGGATGGCGGCAAGAATGTCGCGCTTACCGGCCGCGTTTATGTTCAGGCGGACACGTCCAATGGCTGTATCAAGCCGGGCGATCTTTTGACTACTTCCAAGACGCCTGGTCACGCCATGAAAGTTACCGACCATGCGCGTGCCCAAGGGGCGATTCTCGGCAAAGCCATGACCGGCTTGAGCGAAGGCAAAGGCATGGTGCTGGTCTTGGTCACCCTGCAATAACGGAAGCATTGTTTATGCGCAAACAATCTCAAATGGCTGTAGCCCTCGGACTTTTCATTCTTTGGGTCATGCCGGCGCCGGCGGCGGAAAGTCAAGTATTGCACGGCCATGTGCCAAGAGCGGTGACCGACCTGAAACTGCCAGCCATTGGCCGTCTTCCGGCAACCACGACTCTGCAGTTGGCCATTGGCTTGCCATTGCGGAAGAAGGCAGACTTTAATAACTTTCTCGCGGACCTTTACGCTCCTGGCAGTCCGAATTTCCGGAAATATCTCACGCCCGGCCAGTTCACCGAAAAGTTTGGGCCGACGGAACAGGATTATCAGGCGCTCATCCAGTTCGCCAAGACCAACGGTCTGACCGTGACCGGCCTGCATTCCAACCGCAAACTACTCGACATCGCGGCGTCGGTTGCCGACATCGAGAGGGTTTTCCACGTAACCATGCGCATCTATCAATACCCAACCGAAGCGCGCACATTCTTTGCCCCGGATGCCGAGCCTTCCATTGACTTGGCGGTGCCTGTTCTGGCCATAAGCGGGCTCGACAGTTATATTGTGCCGCATCACCTCAAATCGAATCGAGTTTCCTCGGACACCTTGGTGAAAGGCTCCCGCTATTATGAGGGCGGCTCGGGGCCAAGCGGCAGCTACGATGCTAAAGACCTTCGGGCCGCCTATGCGCCCAGCGTGATTTATACCGGTTCCGGCCAATCAGTTGGTCTGCTGGAGTTTTCCGGCTACTACTCCAATCTGATCACGGAATACGAGAAAACCAATAGCCTGCCTACTCCCTATCCGGCCTTGACGGCTGTGCTGATCGACGGAGCCAGCGGCAGCCCAGGCGCTTCTTATGAGGAGGTGCAGTTGGACATTGAGATGGCCATCGCCATGGCACCGGGGCTGAGCAGTGTGATTGTGTATGAGCTTCCTCCACCACCAACGAACGGATATCCGCCGCCCCCGGACGATGCCCTCAACCGGATGGCTACAGACAATCTGGCCAAACAGCTTAGTTCCAGTCTGGAATTTTCTGTTACCGGGAACACGGACGAGATATTTCAGGAGCTTGCCGCACAGGGACAATCTTTCTTCCAGGCTTCCGGCGACGTCGGGGCTGCCACGGGCGCTGCCGTGGGGACACCTTTTGACGACCCCTACGTCACGCTGGTTGGTGGGACGGAATTGACCATGACGAACAGTGGGGCGGGCTGGGGTTCGGAAACCGTATGGAACAACCCGTCGGAGTATCCTTATGGCGAAAGCGGGGGCGGAATCAGCCCCACCTACTCGCTTCCTTGGTATCAGTTAGGCATTAGCATGTCGGCCAACGGCGGATCCATGACGATGCGGAACATGCCCGACGTCGCCATGGTTGCGGACAACGTAGTCGCCTATACTGCGGAAGAGGACATCAGCAATCCCGGCGAATGGCAGGGTTGGGATGGCACCAGCATCGCGGCACCCTTGTGGGCGGGCTTCATGGCCCGCGCCAATCAGCTCGCCACCATCGAAGGACTGCCTTCAGTCGGGTTTGCCAACGCAGCCATCTACTGGACGGGCACGCACGCAGGTTATACCGAATTCTTTCATGACATTACTAGCGGCAACAACTTCAGCACGAGTAATCCGTCCCAATTCTCCGCCGTTACAGGCTATGACCTTTGCACCGGGTGGGGAACCCCCAACGGACAAGGCACGATCGACGCCCTTGTTTTTACCATGGGTGGCCTAGTATACGTGCAGTTCGGCAATTCGAATCCTGGCAACGGCTATTGGTCCACTCCCTACAATACAATGGCTCTGGGGGTGACTGATGTTCCAACAAATGGAGAAATTCTGATCAAAGGCCCGGGCACCTCCACGGAAACGATGACAATTTCAAAGCCCATGACAATCGGGGCGGTTGGGGGGGCGGGCACTATCGGCCAGCAATGAATAAATCAGAAACCCCCGATGAAAATGCTCATCTTGAATATTCCAGTATTCCTCATAGTAACACTTGTCGCGCACGCCCAGCAATACTCGCTCGACTGGTATAAAGTCTCCGGCGGCGGCGGTGCCGGCACCGGCGGTATTTATTCTGTCAACGGCGCCATCGGCCAGCCTGATGCCAGTGGCCCGCTGACCGGCGGCACTTATTCCCTCACTGGCGGTTTCTGGGCGCTCTTTGCCGTGCAAACGGCGGGGCTGCCGTATCTCTTCATAGTCCAGAATGGGCCGAACAGCGTGAAAGTGCTTTGGCCGAACACAGGAAGTTACACGTTGCAAACCAACAGCAATCTGGCTGTGTCGAACTGGATTGGTTATGGGGGCACCGTGACCACCGCCAATGGCACGAATAGCATCACCATCTCGCCTCCTAGTGGAAATTTATTTTTTCGACTGTCCAATCCTTAAACCTTGGAAAAGTTTATTTGTCAAACAAATGGGGTCGAGTTGTTCATAGTGTTTATATATTTGAATTAAGCTGCGGTTGCCGCAATTTTTAAGGGGTTGGTAATGACATTGGCTGCCGGCGCATCGAAGGTGGCGTGGTCATGCTGTGGCGATGAATCCATTTGTTTTATTGTTATGCATGACCGGTTCAATAGATCGCAAACAGCAGGGCGTGATTCAATATTTGCAGGAGGAAGTTCGCGTTCTCAAGGAATTGTTGGCCAAACAACCACGATTCAATGATTGCAGGCATTTCAATTTTCCCTGCCTTGTTAATTCCGCCATTCAAACCGGCCCGCCAGTTTTTCTCTGGTCGTGTTCAGATCATTCCGCCACCCCCGCAGCCGGCGCACTTCAACCAAAATGTCCACGCCCATGAATTCCTAAATCAGTTCCACCAGCCGCTTCTTGGTTTCCTGCGTCGCCGACCGGCTCACCTTGAATAGCAACGACACCTCGCTCCGCAAGTGTTGCCAGCATGCACGCCACCGGACCAATTTTCTACTTGGCCATATCACGCCTCATCTTGAGACTGTTACTTGAACAGTTCTGGGCTCTCAATTTTTAGCCTCTCCCCAAATGCCCGCAACTCTGTCAGTTCGCTGAATTCCCCCTTCAATTTATCCAGCTAGCCGTTAGGTAGTGGGGCTATATTTTTAATCCAATCTCGGCCCCATGCCAGCCACTGTTCCCGCCATTCTTCCAACGGCCTACTATCCGCCCCACGCATTGCCGTCTCATATGCAGCCAAAAATTTGGTGGCATTCCGGGCCTTTGCCGGCGCAATACTGTTGGTGGTGGGCGTGATGATTTTCTTTCGGTGAGCGGTTATGAAACGAAAAAATCCCCGGCACTGAGCGCCGGGATCGTTCAGTGACATAATTCTGTCAAATTTTCACAACCCAGGGCTGGGGCTGTTGCAGCGGTGCGGGATCGAAAATAACAATTTAAAAACTGAAACAGAAGGTCGCCTATCAAAAACCGACTTTGCCGTTTTGTGTCGCTTTCACCTCTGGCTAGACTTGCCTTAGCAGCGTTGGGGAAGAAATAAAAGCGCGTTATTATCTTTTATTCACTATGCAAAAGTGAAGCTTTTTGAAACTGCATCAAACCATCTGAAACACATCGCTTTAGATTTATGAGTCCCACGCTCTAACCAACTGAGCTAGGCTGGCAACCAAGCGGCAGATTATTTTGCGGACATTTTGCCTTCTGTCAAACCGGGAATTGCGGCAGGCTGCCGCCGTGAAAAAGTTGTCCCGCCCATTTTACGACCGTGACACGATCTTGGTCGCGCAAGAACTGCTGGGCAAATGGTTGGTGCATCGGGCTGACAGCTTTGAGCGCATCGGGAAAATTGTCGAAGTGGAAGCTTATCTCGGTGAACACGACTTGGCGGCGCATTCATCGAAAGGCCGGACGGAACGGACCAAAATCATGTTCGGCCCGCCCGGCCACGCTTACGTATATTTGATTTATGGCGTCCATCATTGCATGAATGTCGTGACGGAACGCGAAGGCCATGCGTCCGCCGTTTTGCTCCGCGCCATCGAACCGGTGAAAAATCTCGCCGGCCGCACGCAAGGGCCGGGATTGCTGTGCCGCGCGATGCACATTGACCGCCGCCTGAATGCGCACGATCTGTTGAGCGACGATTTTTTCATCGCGCAACCCGAAGCCGCTGAAAAAATCTCCATCGTCAAACGTCCGCGCATCGGCGTGGACTACGCGAAACATTGGGCGAAACGACAGCTGCGATTTTACATCAAAGGCAATGCCTTCGTTTCGCGGCCTTAAATTTTATCCGCGCCGGGGATTTCTTTGCGCGATTGCACGACCATGTCCACGAGGCCGTATTTCTTGGCTTCCTCGGCGCTCATGAAATTGTCCCGGTCGCAATCTTTTTCGACCTGCTCGATGGTCTGGCCGGTGTGCTTGGACAAAATCGCATTCAACGTCTGCTTCAACTTGAGCATGTGTTTCACGCGGATCTCCACGTCGCTCGCCTGGCCTTCCGCGCCGCCGAGCACCTGATGGATCATGATGTTCGAGTTCGGCAGCGAAAACCGTTTGCCCTTCGTGCCGGCGCACAACAGCACCGCGCCCATGCTCGCCGCCTGGCCGACGCAATACGTGTTCACGTCGCAGGTCAGATATTGCATCGTGTCGTAAATCGCCAGGCCGGACGTGACACTGCCGCCGGGCGAATTGATATAGATGTGGATGTCCTTCTTCGGATCGCTCATCTGCATGAACAACAACTGCGCCACCACGATGTTGGACACGTTGTCATCAATCGGCGTGCCGATGAAAATGATGCGGTCCACCAGCAGCCGCGAATACAGGTCGAAACTGCGCTCGTTGCCGCGGCTGTCCCGTTCGATCACATACGGAATCGAGAAATTTTGGAAATCTTTCATGCGAAATAACTACCCCATTTTTGCCGCAAGTAAAGTTGCAAACCAATCTCACGCCAAAACGCCAGCGTGCATGACAGCAGGAAAAAATTATTTTTCTTACGCGGCCTGGCGGCTTTGGGTGAGATAAATTCCCCAGAGCAACACGAATGCGCTCGCGAAATCCTCCGGCGTTTCCTGCCTCCACTGCGTCACGGTCGCCGGCGCAAACCACGCGCCCGTCTCGATTTCATCGGGATGCAACGTAAACGGCCCCTCGTTTTCGCAGCGATAAATCCAGCAGAATTCCCAGCCCGTTTCCTTGCTCGGCGTGATTTTAAAGAGTCGCTGTGGTGCCTGTGCCAGTTGCAAACCAATTTCTTCGCGCACCTCGCGCACCGCGCACGCGTCATAATCCTCGCCCGTGTCCACATGGCCGGACGATGACGAGTCCCACTTGCCCGGACAAAGATCTTTTTTCATTGAACGCTTTTGGAGAAAAACTTCCCCGTGCGCATTGAACACCAGCACATGCACCGCGCGGTGCCACAGCCCGCGCGCATGCACTTCGCGCCGCGTATTTTGCCCGATCACCTCGTCGCGCTCGTTGACCACGTCAAAAATTTCTTCGCTCATTATGAATTTTGAAAATTCGCAACGGCATCATGCCGGAAAAAAGGCGCGTCAAAAATTGACGCGCCCACGAAAAAGCAAACGCGTTAACCTATGCCGCGACTGCGGCCGCTTTGGACGCCGCCAAGTCGGCCTTGCGCTCGTTGAGGCTGCGGAAGAATTCATAGCCCTCGCGACAGCGGCGCACGAGAATGTCCTTGTCTTCCAGCATCGTCTTGATGATGCGCATGATCGGCTTTGGCCGCAGATAATAGGTGCGATAAAAACGGTCCACTTCCTCGAAAATTTTATTTTTGTCGAGGCCGGGATATTCCAGCGTGCTTTGCTGCAAGCCGTCGGCTTCAATCAAATCGGTTTTGTCCTTTTTCACAAACCAGCCGTTTTGCTTGGCCATTTCGTAAAGCTCCGTGCCGGGATACGGCGCGGCCAACGAAACTTGCAACGAAAAAACGTCGAGTTCCTTGGCAAAATTAATGGTGTTCTCGATTGATTTTTGCGTCTCAACCGGCAAACCCAAAATGAACGTGCCGTGAATCACCACGTCCGCCTTGTGGCAATCTTTTGTGAAGCGGCGCATCTCGGCCATCGTCACGCCTTTTTTGATGCGCGTAAGAATGTCATCATTGCCGCTTTCGTAGCCGACGAGGAACAGGCGCAGGCCATTGTCCTTGAAAGATTTTATCGTGTCGTAATCCAGGTTCGCGCGGCTGTTGCAACTCCAATGCACGCCGAGCGGCGCAAGTTTTTTTGCGATTTCGCGCGCGCGCGGCAGATTCGCGGTGAACGTGTCGTCATCAAAGAAAAATTCACGCACCTGCGGGAAAATCTGCTTCATGTAGGCCATTTCGTCCGCGACATTTTGCGGTGAACGCACGCGATATTTGTGTCCGCCAATCGTCTGCGGCCAGAGGCAGAACGTGCATTGCGCCGGACAGCCGCGACCCGTATACATCGAAATATACGGATGCAAGAGGTAGCCGATGAAATATTTTTCGATCTGCAAATCGCGTTTGTAGACATCGGCCACCCACGGCAGCGTGTCCATGTCCGAAATCATTTCGCGCTCGGCGTTGTGGATGATTTTACCGTCCTTGTTTTTGTAAGACAAGCCGACGATGCTCGCGAGGTCGCGATCTTCGGCCACTTCTTTGCAGGTGAAATCAAATTCCTTGCGCGCGACCCAGTCAATCGCCGGCGACGCCTTCAACGTCTCCGTCGGCAACACCATCGTGTGCGCGCCGACAAAACCGATCTTCGTGTCGGGCTTCTGCGCCTTGATGGCCTCGGCCACCTTACAATCGTTTTTCAGCGACGGCGTGGAAGTGTTGATGATGACATGATTAAAATCCTTCGCGATCGCGAGGCATTTTTTCAGATCAATGTCGTGCGGCGGGCAATCCAGAAGTTTGGAATCCGGCACGAGCGCGGCGGGTTGCGCGAGCCACGTCGGATACCAATAGCTGGTGACTTCGCGGCGCGCCTGATAACGCGCACCCGCGCCGCCGTCAAACCCATCAAACGACGGCGGAGAGAGGAACAAGGTTTTGCTCATTTAAATTCGGGAAAAAATTCTGAAAATTGCGGCGGAAAATTATTCCGCTTTTTTCGCATCTTTGATTTTCGCGAGCAGTTCGTCGCGCTCGGAAGAATCGCCCGTGCCGCAATGGCTGGCGACGTGCGCCTCGTGATGCACTTCATTCGCGAACGCGCCGCGCGCGCCCGCCGCCGGCGAGTTGATGATCGCCTTCGCCTCGGCCAGATGGCCCTTGCCGATGGTCGCGCCGTTGAACGCGCGTTTCGCCAGTTCCGGCGAGGCCGGAAACGGTTTCGGTTTGGCGCCGAAATTGTATTTGAAATTTTTCCAGTTGTCGCCGGACTGGTAATTCGTGCCGAGCGCGCCGCTCGGATCGTAGCCGCAATGCACCATGCAATGTTCGCAGCGCGGGTCGCGCGCGACGCCATTGACGACGCCGTATTTTTCCCACTGCACTTTGGAAAGCATTTCCTGATAGCCGCCGTAATGACCATCGGTCATCAAATAGCACGGCGCTTTCCAACCCTTGACGTTGAACGTCGGGATCGCCCACGCAGTGCAGGTCAACTCACGTTTGCCGGCGAGGAATTCCTGATAAACGGGCGTGCCAAAAATGGTGAACGCTTTGCCCCATTCCTGAATCTTTGCAAATTTCTGCCGCGTCATGTCGCGCGTGAGGAAAAATTGTTTCGGATCTTTGCCGAGCCGCGAGACCATGTCTTTCTTCGCGGCGTCGTAATCGTAACCGGGCGAAATCGTGTGGCCGTCCACTTCGAGCGACGAGAGATACTTGAACATGTCCTCGATTTCCTGCACGTCGGTCTCGCGATAAACCGTCGTGTTCGTGGCGACTTGATAGCCGATGATTTTCGCCATCTTGATCGCCTCGACGCATTCTTTGAAGACGCCTTCGCGTTCAACGATCAAATCGTGCGTGAATTCCAAGCCGTCCACGTGGACGTTCCAATACATCCATTTCGTCGGGCGGATGACGACTTTTTTCTTCGCCGCGTCGTCGGATTTGCGGATGACTTCGGCTTCCTTTTCGGAAATCAATTTTCCATCGAGCAATTTTTTCAGCTTCGGCTCAAGCGCCGGCGAATAAATTGCCGCGAGGTAATCGCGCATTTTTTTGCGCATGAACATTCCGTTCGTGCAGATGTAGAGCACGCGGCCTTGTTCGAGCAGGCCGTTGATCAGCTCTTCAATCTTCGGATAAATCAGCGGTTCGCCGCCACAAATGGAAACCATTGGCGCGTCGCATTCCATCGCGGCCTCAAGACATTTTTCCAGCGGAACCATGTCCTTGAGCGACGTGGAATATTCGCGGATGCGCCCGCAGCCGGTGCAGGTCAGGTTGCAGGTGTGCAACGGTTCGAGTTGCAAGACCATGGCGAATTTCGGCGTCTTGCGGACTTTATGTTTGATGATGTGGCTGGCGATTTTCTTCGTCAGCGCGAATGGGAAACGCATAATTTTTAACGGACCGAGGCGAGTTGCGTTGGAATTTCATTCGGCCCGACCGGCGCATTGGTTTGCGGCGGATCGGCCCGGAGCAGGCCCGGCAACAGGAAGCTTGCCGGGGAAATGCTCTGGCTGCCGGAAATGCCGCCGCACCCGGCGCAACCCAGCGCCAGCGCGACAATCATTGCCAGACTATGAAATTTCCAATTTAATCTCACTTGCCCAGTATAAATTAGCCGGACGCGATGGCAACTTTTTATTCCCTTGCTAAACCGATGACCAAGTTGAAATTGGCCGCGGCTGGTATTTTTTTGCTCGCGTTCGCCACGCTGGCGGTTGCCGATGATGCGCAAAAAATCTATGCCGCCCGCGCGGAAAAAGCGTTTTATGAGGCGCAACGCCAGTTTCAAGCCGCCCCGACCCATTCCACCAATGCCTGGAATTTTGCGCGCACCACCTTCGATTTCTGCCAATTCGCCACGAATGATGCGCAGCGCGCCGACATCGCGCGGTTGGGGATCGCCGCCTGTAAACAAATGCTCGAACGCGCTCCCAAGTCCGGGCCCGACCATTATTATCTTGCGATGAATTATGGTGAATTGGCCGATGCCGAAGCGCCCTCGCTGGCCGCCTACAAACTCGTGAAAGAAGTGGAACGCGAATTCAAGACGGCGGCGGATTTGGACGAACATTTTGATTTTGCCGGTCCCGCGCGCAATCTCGGCGAGCTTTATTTGCAGGCTCCGAGCTGGCCGTTCAGCATCGGCAGCAAACGCAAGGCGCGGGAATATTTGGAACACGCCGCCGGGCTCGCGCCGGAATATCCGGAAAATCTGTTGAACCTGGCCGAAGCGCAATTGCAATGGCGTCAGCCCGAGGACGCCGAAAAAATTCTGCAAAAACTTGACCAGTTATGGCCGGCGGCGCAGACCAATTTCACCGGCCGCGCGTGGGAACAAAGCTGGGGCGACTGGCGGAGCCGGCGGCTGGCGGCGAAAACCGAGGTCGGGCGACAGGCCGCCCAAAAAAACACCCGCTGAGTTGCGAAAAAAATTTCTGTGGTGAATCATTGGACGGACGATTAAGCTCCGCTGCAAATCCGGCGACTGTCATGGCACGAAAAATCATCGCGGCGATAGCCGACTCGACGCTGTTCCTGCGCGAATGGCTCGTGAACCCGCAGCGCACCGGCTCGGTCGCCCCGAGTTCACCGCAGCTTGGCGCGGCGATGGCGCGCTGGCTGCCGCGCGACCGCCAAAGTTTTGTGCTCGAGCTCGGACCCGGCACTGGCGCGGTGACCGATGCCCTGCTCAAACACGGTTTGCGCGAGGACCGCTTGATCGCCATCGAGCACAACCCAACGCTCGCCAAGCGGCTCCAGAAAAAATTTCCGCGCGCCCACATCATCGCCGGCGACGCGTGGCACTTGGAAGAACTGCTCCGCGAATTGCCGATCAATGTGACGCACGTCGGCGCGGTGATTTCGAGCCTGCCGCTGCTCAATTTTCCGCCGGCGGAAGCCGAGGCGCTCGCGCAAAAAATCCGCGCCGTGCTGGAACCCAAAGGCCATTGGGTGCAATACAGCTACCAAATCGGCAAACGCCGCACGCGCGGCACGGACAGCTTCCAGCTGCACGCCTCCAAGATCGTCTGGCTGAATCTGCCGCCCGCCCGCGTCAGCGTTTATCAGAAATAAAAAAGTCCACCGGGTCTGCGCGTGGCGGCAATTTAGAACTATTCTAAATCCATCTTGACGGGGCGTCGTTCGTGGGTAAACTTCCAATTCGTAATGAGCGCCAGCGCCCACCGCAAAACCGAGCAGCACTTGACTGAAAAGTTGAGCACGAGCGGCTTTCGCTTCACGCCGCAGCGCCAGCATGTTTACGACGTGATCCTGCACAAGCGCGATCACCCGACGGCCGAGGACGTTTTCATCCGCACCAAAAAAACGATGCCGGAGATTTCCCACGCGACGGTTTACAACTGCCTGGATGCGCTCGTGAAATCCGGCCTCGTCCGCCAGGTGCAACTGGAACGTGGCGCGACGCGCTTTTGCCCGAACATGGAGGAGCACAGCCATTATTTTTGCGACGCATGCGGAAAAATTTTCGATATGCCGTTGCCGGCCGATGCTTCATTCATGGCCCACCCGAAAGGGTTCAAAGTGGATCATTACGACATTGCCGTTCACGGGATTTGCGCCGATTGCGCCGACAAACAGAAAAAATAATTTCACATGAGCACCGCCACCGAGACAATCGAAGATTTGGTCAAGACAGAATATAAATATGGTTTCGTCACCGACGTCGAAACCGAGTCCGCGCCGCCCGGCCTGAGCGAAGACACCATCCGTCTCATCTCGAAGAAAAAAAATGAGCCGGAATGGCTGACCGACTGGCGCATCAAGGCCTATCGCCACTGGCTGACGATGCCCGAACCGACGTGGCAGTTCGTTAAATATCCGAAAATTGATTTTCAGGACATCACCTATTTTTCGCAGCCCAAGCCACAGGCCAATGCCCCGAAAAGTTTGGATGAAGTGGATCCAAAACTTTTGGAGACTTACGAGAAGCTCGGCATTCCGCTGCGCGAACGTGGTCGGCTCGCCGGCGTGGCGGTGGATGCGATTTTTGATTCCGTTTCCGTCGGCACCACGTTCCGCAAGCAGCTCGCGGAAAAGGGCGTTATCTTTTGTTCGTTCACCGAGGCGGTGCACGACCATCCCGAACTCGTCAAAAAATATCTCGGCTCGGTCGTGCCTTACACGGACAACTATTACGCCGCGTTGAATTCCGCCGTGTTCACCGACGGTTCGTTCTGCTACATCCCGAAAGGCGTGCGCTGCCCGATGGAGCTTTCGACTTACTTCCGCATCAACGCGGCGAAGTCCGGCCAGTTCGAACGCACGCTGATCATCGCCGATGACGGCGGCCAGGTCAGTTACCTCGAAGGTTGCACCGCGCCGATGCGCGATGAAAACCAGTTGCACGCGGCCGTCGTGGAACTCGTCGCGCTCAACGATGCGCAGATCAAATACAGCACGGTGCAAAACTGGTATCCGGGCGATGAAAATGGCAAGGGCGGCATTTACAATTTCGTGACCAAGCGGGGCCTGTGCAAAGGCAAAAACGCGCGCATCACGTGGACGCAGGTGGAAACCGGCTCGGCCATCACGTGGAAATATCCGAGCTGCATTTTGCTCGGCGACGGCTCGAAGGGTGAATTTTATTCCGTCGCGGTCGTGAACAACATGCAGCAGGCCGACACCGGCACGAAGATGATTCACATCGGCAAGAACACGAAAAGCACCATTATTTCCAAGGGGATTTCCGCCGGCCGCGGGCAGAACAGTTATCGCGGCCTGGTGGAAATCCGCAAGAGCGCGACGAACTCGCGCAATTTTTCGCAGTGTGATTCGATGCTCATCGGCGCGAAATGCGGCGCGCACACGTTTCCTTACATTGAAGTGAAAAATACGTCCTCGAGCGTCGAGCATGAAGCCTCGACTTCGAAGATCGGCGAGGACCAGATTTTTTATTGCAACGCGCGCGGCATCGCCACGCAGGACGCGGTGAACATGATCGTGAACGGTTTTTGCAAAGAAGTGTTCAAGGAGCTGCCGATGGAGTTCGCCGTCGAAGCGCAAAAACTTTTGGGCGTGAGTTTGGAAGGGAGCGTCGGCTAAAAAATATTTTTACATGAGCAAGCAACCTATTCTCGAAATCAAAAATCTCTCGGCGGGCGTCGAGGGCAAACAAATCCTCAAGGGCGTCAGCCTGACCATCAACGCGGGCGAAGTCCACGCGGTCATGGGCCCGAACGGCAGCGGCAAAAGCACGCTCGCGGCGGTGCTGGCCGGTCGCGACGGCTACGACATCACTGGCGGCGAGGTGATTTACAACGGCAAAGATTTGCTGGAACTTGATCCCGAAGAACGTGCCCGCGAAGGCGTATTTCTCGCGTTCCAATATCCGGTTGAAATTCCCGGCGTGAACAGCACTTATTTTCTCAAAGCCGCGCTGAATGAAATCCGCAAGCACAAGGGCGAGCAGGAACTCGATGCGATTGAATTTCTCGCGCTGGTGAAAGACAAAATGAAATTGCTGGAGTTGAAAGATGATTTGCTCAAGCGCTCGGTGAACGAAGGTTTTTCCGGCGGCGAAAAAAAGCGCGCGGAAATTTTCCAGATGGCGGTTCTCGAACCCAAGCTCGCGATTCTCGACGAAACGGATTCCGGCCTCGACATTGACGCGCTCAAAGTAGTCAGCAACGGCGTGAACAAGCTCAAGCGCGCGGACAATGCCCAGTTAGTCATCACGCATTATCAGCGCCTGCTGAATTACATCGTGCCGGATTTTGTGCATGTTTTGGTGGACGGTCACGTGGTGAAATCCGGCGGCAAGGAACTCGCGCTCGAACTCGAAGCAAAAGGATACGATTGGATTTTGAAGCGGGAAGTCGCTAGTGTCTAAGGCATGAACCTGGATGAAGCACAAAGGCAGACGGTTGCGAAATGGATTTCCGAAGGCGCAAAACTTTCCGAAATTCAGAAACGCCTTTTGGAACTCGGCCTCAAACTCACCTACATGGAAGTGCGCTTTCTCGTGGATGACTTGAAGCTGACGCCCAAAGATCCCGAACCGCCGAAGCCCGTGGTTGCGCCCGCCGCGGCTCCAGCGGCAACTCCGGTTGCGGCTGGCTTGCCGGCAATTTCGCCGGAACCCGCGCCGCTGCCCGGCGGCGTTTCGGTGAGCGTGGATCAGATCACCAAGCCCGGCGCGATGATCAGCGGCAAAGTGACTTTCAGCGACGGTCAGATTGCCGACTGGTATCTCGACCAGACGGGCCGGCTCGGCGTCGTGCCCAAAGTGGCGGGCTACAAACCGTCGCCGGTGGACGTGCAGGATTTCCAACTCGCGCTGCAGCAGGAAATCGCGAAGCTGGGCTATTGAAACAATTTCGCGTTTTAAGTTTTTAATTTTAGTTGAAGCATGTGCTGTGGGCCGCAACTAATAATTCAAAATTAAAAATTCAAAACTTCCCTCCGACTTGGCACATTGATCCGTAATGCGCGAAAACTTCCGTGTCTGGTCTGAAGCCCTCGAAACGTTCTTCATCGACGTCGTGCTCGGGGAGCGCAATGATTTCAAGGCGAAATTCACGCGCGGACTTCTGTTTGGCATTTCGAAATTTTTCACGCTCCTCGTCAAGCTGCGCCGCTGGCTTTACAACGTCCGCATTCTCCGCGACAAAACGCTTGGCGTGCAGGTCATCGCGATTGGCAATCTCACCGTCGGCGGCACGGGCAAAACGCCAGTCGTGGAAAAATTCGCACGCGAGCTGCGCGACGCCGGCCGCAATGTCGCCATCCTTTCCCGCGGCTACCGTTCCCGGCCCGCGCCGCTGCATCAAAAATTTCTCAACAAGATTTTATTGCGCGAAGACCAGACGCCGCCGCGTGTGGTGTCGGATGGCCGGTCGCTGCTGCTCGATTCCGAAACCGCCGGCGACGAGCCTTACATGCTCGCGTCCAATCTCAAGGACGTCGTGGTGCTCGTGGACAAGGACCGCGTGAAAAGCGGGCGCTACGCGATCGAAAAATTCGGCTGCGACACGCTGCTGCTCGACGATGGTTTTCAATACTGGCATCTGCGCGGTCGCCGGCACGACGTGGTTTTGATTGATCGCCAGCAGCCGTTTGGGAACGAGCATTTGCTACCGCGCGGCACGTTGCGCGAACCGCCGTCGCACCTCGCGCGCGCTCACACGATTTTCATCACGAAGAGCGACGGCAACACGGCCGAACTGCGCGAGCGCATCGCCAAATTAAATTCCACCGCCGCCGTCATCGAATGCGTGCATCGCCCGCTTTATCTCGAGGATGTTTTTACGGGCGAGCGGCATGTGCTCGACATCGTGCGCGGCAAAAAAGTGGCGTCCTTGAGCGGCATCGCACAACCGGAAAGTTTTGAGCAAAGCCTGAGCAAATTGGGCAGCGAACTCGTCTATTCAAAACGCTTCGCCGACCATCACCGGTTCACGCAGCAGGAAATTTTGAACGCAATCAACCGCAGCAAAAAACGGCAGGCGGAGTTCATCATCACCACCCAAAAGGATGCCGTGCGGTTTCCGAAAATCGACCGCCGCGACCTGCCGTTTTATTTCATGCGCGTGGAAATCCAGATTGTCGCGGGCGCGAACGACTTTCAGGATTGCGTGCGCAAAATCTGTTTCCGCTAATGAACACGGTGCTTTACTGGTTCGGGCGGGCGCTCATCGCGGGCATCCAGCTGCTCCCGTTGACCTTCGTGGCGCGCCTCGGTCGCGCGATTGGCGCATTGGCATTTCATCTCGATGGCCGGCATCGCCGCGTGGTGCTGGAAAATTTGACGAATTGTTTCGGCGCCGAAAAATCCACCGCTGAAATCCGCGCCATTGCCCGGGAAAATTTCCGGCGCATCGGGGAAAATTATCTGGCCGCCGTGAAAACGGCCGCGATGAGTTTTGCCGCGCTGCGCGCGCACGTGGAATTTACCGGCCTGCAAAACCTGCCCAAAACCACTCGCGGTGAAACGCGGGCCAATGCCGTCGCGGCCATCGGCCATTTTGGCAATTTTGAACTTTACGCCCGCCTCGGCGAGGCGCATCCGCACGGCAACTTTGCCACGACGTTTCGCGCGCTCAAGCAGCCGGCGCTCAACCGCCTGATGCAAGATTTGCGCAGCCGCAGCCGCTGTCATTTTTTTGAACGCCGCGCCGATGGCCGCGCCTTGCGCGCACTCATGGAACGCGGTGGCGTCACACTTGGCTTGCTGGCCGATCAAAGTTCAGCCGGCATGCGCGGGCCATTTCTGGGACAAATTTGCAACACCGGCCTTGCACCCGCCGTGTTGGCGCTGCGCTATCATGCCGAGCTTTCCACGGCCATTTGTTACCGCATCGCGCTGGCGAAATGGCGGCTGGATTTTGGCGAGCAAATTCCCACGCACGAAAACGGCCGGCCCCGTTCGTCGGCCGACATCATGCGCGACGTGAACCGCGCGCTGGAAACCGCCGTGCGTCGCGATCCGGCAAATTGGTTCTGGGTCCATCGGCGCTGGAAAAATTGACATGAGCGTGGCTTTCAACATCCCGCCGCGCCGCATTTTGGTTCGTGGAACCAACTGGCTCGGCGACGCCGTGATGACCACGCCCGCGCTGTTGCGCCTGCGCGAAAAATTTCCCGCGGCGCACATCTCCATCCTTACGCCGTCAAAACTGGAGGACGTGTGGCAAAATCATCCGGCCGTCGACGAAACAATTTCTTTCACCGCCGAAGAAAATATTTTTGCAGTCGCAAAAAAATTGCGTCCAAAAAAATTTGATTTGGCGCTGGTGCTGCCCAATTCACCGCGCGCGGCGCTGGAAGTCTTTTTGGCGGGAATTACCCAACGCCTCGGCTACGCACGGCCCTGGCGGAATTTTTTTCTGACGCAGGCCATCGCGCCGCGCGCGGGGGCGGTGAAAATGCACAAGCGGTCGGTCGGCGAAATTCAGGAGCTGACCGCCGAAAATTCAAAATTCAAAATTCAAAATTCAAAGATTCCCGCCCGCGCGCATCAAATTTTTGAATATCTCAATTTAACGGCCGCGCTCGGTGCGAACCCGGAACCGCTCGCGCCGCGGCTTTTGGTGACGCCGGAGGAAATGGAAGCGGCGCAGAAAAAATTCGGCTTGGGCGAAGTTTCAAAACCAATTTTTGGTTTGAACGCCGGCGCCGAATACGGCCCGGCCAAACGCTGGCCGGTGGAAAAATTCATCGCCGCTGCCAAAGAAATTCAGTCGCGCACGCATTGTGTTTGGATTTTATTCGGCGGGAAAGCCGATGCCGCCTTGACCGCGCGCATCGAATCTGAAATTCAAAATTCAAAATTCAAAATTCAAAATTTGTGCGGCCAGACCTCGCTGCGCGAACTCATGGCGCTGCTAAAACTCTGCCGCGTGGTTTTGACCAATGATACCGGCCCGATGCATGTGGCCGCCGCGCTCGGCACGCGGGTGGTGGTGCCGTTTGGCAGCACCTCGCCCGAATTGACCGGCCCGGGTTTGCCCGGCGATCTGAAAAATCAGTTGCTGAAATCCGCCGCGCCGTGCGCGCCGTGTTTTTTGCGCGAGTGCCCGATTGATTTTCGCTGCATGAACGGCATCGGCGTCGAGCGCGTGGTCGCGGCGATGCTGGAAATGAATGCTATCCGTTGATGCCGTGTTGCAAACAATAGGCACCGTTGTCCACATACTTTTGCGCCCACCATTTTAAACCGGCGCGTTCTTCTTTGGTCAGTTTGCGGACGACTTTCGCCGGCGCACCGAGCACGAGCGAGCCGGGCGGAATTTTGGTTGCCTGCGTCACGAGCGCCTTCGCGCCGATGAGCGATTGTTTGCCGATAACCGCACCGTCGAGAATCACCGCGCCCATGCCGACCAAAACTTCGTCGCCGACGGTGCACGCATGGACGATCGCGCCATGGCCGACGGTGACCCAGTTGCCGAGCACGCACGGAAAATCGTCCGCGAGATGCAGCACGGCGTTGTCCTGGATGTTCGTGTGGTGGCCGACGACAATGCGGTTGATGTCGCCGCGCAACACCGCGCCATACCAGACGCTCGAATGCGCGCCGAGCGTGACGTCGCCGATGACGGTGGCGGTCTTGGCGATGAAAACTTTTTTGCCGAGCGCCGGTTTTTTGCGGAGAAATTTGTCGAGTTGTGCGGCTAGCTGATTCACGCGGAAAATTTAACACGAAGCGTCGGCGGCACAAATTGAAAGCGCGAGAGCAAGGAATATTATTTTGAAATTTGTCGAACGCGCGCGGCGTGCTAAAGTCCAATTGCTGCATGACAAAGCCAACTGGTCAACGCCCGGAAGCGCCGCCGAAAAAATTCCCGCGCTCGTTCAAGGATCTGACGCCGGCGAAACATTTCAATCCGCGCACTTTTTTTCAGGAGCTCATCTGGAAAGGCTGGTTCACGCCGCGCCGGGGCGAATCGCGGCGGCCGGTGTTCCCGAAATTAAAACCCGGCGAGGTCGCGATCACGTGGATCGGCCACGCGTCGTTTCTCATCCAGTTCACGGATTTGAACGTGCTGGTGGATCCGAATTTTGCGAACTGGCTTTTTTTGATGAAGCGCATCAAACGCGCGGGCATGAAAATAAAAGACCTGCCGCCGATTGATCTGGTGCTGCTGACGCACGCGCACTTCGATCATTTCCACAAACCCACGCTGCGCCGATTGCCGGCCACCAAGATCGGCGTCATGCCGTGGGGCGTGGGCGACCTCGCGCGGAACCTCGGCTTCGCGCGCATCGTGGAGCTGGACTGGTGGGAAAGTTTCGCGCAAAAAGATTGGAAGGTGACGTTCACGCCGAGCAAACATTGGGGGGCGCGAACGCTGCATGACAGCCATCGCGGCTACGGCGGTTTTGTTTTGGAACATCAAGGAAGAAAAATTTATCACGCGGGCGACAGCGCGTATTTCGACGGCTTCACGGAAATCGGAAAAAAACTCGCGCCCGAGATCGCGCTGCTGCCCATCGGCGCGTATCACCCGGAAAGTTTCCGCAAAGTCCACATGGGGCCGGACGAGGCCGTGACGGCGTTCAAGGATCTGCGCGCGAAATTTTTTGTGCCGATGCACTACGGCACGTTCAAACTCTCATTCGAATCCATGGAGGAACCGCTGGACTGGCTGCGCGAAATCGCGGCGGAGGAACACGTCTTGAAACGCGTGAAAATCCTCGACGAAGGCCGGCCACGCGTGTTTTGATGGGCGAACTTGACTCGCCATGTTTGAATTTGAACTGCCCGAAAAATTCCGCCGCTACGTTCCGCTCGCCGTCTGGCTCATGGTCGCGGTCGTGCTGCTCGCGATCCCGCTGAAAATAATAGGCCTCGGTTATTTGCCGGCCGACGATGCGTTGCGGCACGTGGCCAAAGCGGTGAGCGGGAAATCCTGGCCGGAAATTTTGGTGCTCGGCGACGCCTTCAAAATTGATCATAACCTCGGCTGGCACGCGATTCTCGGCGCGGTGCAGCGCGCGACGAACTGGGGCGCGGAAGACCTCGTCATTTTTTCGGTGGTCGCGCTTTTTATCGTGGTGAACTTCGCGATGCTGCCGTGGCTCAAGCGTCCCGAAGCCTGGCTGGTCGCGCTGCTCGCGGCGATGATCGTGTCCGATTTGCCGCAGCGTTTTTTGCTCGCGCGCCCGTTCATCCTCACGATTACGGTGCTGATGAGCATTCTGTTCGCGGCGCAAAATTCCAAGCCCAGTTTAAAAATGTTCGCGCTGTTCGCGACGCTGATGACGGCCTGCACATTTGTCCACGGCGTCTGGTATTTGTGGGCGCTGCCGATCGCGGCGTTTTTTTTTGCCGGCCAATTTGCGTGGACATTTTTATTCGTCGGCGCATGGATTGCGGGGACCATTTTCGCCGCGCTGCTGACGGGGCATCCGGTGGATTACATTTCACAGGCGCTGGCTTTGGCGTTTAACACCGTGGGCAAACACGCGACGAATCGCACGGAGGTCATCGAACTGCAGCCGTTCGGCGGCGACATTCTGGCCGTGGTCATTCTCGGCGCGCTCGTTTGGCTGCGGACAATCACGAAGCCAAACGCGTTGCCGTTCGCGCGCAATCCGGCGTTCTGGCTCGTGTGCGGCTGCTGGATTTTAGGTTTTCGCATCAGCCGTTTTTGGGAGGACTGGGGCTGGCCGGCGCTGATGGTTTTGATCGCAACGGAAGTTCAATTGCTCCTGCTCGCAAAAATTGCGGCGGATTCCTGGCGGCGATTGCTGCTGGCGGCGATTCTCGCCGTCGCCACTTTTTTCGCGACGACCAGCGATTTGAACAGCCGTTACACGCAGAGCCTCACGTGGACTTTTTTGACGCCGGACGTTCCCGAACTCACCGGCTGGCTGCCCGACGCCGGCGGGATTTTATACAGCGCGGACATGAGCATTTTTTACCAGACGTTTTTCAAAAATCCGCACGGCGACTGGCGCTATCAACTCGGCTACGAACCGTCATTGATGCCGAAGGAGGATTTTGAAACGTATGAAAAAATCTTGTGGAACGGCGGCGACGCCAAGGCTTACGCGCCGTGGGTGCAAAAAATGAAACCGGCGGATCGCCTGGTCATTCGCGGTAACAACGCACAGCGGCCGAACATTCCTCAGCTCGAATGGAATTACGGCGTGAGCGGCATCTGGATCGGGCGATTACCGCAAATACGAATGAAGAATTAAAATGATTGATAAACGCACCGCAAAAAAACGTTGCTTCATTTTTCATTCTTCATTCTGGCCTGCTCATCAAACTGGCTGGCGAGCGCAAAGTCTTTTTCCGTCAGGCCGCCCGCATCGTGCGTGGTGAGTGCGAGCGTGACCTTGTTCCAGCGCACGTCCAGGTCGGGATGATGCTGCGCCTGCTCGGCGAGCGACGCGACGGCGTTGGTGAATTCCATCGCGGCGGGAAAATCCTTGAATGCAAAAGTGCGCGCGATCACGTCGCCGTTTCTCTGCCAATCCGGTAATTTCATCAGGGCGAGGACGATTTGCGCTTCCGATAATTTCACCTGGCCGGTGGCAAAACTTTCGAGCGATTCCAAACTCACTTGCGACGCTTCGCGCAGCAGGCTGAAGCTCGTGAACAGCGACCACAGCCACGCGAGGGAAAATAAAATCGCGCCGGCCAGCAAAATTTTGCCGACGGGATGCACGACGACATTGCCGCTGATCTGCCCGTAAAACTGGATCATTTCCTCGCCGAACCAGACCATCACCAGGCCGAAGCCGGCGAGGGCCAACAGCATTTGGCCGGTGCCGGCGATCCAGCGACGCGCCATGAGCGAACCGAGGCCGGGCGTGGCGAGCTGGTTCATCAGCGCGGCGTTGCGCGCCTTGACGCGGCTAGGTTTTTTTGGCGGCAAAGATGGTTTCATACGCGATCATCAGCGCCGCCATTCCGGTCGGGATGGTGAACAGCAGGCCGACGCAGCACGCGCAGAATCCGGCAACGTTGAGCAGGTCAATCAAGATGATCAGCCCGAACACTTGCCACCAATGTTTGTTGACCATTTTCCAGCTCGCCTTCATCGCCGCTCCAAAATCCATCTGCTGGTCAATGATCAGCGGCAGGGTGAATTTCCAGCAGACGCTCAAATACATGGCGGGAATCGCGCACAGCAAACCCACGGGCGAACTGACCAGCAAGGCGGAGAACAGCGCATCCATCGTCGCTTTGTCGGGCACCTGTCCGGGTTGCAAATGCGCGAGCTGGGTCAGTTGCGAAGCGATCGGCATCAGTTTGACTATCAGAATGGCCAGAAATGGAATCAGACACGCAAGTATCGCCAAGCCGGGAATCAAGGTGCCGAGAAACAACTGGCCGAATGCGCGGGTGAAACCATCGAACATATTGCCGACTTGCACCGGTTCGTTGCGATGCACGCGCAGGAAGAGATAAAACAATCCGCCGACCAGCGGCCCGGTGATGATGAAATTACCCAAGGAAATCATGGGGCCGACCAACGGAATTTTTCCGAGCACGCCCGCCGCCGCTTCGATGAGCAAATAAAACAAGGTGGCGACGAACAGCACGCTCAAATGGTCCTTCAACAAATCCCAACCGCTCGTGATGCAGCCAATGAGATCAAGTTCATAATCGCCGTCATGGAAGGCGGCGGATGATTTCAGCGGCGCGATCGTGGCCGGGGCAGCGGAGGCAAAGGCCGTGGCGAATTCAGGAAATTGCGCCAGCTCGCGGAATTCCGCGTCGCTCTCCGCCTTGGCGCGCGATTGCGCGTTGAGCCGGCCCTCGGCCAGCCAGTGTCGCACATCGTCCTCTGTGACCGGGCCATATTCCTTGCCGTCGCCGCCAATGATGATGTAGGTCGCCATAAATTTCTCAGATTGCCTGTTTCTAGTTAGTCCATTGCCGCAACGGGAGCAAGCGATTTGCGGTTAAGAAAATCGGGTTTTGACCGATGGACGTATGTGGTTCGTTTAAAATCAGAAGAATTAAAGCCCGGCATGATCGTCGCCCGCGATGTGAAAAACCTGGACGGGATGTTGCTCATGCCGTCGGGTTGCGAATTGAGCGAACGGCAAATCGACGTGCTGCAGGCGTGGGGCGTGACGGAGTTGGAAATCGAGGCCAGCGAAGAGCAGGCCAAATCGCACGATCCGCTGTCCAAGCTGCCGCCGGAAGTCGCGGCTAAAATCACCGCCGATCTGCGCGCGCGCTACTGGATGCCGGATGAATTTGGCCCGGTGCCGGCGGAAATTTTCAAACTCATGCTGCTGCGCCAGGCGCGCCGCGCGTTGAACCAGCCCAAGCCATGAATCCGCCTTCGATCAAAGCCATGGTTTCGGCCGTGCCGCGCAGCCTCGGTTCTTACGGTCCCGTTTTGCGCGAGATCGAACAGGCTTTGCAGTCGCCGCAATGCAATCTCAACACCATCGGCGACGCGATCCAAAAAGATCCCGACCTCACCGCGCGTTTGTTGCGCCTCGCGAACAGTCCATTTTTCGGTTTCGCCAACCGGTTAAGCACCGTGGCCGAGGCCGTGAGTTTGCTGGGCATCCAGCAAATCCAGGACATGATCGTCGCGTCGAGCGTGCTGGAACAATTCAAAGGCGTGCCGGATACTTTGGTGAACAAAGACTCGTTCTGGCGGCATAGCCTCGCCGTCGGCCTGACCGCGCGGCTGCTGGCGATGGAAAAGCGGCTGCCGAAACCGGACAAATTTTTCGTGGCCGGTTTGCTGCATGATGTCGGCCGATTGGTTTTGCTTTCGCAGGCGGCGGAATGGGCGCACGCCGTTTTTGAATTGTATCAGCGCGAAAAAATGCTGTTGCGCGACGCGGAAAAAAAAGTGCTCGGTTACGACCATCAGCAGATCGCCGCGGAATTATTGCAGAGCTGGAGTTATCCGTCCGCACTGGTGCAGGCGGTGGCCTTTCATCACGCGCCGAACCAGAGCGTCGCCAAAATGGATGCGGCCGTCGTCCACATCGCCGATCATCTGGTGAATGCCATGGGCCTCGGCAGTTCCGGCGAGCAATTCATCGCGCCGCTCGATGAAAAAGCCTGGGCGTTGCTCGGCTTGAGTCCGGACATCCTGGCGCAATTGGTTGAGGCGGTGGACGAACAAATTCTTGCGGTCGAAGAAGCCTTCCTCAAAAAACCTGCCGGAGCCGCGCCATGAGCGAAACGTTTGATTCCGTCTATCCCGATTTTCTGCGCGCCGGTTTGGAAAAATTAAACCGGCTGGATGCGCAGCAGGAATTGCCCGCGCTCTTTGCCGCGCTCGAACATTTTCGGCGCGACCTGCACGCGCAAACGAGCGTGAAAGGCATTCTGAACGTCAGCCAGAGTTACATCGGCGGCCTGAATCTTTTTTCGCAGGCGGGTTTCTGGACCGTGAACGCGCAGGATTTCAGTTTTGAACTCGGCCTGGCCAACGATGAAGCCGCCGGCGTCGTGCTGCAAAGCATCGTGGATGGCCAGGTGAAAACCGGGCGCTTCGCCTTTGCGTTGCGGCAGGGCACGCCCATTTTTTTTCTGCTCGGCAACGAGAGTTGTCCCGAACGCGGCGTGCTGCATTCGCTCGCCATTTCCAGCCAGGTCATGGGCATGTTCTGCGGCCTGCTGCGCCAGGAAGTCGCGCCCTCGCAGGAAGTCGCCTTCAGCCTGCTCTCGACGCTGCTCGGCGTCAGTGCCGATGCACTCGCGACCTTGCGCCGCACGCGTCAACTCACGCGCCAGATCGAGGCGCTCCAAGAACTCCTTCCGATTTGCGCGTGGTGCAAAAAAGTCCGCAACGACCGCGGCTACTGGTATCAGATCGAGAAATACATCACCAGCAACTCGAAAACGAAAATCACCCACGGCATCTGTCCCGACTGCGAAGCGAAATATCTTCAGCCGGCCGCGTGAGTCGAACTTCGGCCGCGCGTGATCATTAAATCACTCTGATTTTTGCAAAAAGATTTTCGTTTCCGCTTTCGGGCAATATGCTTTGGCCATCGAACTGGATGGATTCTTTTCAACAAACCCTGAAGCTCGCGTTTGCCGCGCACAACGAAGGTCGTCACGCGGACGCCGAAGCGCTGTGCCGGACGCTGCTGCAACTCAATTCCGCCGACGCGCAACTGCTGTTTTTGCTCGGCATGATTTTGCACAAGGCCGGGCGTGACGCGGAAGCAGCGGACTGGCTGCAGCGCGCCGCGAAATTGTCCCCGGATTCCGCGCGCATTTTCAGCGGCCTCGGCTGCGCCCGGCGTGGCATTGGTGATTGGCCCGGCGCGCAAAAAAGTTTCGCCCGCGCCGCAGAACTTGAACCAAAAAATTCCGATCATTTTTATCATCTCGGCATCGCCCACCATCAAATGGGCGAACTCGCCTCCGCGCTCGCCGCGTTTCAAAAATCCGTGGGCTTGAATCCGCGCGACAGCACGAGCTGGAACAATCTCGGAAAAATTTTCAAACAGTTCAACCGGCTGGACGATTCGCTGGCGGCTTACAATCGCGCGCTGGAAATTTCTCCCGGCTACGAACTCGCCAAACATGGCCGCGCGCTCTCGCTGCTGACCGCCGGCCGGCTGGCGGAAGGTTTCCGCGAATACGAATCGCGCTGGAGCAAAATCATGCCGCGCGAATTTGCGCAACCCCGCTGGCGCGGCCAAGCCATCGCCGGCAAAACCGTTTTCATCCATGCGGAACAAGGGTTTGGCGACGCTCTTCAGTTCGTGCGCCTTGTGCCGCAAGTGCGTGAACGCGCCGCGCGCGTGATTCTCGAATGCCGGCCGGAACTGAAATCGCTGTTCGCTTTTTCTGATTGCGCCGACGAGGTCATCGCGTTTGGTGAACCCATTCCACCGTTTGATGTGTTCACTTCAATCATGAGTTTGCCCGGAATTCTCGGCATCTCGCTGGACAATTTACCGGACCAAGTGCCGTATCTGAAAATCCCGCGCGGAGAAAATTTGCCCGCGGTGGAAACAAAAAATCTGAAAGTGGGTTTTGTCTGGGCCGGCAGTCCGACGCATCCCGACGACGGGTCGCGCTCGACCACGCTGGAAATATTTTCGCCAATTTTACAAACGCCCGGCATCACTTTTTACAGCCTGCAAATTCCCGCGCCGGAACGCGAGCGCCCCCTTTTGCGTTCGTTGTCCGCGGTCGTAGATTTGTCGCCGTCCCTGAACGATTTTTTGGCCACGGCCAATTTTGTCGCGCAACTTGATTTGGTCATTGCGGTGGACACGAGCATCGTGCATCTCGCCGGCGCGCTCGCCAGACCGGTGTGGACGCTCACGCAATTTGATGCCGACTGGCGCTGGCTGGTGGAGCGGACTGACACGCCGTGGTATCCGACCATGCGATTATTCCGCCAAAAAAATCGTGGCGATTGGGGGGAACTGGTTGCGCGTGTGACTAAAGAACTGCGCCAGCACGCCGGCGCAAAAAGTCAATTCACCTCAGCGGTTCCGCACAAATAATTTTCCCGGCAACTGGCGCACGACACGTTTCATTTCCAAACTCAACAGCGTCACGCTCACCGCGGAACTCGGCAGCCCGCTGGCGCGGATGATTTCATCCGGGGTCATTTCATCATCGGTTTTGAGCACGTCAAAAACTTTTTGTTCGTTCGCGGAAAGTTCGAGCGCGGGCAAAACGCCGGTTTCGTTCGGAGTCGCGGGCCGGTTGCTGGTGGGAAACAAATATTCGAACTCGCTCAAAATATCTTCCGCGCCTTCGCACAGTTTCGCGCCTTTTTTGATCAGTTCGTGACAGCCCTTGCTGCGCGGCGAATCAATGCGGCCCGGCACGGCGAAAATCTGCCGGCCGTATTCGGTCGCAAAATTCGCCGTGATGAGCGCGCCGCTGGAAAGATTCGCCTCCACGACGACGGTGCCGAGCGTCATGCCGGCGACGATGCGGTTGCGGATCGGAAAACTTTGCTTGTCCGCCGGGCGGTTGAAGGGAAATTGTGTGATCACCGCGCCGTTCGCGGCGATGCGCTCAAAAAGTTCCGCGTTTTCGGTCGGGAAAATTAAATTTATTCCCGTGCCCAACACCGCGATCGTCCGGCCTTTCGCGCTCAACGCGCCCTGATGCGCCGCCGTGTCAATGCCGCGCGCGCCGCCGCTCGCGACCGTGACGCCGACGTAGGCTAATTGATACGCGAGCTTACGCGCGGTCTCGATGCCGTAATGCGTGGTCTGCCGCGAGCCGACGAGCGCCACGGCATTTTTGTCCTTCGCGGTCAATTCGCCTTTGACGTAAAGCACGAGCGGCGGATCGTAAATCTCGCGCAGCGCCGCGGGATAGTTTTCATCGGCAGAAATCAAAACGTGGCAGCCAAAATCCTGGATGCGTTTCAGTTCGCCGGCGAGGTCCACGGATTTTTCCCAATTGGAAATATTTTCCGCCGTATCGTCGCCGATGTTGCGGACGCGGAGCAGTTCAGTTTTGGCGGCGCGTAAAATTTCCGGCGCGCCGCCGAAATGTTCGAGCAGCGAGCGGGCGCGCACCGGCCCGACACCTTCAATCATGTTCAATGCAATGAACGCTTCCCTCGAGTCCATGCCGGGATTAAAGAGTTTTGAGTTTCAAGTTTCAAGTTTTCAGTTCGCGCACTTGAAACTTGAAACTTCAAACTTGAACCTTAAGACTAGTTCCGTGCCCGATCCCAGCCTCCTGGCTCTCATCCCGGCTTACAATGAAGAAGCGCGCATCGAACCGGTGCTGCGCGATTACGCGCGTTTTTTTGCAAAAAATTATTCCGGCACGTTTCAGCTCGTCGTGATCCTCAACGGTTGTCGCGATAACACGCTCGGTGTGGTGCAGCGTGCGGCCCGGGAATTTCCCAGCATCCGCTGGCTGGATTTTCCCGCGCCCATCGGCAAAGGCGGCGCGCTCATCGAGGGCCTCAAGCTCGCGGGCAACGCGGATTTGATCGGCTACGTGGATGCGGATGGCGCGACGCCACCGCAGGCTTATCTGGAATTGGTGAAAAAAATTGGCGCGGCGGATTGCGTCATCGGCTCGCGCTGGCTGCCGGGCGCGGTCATTCATCAATCGCAGGCGGGCAACCGGCAGTTCGCCAGCCGAGTTTTCCATTTCATCGTCGAGACGTTGTTTTGGATGAACATCCGCGATACGCAATGCGGCGCGAAGGTGATGAAGCGCGAAGTGGCCGAGAAAATTCATCCCGCGCTGCGCATCGCGGACATGGCGTTTGACATCAACCTGCTTTATTCCATCAAACGCGCGGGCTTTAAAATTCTGGAAACGCCGACGGAATGGACGGATCAGGCCGGCTCGAAAGTCGCGCTGGGCCGTTCGTCGCTGACGATGCTGCTGTCGGTCATCCGCGTGCGGCTGATCTATTCGCCATTTTACAAACTGCTCCGTCCCCTGCGTCCGCTCGAGGCGTGGGTTTATAAAAAATTGCGCGCGCCGTTGCCGCTTTCCGCAGTGGAAGTCCAAAGCCCAAAGTCCAAAGCCGAAAGTTAGACCGGCACACTGCTCGGGGCGTTTGAGGTTGAATTTTTATTTCCCCACGCGAACCACGCGCAGACGCCAAACAGCAGCAGATTGAAAACGCCCAGCGTTTGCAGCACGACTTCGATGTGGCCGGGAAAATGGTTCAGCATCAATGGCAGCGTGAAGCCATACGCCACGGCCAGGATGACCATGAACGGCACCACGGCGAAACGTCCGCGCGCGAGCAGATCATTCACCAGCACGTTCGCCATCGCCAGCGGCACCATCGCGCCGGCATACCACGGGATAAGCGCGGCCGCGCCGAGATAAGTGGATTTGTAAACAATCTTGATCGCCAGCGGGCCGAACAGCCACAAGCCGAAGCCGCCGCAGATGGCCAGCACGGCCGTGCCCAAAACGACCAGCGCGAAGAGATTGCTCTGTTCGTTTTTTACGCTGCTTTGCACAATTTTTGGGAACATCACCGACGCGAGCGGGAGCACCAGCCACAACAAACCCCGCGACAACGTTCCGGCCGCCACATACGGGCCCATTTCGTCATCGCTGAAATAAGCCTTCGCAAACATCGTGTCCGAAGTGAACAAAAACTGGCACGCGCCAAAGCCCAGCATCAACGGCATGATCTGGGCGAATAATTTTTTGCCGTCAAAGCGTTCCGCTTTCAGCGACCACAAATCCCGCGACCGCCAAATCGTGATCAGCGCGCCGAGTCCGATGCCCATGAGCGCGCCGGCAATCATGCCCGACGCGCCCAAGCCCAGCGCCAGCACCAAAATCGCCGCGCCGGCCAGCCGGCCCACGCTGCTTAAAATCGTTGACCAGCCCATCCAGAAAAAATCCTGTCGTCCCTGCAGCACGCCGGAAAACATCGGCAGCCACAGCGAAAACAACAGCACCAGCAACGTCAGCCACAAGCCGCTCGCATCCGGCAGATGCCAGCCGGCGATGATTTGTTTTTGAAAAATGACGACCGCCACCGCGCCGATCAGCCAGAGAATAAAAGTCCACCGCCACGCGAGCCGGATCATGCCGGCCAGTTGCCGTTCGCGGCCGGTTGCCAGCGCGAGTGCTGACTGCTGCGCAAAAACCATCTGCAATGGCATCGTCGGCATGCAGGCCACCACCATTAACAACGTGCCGAACGCAGCGTATTGCGCCTTGGATACCGATTCGGATTTGGTGAGAAAATGGACGCCATACGTCAGGATGCCGCCCCCGACGGCGGCGATCATCAGCCAGCCGCTCTGCCGGAAAAACGCCGCGTGCGGTTTGTGGTCAATCGTCGGAATCGTTTCAACTTTTTCTGCGCTCATGAAAATTTTGTTTTTGGCCGGGTTGATTAAATCATTTCAAACCGCGAAACACACGCCCTTCATGAAAATCATCACGCCCGGTTTTGGTTGCTTCTGATGCTCGCGGCATCATGCCAGCGAATTGAAAAATCTGACCAGCAAATCCTTGGCGCGTTCAAGCTGCGCCAGCGAAATCCATTCGTCGTTCGTGTGCGCCTGCGCAATGTCGCCCGGCCCGAAAACAACCGAAGGAATTCCGCCCGCCGACAAGACGGCCGCATCGCAAAAATAATCCACGCCCTGCGTTTTTTTCTGGCCGACGCTGCGGAGAAATTGCTGCACCAGCGGCAGCTGCGTCGCCGTTTCCAACGGCAAGGCCGGCGCAAGCTTCGCGCTGGAAATTTTCACGGCCAATTTTTTCGTGCGCAGCAACTGAATGATTTCGCGGCGCACGCCGGCATCCGTTTCGCCCGGCAGCGTGCGGCGGTCGATTTCAATCACGCACGCATCGGGCACGATGTTTGGCTGCGTGCCGCCGGAAATTTTCCCCACGTTCACTGTGCCCGCGCCCAGCAGCGGATGCCGGGCTTTTTTTAATTGCGCGGCATAATCCGTCTCTAAAATTTGCACCACGCGCGCCATGGCCAGCACGGCGTTTTTGCCCAGCTGCGGCGTGGCGCCATGCGCCGCTTGGCCGCGCGTCTCCAACTGCAGCCACAAACTGCCCTTGTGTGCCGTCACCACGTGCAGTTTCGTCGGCTCGCCGACGATGGCGAGATCCGCCTTGAAACCGGATGCCGCCAGCGCGCGCGAGCCGGCCTGCGCGTGTTCCTCATCGATCAAGCCGGCGAAAATGATTTCCGTTTCCAGCGGCCGCGCCTTCGCTTTCGCCATTTCGCAGAGCGCGGCGAGCATGGCGGCGACGGAACCTTTCGTGTCGCACGCGCCGCGTCCGTGCAGCCGGCCGTGGTGGCGTTGCGGAATAAATTTGGTGCCATCCGCGCCCACCGTGTCGAGATGCGGCGCGAGCAAAATGGTCTGCTTGATTTTATTTTTTGGCCGCAGCCGCGCGATGATATTGCTGCGGCCAGGCAACACTTTTTGAAATTCCACCTCGAGGCCAGCCTGCGCCGCCGTGGCCGCGAGAAAATCCGCGACCCGCTGTTCGCCCGCGTTGGGGTGGCGCGCCGGCAGAAAAGCGGGATTCACGCTGGGCAGCGCGATGAGTTCCGCCAGAAGTTTTTCCGTGCGCGTCATTTTGCAGAGGATGGCAGACGGGCAATTGCTGCGCGATTAAATTAAAACCGACCGCGCGGATTGTGGGCCGGCGCCATTGTCTGAAAAGAGCTGGCGGGGCGGAGCTCTTTTGCATTTTCAACCGAGAAAATCAGCGCTTGCGGCGCATGGCAAAAAGACAGGCAGCACCGCCGATGGCCGCCAGCGCCATGGTGGAAGGTTCCGGCGCGGGAACAACATCCCCGAACGTCTGGCTGACAACCAGATTATCCACCGTCAGCGTCGGGGCGGCGCTCGCCGAGCCTTGCCGAAAATTTACGGCGGCGATCTGATTGGTATCAGCATTGGCCGAACCCCACGGTGCGGTCACATAGGCGGTGTTGTTTGCCGCCGTCGGATCGGTTGGATTGATGTAGATCGTATCCACGGAATTGCTCGGGGTGGTCGCGGAATAATTATAGGCCAGCACAAAATTGTAACTGGTGTTCAAGCTCAAAACGGTAGTGCCATAGGAAACCGTTGCGCCGCCGCCGGCGGTGCCTTCGATGCCGAGCAGGTAACCGCCCGTGGTGGCCTCCACAAAAACCCGGCTATAAAACAGCGAGGAATTGCCCGCGTTCGGCGTGAAATGCATGAAGTAATCGCCAGTTTGCGCGGCAGAAACATTCAAGGTCAGGCCGAAATAAAGGCTTTGGCCGTCCGCCAAAGTCACCGGCGAACTGAAGGGCGAGTAAACATCCTGGCCGGAACTGTTGAGTGTGACCACACCATTATTGACCTGCACCGGGGTGGTGCCCGAAGTGCTGGTTTGAAACCATGTGGTGCCATTGGTCAGGTTGCCATTGGGATAGCTATTAAAGTTATCGGAAAGCACCGGCGTTGCCGTGATTTTGGTGGTTAAAGAAAACGCCATTACGCTCAGTGATAAAATAAATAATTTCTTCATAAAAAAAATTCCGTTTTGGAACTTGCTTCGGTTAACTGCTTCCTTAATGCCGTGAAGCTTAAGAGGAAAATTTGCTGATGCAAACAAAAACTTGAAAAAATTTAAGCGGGCCGGCGCGGAACACTTTGAAAACGAGCGAACAAACCAAAAACGAACAGCACCGGCATGATGGGCGCGCTTTTTTTGGTCACATCTGCTCGACGGTTTTGATGCCGAGCGTTTCCAACCCCTGCTTCAAAACGCGCGCCGTCAGCTCGCACAACGCGAGCCGCGAATCACGCGTGGCGACGTCATCGGCTTTTAGCACGGGGCAATTTTCGTAGAACGAAGAAAATTTTTCCGCCAGCTCAAACAAATAATTGCATAAATAATTCGGGCGATATTCTTCCGCGACGGCTTCGAGCGTGAGGCCAAAATTGAGCAGATGCTTGGCCAGCGTGAGTTCTTCCGGCGCGGCCAAAACAAGTGGCGAGTGACGAGTGACGAGTGACGAGCCGGCTTCGGTTTTCCGAAAAATGCTTTTTATCCGCGCATACGCATACAAAAGATACGGTGCCGTGTTGCCTTGTAGCGCGAGCATTTTGTCCCACGAAAAAATATAATCGCTCTGGCGGTTCGGCAGCAGGTCGGCGTATTTCACCGCGCCAATGCCGACGACGCGCGCGATTTCTTTTTTTTGCGCTTCGGGCAGTTCGGAACTTTTTTCCGAAACGGTTTGGTAGGCTCGGTCGATGGCCTCGTCCAGCAGTTCGCCGAGTTTCACCGTGTCGCCACTGCGCGTCTTGAAGGGCTTGCCGTCGTCGCCGAGAATTTTGCCGAAGCCGACGTGAATCAATTTTGTGTTTTTCGCGTCCGGTTTCCAGCGCGCTACAATGAGAAACAGTTTTTTGAAATGCCCGGACTGCCGATCGTCCACGACGTAAACGATTTCATCCGGCGACCACGTTTTTAGCCGGTAATCAATCGTCGCCAAATCCGTGGTCGTGTAATTAAAACCGCCGTCGCTTTTGCGCACGAGCGCGGGATCAGCCATCCATTCGCCGTCGCGATTGACCAAAAATGGATCTTCTTTCGGCGGCAGCGAGCCGTCGCTGAACACGCCGACCGCGCCTTCGCTTTCGCGCGCAATTTTCTTTTCCAGCAAATCACTCACAACTTCGCCGAGCCACGGGTTGTAAAAACTTTCACCGAGCGCAAAATCAAATTTTACGCCGAGCCGCGAATAAATCGCGTCAAACTGGATTTGCGAGAGCCGGATCATTTCATTCCAGATGGAAATGTTTTCCGCGTCGCCGGCTTGAAGTTTTACCAGCTCGGCCTTGGCTTCTTCCAGCCGTGTTGGATTGGCGTCGCACTCGGCGTTGATGACTTTGTAGAGCCGTTCGAGTTCGGCGATCGCGTCGAGGTCAAGCGCCGCGCGATCTAAATTTTTTTTCCAGCCGAGCAATAATTTTCCGAACTGCGTGCCCCAGTCGCCGATGTGATTGTCGCTGATCACGCGATGGCCGAGCAGTCGCAGCGTGCGTTGCAGCGCGTCGCCGATGCCGGTGCTGCGGATGTGGCCGACGTGCATCGGCTTGGCGACGTTGGGCGAACTGAAATCAATGACGATGGTTTTAGAATGCGCCGATTTTTCAAAAAATAAATGCTCGCCGCGCGCGGCGGCTTGCAAAATTTTTTCCAGCGCGGAATTTTTCAGCCGGAAATTCAGGAAGCCGGCGCCGGCGATTTCTACTTTTTCGCAGAGGTCGGAAACATCCAGTTTGGCGAGCGTGTCGCTGGCAAGCTGGCGCGGATTGGTTTTGCGAATATTGGCGAGCGCTATCAAGGCGTTGGATTGGTAGTCGCCAAATTTCGGATTGCACGGCCGGACTAAAACAGCGGAGACATCCGCATCCGGTAAAATTTCGCGAACGGCGGCTTGCAGCTTTAACTCGATTTGTTTATGTGGCAGCACGACGGAAATTTAACCGCGAAATACGCGAAATACACGAAAGAAACTCAAGCTGTTGCCGGAAATTTCCGCGTGGTTGGCGTATTTCGCGGTTTGAAAGCGAAATTATTTTTTCCCGTGTTCGCGGATCACGGCGAGCATGGCCTCGGCATCGGAAGATTTTTCGAGGGCTTCGCGAAAATCCGCTTTGTGCAAAAGCTTGGCGATGTTGGCGAGCGTGTGGAGGTGTTTCTGAAACTGACCTTGCGGGACGAGAAAAAGCATGACGAGCTTGACCGGTTGATTATCGAGCGCGTCGAAATTGACCCCGGCGCGGGAGCGGCCGAGCGCCCCAACCACTTCATAAATGAGATCCGTCGAGGCGTGCGGGATGCCGATGCCGAAGCCGATGCCGGTGGACATGGAGGTTTCGCGCTTTTTTACGGCGGCGGTGACGGCGTCGCGGTCGCCGGGCTGAATTTTGCCGGTGGCGACGAGGTTGCCGATCAGTTCGTCGATCGCTTCCCAGCGATTGGCGGCTTTCAGTTCGGGGACGATCTGCTCGCGTCCTAAGATGTCGGACAAATCCATAGCGACGTGAAGCATGAAGCGAAACGACCGGACAATTCAAGACTGAATTGCTAACAAATTTTGGCGGGCTCAGATCACGCGCTGCAACCAGTGAAAAATCCTGCCGGTGCTTTCGGCCCACCAGCCGAGCGAATTCAACATGCCGACACGCGCCGTCAACAACGGCAGGCCAAACAGCAGGACGCCGACGTTGCCGAGGAAAATGACGACGGCGGAAAATAAATAGCCTTGGCTCGTGATGTCGGATTGCTGCGTCTGCAACACGTGGAAATTCAGGGTCACGTGAAACGCATACGCCGCGCCGACGAGCAGATGAAAATAAACCAGATAACTTTTCCAATCCCAGATCAAATGGCCAATCGCAAAAATAAAGATCACGATGAGCGCGTAGAGCGGGAAAAAATACGGCGCGAGCGCGATGAGGAAATTGGTTTTGGAAATCACGACGTGGCCGCCTTTGGAGGTGACCTTCATTTTTTTTACCTGGCCGCCGAACAGCCACGTCCACAGCACGTGCGTGAATTCGTGGCCGAGCACGTAAAGCCACATCGGTTTGGGCAGCAGCAGAAAAATCACGATCCAGCAAGCCGCGCCGGCCAAGATCGGCACCCATGTCGTGTCGGCGCTGCCGCACGCGCGCAGCACGAGCCACAAGGCACGCGCGGCGCCGCCGCAAATCGGCAGCAGCAAAATCGCGAGGATGAATTTTATCCACTTCGGCACGCGCGGAATTTTGCCACAGCGGCACAGAGAGCCCAGAGGAAAAAATCCGAACTAAATCTAAACCCTGTGATCCCTGTGCCTCGGTGGCAAAAACTTTGGACTTTGAACTTTGGGCTTTGGACTTAAAATCCGCGCCATGACAAAAGATGAAGCGTTGCAGATTTTTCGCGATACCGGCGCATTGCTAGAGGGCCATTTCGTTTTGCGGAGCGGGCTGCACAGCCGGCAATTTTTCCAATGCGCCCTGGCGTTGCAACAAATGCCCATTGTGGAAAAACTCGGCGCGGCCCTGGCGGCCAAATTAAAACCGTTCGGCGCGGTCACGGTGGTTTCGCCGGCGATGGGCGGGTTGGTCATCGGCCAGGAAGTCGCGCGGCAACTGGGCTTGCGTTTCATTTTTGTCGAAAAAGAAGACGGCAAATTGGTTTTGCGGCGTGGGTTCAAGATCACGGCGGGCGAAAAAATTCTCGTCGTCGAGGATGTCGTCACTAAAGGTGGGCGCGTGCAGGAGACTTTGGACATCGTTCGCGCGAACGGCGGCAAGGTCGTCGGCGTGGCGATGGTGGTGGATCGTTCCAATGGCGCGGTGAATTTTGGGATTCCGTTTGAAAGTTTGATCTCACTCCAAGTGGAAACCTTCGAAGCGGACAAATTGCCCCCAGACTTGGCGAAAATTCCGGCGGTCAAACCCGGCAGCAAATAAATTTCCGCTGTAGGAGTCGAAGTGACGAGGCTTAAACGCGATTAAACTGGAAATTATTTAGCGCCTTCTTACTCGCGTCTCCTAAAAAATCCACAGCGTTTGCGCCAAATAAATTGCGCCATTCCATTTTTAACTGTGCCACGAAGTCGCTTGTGGCACAGTTTTCATTCGAGTGCTCTGGCTTGAATCGTCGGATTACCCTTTGTTTTCAATAAATTCAGGGTTTGAGGAATATCGGCACCATTATTGCGTTGGAACTTGGAGCAGTTTAATCCAAAACAATTTTACACACACAATTTTATGGCAAAAGTATTAGGCATTGATTTAGGCACGACGAATTCCTGCATGGCGGTCATGGACAGCGGCGAACCGCTCGTGCTGGAAAATTCCGAGGGCAAACGCACGACGCCGTCGGTCGTGGCGTTCACGAAATCCGGCGAGCGCGTGGTCGGCGATGCGGCGAAGCGCCAAGCCGTGACCAATTCGCGCAACACGATTTATTCCATCAAGCGCTTCATGGGCCGCAAGTTCGATGAAGTCGGCGAAGAAATTAAACGCATGCCTTACAAAGTTGTGAAGGCGTCCAACGGCGATTGCGCCGTCGAAGTCGAAGTGGACGGCAAGGCCAAGCAATTCTCGCCGCAGGAAATTTCCGCGATGATTTTGTCCAAGCTCAAAGCCGACGCCGAAGCGCGTCTCGGTGAAAAAATCACACAGGCCGTCATCACCGTTCCCGCTTACTTCAACGACTCGCAACGTCAGGCCACGAAGGACGCGGGCAAGATCGCCGGTCTCGAAGTGCTGCGCATTATTAATGAGCCAACGGCGGCCTCGCTCGCTTATGGTCTCGACAAAAAGAAAGATGAAAAAATTGCCGTGTATGACTTGGGCGGCGGCACGTTTGATATTTCCGTTTTGGAAATCGGCGACGGTGTGTTTGAAGTGAAGGCCACCAACGGCGACACGCACCTCGGCGGTGACGATTGGGACAACACGCTCATGGATTGGATTCTCGATGAATTCAAACGCGAGTATAACATGGATCTCCGCAAGCAGCCGGACGCGCTCCAGCGCATCAAGGAAGAAGCGGAAAAGGCGAAGATCGCGCTGTCCAGCTCGCAGACCTACGATATTAATCTGCCGTTTATCACCGCAGATGCGACCGGACCGAAGCACATTCAAAAAACTTTGACCCGCGCGAAAATGGAGCAGCTCACGGACAAACTTTTTGAGCGCACCATCGGACCGGTGAAGGCGTGCTTGAAGGACGCGGGCATCGAAGCCTCCAAGATTGACGAACTCGTGCTGGTCGGCGGCATGACGCGCATGCCGCGCGTCGTCGAAGTCGCCCGCTCGCTCGTCAACAAGGCGCCGCATCAAGGTGTGAATCCGGATGAAGTCGTCGCCATTGGCGCGGGCATTCAGGGCGGCGTGCTCAAGGGCGAAGTCAAAGACGTGTTGCTGCTCGACGTCACTCCGCTCTCGCTCGGCATTGAAACGCTCGGCGGCGTGTTCACGAAATTGATCGAACGCAACACCACGATTCCCGCGCGCAAATCGGAAATTTTCTCGACCGCGTCGGACAGCCAGCCGGGCGTGGAAATCCACGTGCTCCAGGGCGAACGCCAGTTCTCCAAGGACAACAAGACCATTGGCCGTTTCAATCTCGCGGACATTCCGCCGGCGCCGCGCGGCGTGCCGCAGATCGAAGTGACCTTTGACATTGATGCGAACGGCATTTTGCACGTCGCCGCGAAGGATCTTGGCACCGGCAAGGAACAGAAGATTTCCATCACGGCCAGCAGCGGTCTCTCGAAGGAAGAAGTCGAGAAGATGCGCAAGGACGCCGAAGCTCATGCCGACGACGACAAGGCTCGCCTGGAAGAAATCCAGACGCGCAACGAGGCGGATAATTCCGTTTATCGCACCGAGAAACTGCTCAAGGACAATGCGGAGAAAATTTCTGCGGACGACAAGACCAAGCTCGAAGCGGCCGCCAGCGCGGTGAAGGAAGCGCTCAAGGGCACGGACGCGGCGGCGATCAAATCCAGCAGCGAGAAGCTGAATGAAGTGTGGCAGGCGATCTCGACGGAACTTTACAAGCAGGCTTCGGCCAAGGCGCAACCCGGTGCCGGTGCGGCGGGCGCGCAGCCCGAAGGCGGCGAGCCGAAGTCCGAAGAAAAGAAGAAGGACGACGGCGTGATTGACGCGGAAGTCGTGGACGAGAAGAAGTGATAGAGAACTATTTGAATTAATATGACGTTTGCTGAAGACATGGTTCAAGCTTGTGCTGCTCACTTTGGAAAAAATGAAAAGCACGCTTTCCAAGTGCAGGTTTTAGATACTCAGAGAATGCCTGTTTTTTCTGGTAAGGCATTTTTTGATGAGCATGGACTTGAAGGAACATTTTGGCCGACGGAGCAAATAGCTATAGAGAAAAGTTCAGCAACCCCAGCATTTCTCAAGCATGCAGATGGACGTGAGTTCTTGCTACAGAACTTTAGTAAATGCCGAACAACTAATCATTATCACTTTAATGTCACGACTTGAAAGAACTGTGCATGGCAACTATGAATACAAAACTCATCATAGCTTGTGCTTTGGCATTCAATCTTGTTGTGCTTTGGTGTTTGGCTCATCGCTATGAATTTCATACTGGAATGGATGGTGGCGTTATTTGGCGTTGTAACAACTTCACTGGTAAAGTGGAGCGTTGTTCAATTGGAAGCGGTAAATGGTTTGCCATTTCCGCTCCAAAACCTTTCGTTCCGCCAAGTCCAGATGAGATTACTAAACCAACGTCTTCAATTCCAGGTTGGGCAAAAGACAATAACGATTTGAATACAAACAAGCCGATCAATTAAAGCAATAAACTTTTCCCACCGCTCGGGCGGCGGGAGTTAATTAAGCAGTCAACAAAACAAACAACCAACAAAACAAAAGTATGGCATTAAACGTTAAACCGCTCGGCGACCGCATCCTCGTGGAAGCGATCGAAGAGAAGGAAACCAAAAAAGGCGGCATTATCATTCCCGATTCTGCCAAGGAAAAACCGACGGAATCCATCGTGGTCGCGCTCGGCACCGGCAAGCTCGATGACGACGGCAAACGCGTTCCTTTTGAAGTCAAAAAGGGCGACCGTATTTTGTGCAGCAAATACGGCGGCACGGAAATCAAGATTGACGGCAAGGAATACAAGATTTTGTCCTCGGACGACATTCTCGCGGTTCTGGAATAATTGAAACCAACAACAAAAATTTTAAACTAAAATAATAATATGGCAGCTAAACAATTGATATTCGACGAGCAGGCGCGGCAGGCGTTGCTCAAGGGCGTGCAGAAACTTTCCCGCGCCGTGGTCGCCACGCTCGGACCGAAAGGCCGCAATGTGGTCATTGATAAAAAATTCGGTTCCCCGACGGTCACCAAAGACGGTGTGACGGTCGCGAAGGAAATCGAACTCGAAGACCCTTACGAAAACATGGGCGCGCAGATGGTTCGCGAAGTCGCGAGCAAGACGAGCGACGCGGCCGGCGACGGCACGACGACGGCGACGGTTTTGGCCGAGTCCATTTATCGCGAAGGTCTCAAGTATGTGACCAGCGGCGCCAGCCCGATTAACATTCAACGCGGCATCAACAAGGCGGTCGAAGCCGCCGTGGAACAGCTCGCGAAGATCTCCAAGAAAGTCAAAGACAAGGAAGAGATCAAGCAGGTTGCGACCGTTTCCGCCAACTGGGACACCACGATCGGCGAGATCATCGCTGACGCGATGGACAAGGTCGGCAAAGACGGCACGATCACGGTCGAAGAAGCGAAGTCCATCGAAACCACCCTCGACGTCGTCGAAGGCATGCAGTTCGACAAGGGCTATCTCTCGCCTT
>Ga0302200_10000026_pt1 | contig 152121 bp, 113 predicted proteins | sample II_Bog_N3_1_FD_194585 | JGI IMG/M metagenome (GOLD analysis project Ga0302200, IMG submission 194585) | Peat permafrost microbial communities from Stordalen Mire near Abisko, Sweden - II_Bog_N3_1 | ecosystem: Environmental > Terrestrial > Soil > Wetlands > Peat | place: Sweden: Abisko...
TTCGGGAGCAGGCAGCACGGCAGTAACATTAACTTCAGCAGTAGCAGGAGCAACCTTTGCCTGGACCTCTTCGGCAACAGCAGGAGTTTCCGGTCAGACAGCAAGCGGTACGAGCACGATCCCTGTTCAGACGGTTTCGACCACAGGCACCACACAGGGCACAGTAACCTATGCAGTTACAGCAACAGCTTCGGGCTGTTCAGGAGCTGTGACCAACTATACGATCCTTGTTAATCCGAATCCTGTTATCAGCAACAGTCCTTTAACTCAGACGATCTGTTCGGGAGCAAGCAGTACGGCAGTAACATTAACTTCAGCAGTAGCAGGCGCAACATTTGCCTGGACCTCTTCGGCAACAGCGGGAGTTTCGGGTCAGACAGCAAGCGGTACGAGCACGATCCCTGTTCAGACAATTTCCACGACAGGCACCTCGCAGGGCACAGTAACCTATGCAGTTACAGCAACAGCTTCGGGCTGTTCAGGAGCCGTGACCAACTATACGATCCTTGTTAATCCGAATCCTATTATAAGCAACAGTCCATTGACCCAGACGATCTGTTCGGGAGCAGGAGCAGGAATAATTTTAACATCATCACCAACGGGTGCGTCATTTGCCTGGACAATCGGTACTGTAACTGGGAGTGTAACAGGGGCATCAGCAAGTAGCGGATCGAGCATCAATCAAACATTAACTTATACTGGTGCTGCGTCAGGTACTGTTCAATATATCGTAACTCCAACGCTTTCGGGTTGTGCTGGAACAGCAACTACCTTCACAATAACAATTAACCCGAATGCGGCGATAACATCGGTGAGCGGAACGAGTCCGTTGTGTATATCAGGTACAGCGACTTATACAACAAGCGGCGTAAACTTAGGCGGAACAGGAACTGGAGCCTGGAGCAGCAGTGCAACAGGAGTAGCAACAGTAAGTGCAGCGGGTCTGGTAACAGGAGTAACTTCAGGAACAGCCAATATCATTTATACGATCACAGGGGGCTGCGGTGGAACGGTATCGGCTCAGCAAGCAATAACGATTACTTCTCCGGTATCACAGACGATCACAGGTGTGAGCTCATTATGCAAGCCATTGACAACGACATATACATCAACGACTTCGGGTGGTACCTGGACAAGCGGCACACCATCGGTAGCGACAGTAAATGCTTCTACAGGTGTTGTGACAGGAGTAGGAGCCGGTACTTCATTGATTTCTTACTCAGTAACCACAACAGGCGGTTGTATTAATACCGCAAGCCAGACGATCACGGTAACGGTATGTAATTATGGCTGGGCAGGAGCAACGAGTACAGACTGGGCAACGGCATCCAACTGGACCTCGGGTATGATTCCGACAGCAAATGATTCAGTAGTGATCCCATCGGGTGTACCGTTTATGCCGATCATTACAGGTACAGCCAATACGGCAAAAATTACGGTAAGCAGCGGAGCAGACTTAACAATAGGATCGGGTGCAACATTGAATGCCTATGGCAACGTGGTTGATAACGGTATTATCGCAACCTTCCCGGGATCAACGTTAAGCCTTCAGGGCAGTTCAGCTCAAACCATTTCGGGCAGTTCTTCAGTAAGCCTGTATAACCTGGCGGTAAACAATGCGGCAGGTGTCAGTATCAATACCCCGGTAACAATAAACGGAACATTGAGCTTACCAAACGGTGTATTGAATACGAATAATAACCTGACAATCAATTTTGATAATGGGGGTAACATTGCTTATGCAGCAAGTGATGCGGGAAGTGTCAGTAACAGCGGTACCATTACAGGAGAACGCAGCCTGATAATAGGAAAGCATTATATAAGTGCCCCGTTCTCCGGTGTAACCATTGGCCAGATCGCAGCGGCGACTCCGATTTACCGAAACGGATACTGGCTGGTGAATACGAAAACATTTGCGACCCAGGGTTGGGCAGCGGTAACAAGCTTAACCACACCGATGACTTTGGGCGAAGGATTTTCATTAAGCATGGCTGCAGCCGCTACCTTGAAATTGACAGGAACCTATACTCATAATTTAACGGTAACGAGCCCTGCTTACAGCAATGCGACAGCAAATCAGTATTTCATGTTCGGGAATCCATATCCATCCACCATTGACTGGGACAATGCAGGTGGCTGGAGCAATACGAATATCGGAGGTGCAATTTATTACTGGAATCCTGCAAATAGTACGGTATCTACTTATGTTTCAGGTGCAGGTACAAACGGAGGCAGTAACCTGATTCCTGCAATGCAGGCCTTTATGGTGACTACAACCGGAACCGGTGGTACATCCGGTATCACAGTTAATCCACTGAGCCGTAATACGACAAACAGTTCATTCTTCAGAACGGTTAATATGCCGATGATTACCCTTGCGGTTGAGAATTCAGGCGGAGTAAGTGATCAAACTGTACTTCGATTCAATGACCTGGCTTCGACGGAATATGAACCGTCCATTGATGCGGTTAAGTTTATAAACCCGTCTACGGTACCGTCCTTATATACAGTTACAGGTATAACAAATACGGATGTGGCAATCAATACACGTCCGATGATTCAGCCAAGCGAAATTATCCCATTGAATCTGAAGGTAGTTGTAAACGGTACATATAAGATTACATGTTCGAAATACAATGTTCCGGGGTACCAGATCCTGTTGATTGACAAGCTTATGAATACTCAGACCGTTCTGGACACGACCTTGAATTATACGATTACAGCGACAAACAAAGACAGCGTGGATCGTTTTGAGTTGAGACTGGCCTCGATAACGACTTCGACCCAGCAACCGGTGAGTGCAGGTCCTGCCTTACAGATCTATACAAGTCCGAACGGGTTCCTGGTAGCAGCAGATAACCGTAATGCGGGTAAGGCAAGTATCCAGATCCTGGATGCAGCGGGCCGTCAGCTGAAAACGCTGAGTGATGTGAACTTGCAGGCGGGCAATAACTTCTTCCAGTTGGATGATGTTGCTTCAGGGGTTTACCTGATTCGGGTGAACACAGTCAACGGAACATTTGTGCAGCAGATTTCGGTGATAAGATAAGGAAGTACGGAGTACAAAGTACTTAGTACAGAGTATAAAACAGGAGCAGGGTTCGTGGAAACGGGCCCTGTTTTTTTATGAGTACAAGACAATTTTGGGGCGTATTCAATACGCCCATACGGATAAAAGGGCGAATGCAATTCGCCCATACAGCATGTCTTAACACAGATTGAAAAGTCATTGGCTCTTTTTAGAGCAGATCAAATAGCTGTGAAATATGGAATAAACCTTGAATATACCCGAAGAAAACCCTGAATATATCCGGAGTATGTACGATAGATATCCTATTTATATCAGGAATAAGTACTAGTGGTATTTTGGGATACTAGCATCCGTATTTTAACGGGTGCAGAATTTATTCTACTGTATTAATTTTGAAGGAAAATACTTCTATATGGCACATTTGAAAGGGCTTCTTTCTTTGCATGGGACAATTGATGGGTTGAATTTTTATTCAATCAAAGGAAATAAAAAAACGATCGTACGTCGGAAGCCAGGGCCAACTGCTGAACAGTTTAAAACAAGCAAAAAGTATGAACGCTCCAGAGAAAACTCCTGTGAGTTCGCTGCCGGATCAAGTGCCAGTGCCATACTCAGACATTCGCTCTTACCTTATTCAAAAACAATTGGGAGCAGTTATCTTTCTGGAAGTCTGACTAAGGAATTCCAGAAAATAGCAATGAAAGGAGATGGATTGCGTGGAAAACGATCCATTATACTAAGGCAACATAAAGAAATTCTAATGGGTTTTGATCTCAATCGGAATCTTTCCCTGGAAAGTATTTTAAGAATTAAACCAATTGTCCATTTTAATGAAGACCGAAACATTGTAGAGCTTGTATTACCGGAATTTAATCCTCAAACAGATATTTATGCTCCTTCAGGTGCAACACATGTAGAATTTATTCATGCCATTGCAATTCAACCTGCTTTTACATTTCATTTTGATTATAATGAATACAGGCGGAGTGACAAACAGAACACTATTATTCAACAATCCATTTTATCCGAAAAAATTCCTTTAGTAAGCGAAGGTATTTTTAATGTATCTCTTTCTCTTTCAACTCCGGAGAATATTTCTATTCATGCAGACAGCGCTTTGATTTCGGCATTAGGTATTCGTTTTTATCAACAAGTTGGATTTAACATGTTTGAACTTGAATCCGGAAAGGTTATGCAGATAGTTGGGATTGATTAAATATGCCGCCGCTAACGGGGCTATCATTTGATTATTAATTTCGAATGGGTGATGAAAACTAAGCAGAGCATTTTCAAGGCTTTGGTTTTTGAATTAAATATAATCGGTTGATCCGTGGTTTAAATTATTGAACTGTTGCATATAAATTTAAAAATACATCGAATGGTAGCCCCGTTAGGGGCGGCATATCTATAGATTGATATGCATAATCCAGTGTTCCACGTACCGCATCGCAGATGCGTATTATAAAACCAAACGAACAGCTATGCCGAATACATTTTCACAAATTTATATTCAAATCGTATTTGCAGTAAAAGGCAGAGAAAATCTGATCCATAAAGACTGGAAGGATGAGCTTTATAAATATATCACTGGTATTTGTACTGAACACGATCAGAAATTGCTTGCAATAAATGGTGTTTCAGATCATATACATATTTTAATTGGGTTAAAACCATCTATGTCTTTATCTGATCTGGTAAAAATAATAAAATCGAATTCAAGCAGATTTATTAATGAAAGAAAATGGATTAAAGGTAAATTCAATTGGCAACAAGGCTATGGCGCTTTTTCATATGCGCATTCTCAACTAAATGCTGTTATAGCCTATATCGAAAATCAAGAGATTCATCATTATAAAAAAACGTTCAAAGAGGAGTATATTGATTTTTTAGTAAAATATCATATCACATATAATGAAAATTATTTGTTTGAATGGATTTCATAAGTTTCCATTCACTTATAAATATTTGATGCACCTTCGGTGCTGCGCATGGGTTATTTTTTTTGATTGTTTGTTATAAATATGTCGCCCCTAACGGGGCTATCATTTGATCATTAATTTCGAATGGGTGATGAAAACTAAACAGAGCATTTTCAAGGCTTTGGTTTTTGAATTAAATATAATCGGTTGATCTGCGGTTTAATTGTTAAACCATTGCATATAGATTTAAAAATATATCGGATGAAAGCCCCGTTAGGGGCGGTATATGTATAGATTAATATGCATAATCCAGTGTTCCACGCACGCATCGAAGATGCGAAATAAGTAAACACAATACACGAAATTATATGTTTGTAAAATAGGAGCACCTTCGGTGCTGGGCATGGGTTATTTTTTTTGATTGTTTGTTATAAATATGTCGCCCCTAACGGGGCTATCATTTGATCATTAATTTCGAATGGGTGATGAAAACTAAACAGAGCATTTTCAAGGCTTTAATTTTTGAATTTAATTATAATCGGTTCGTGGTTTAATTGTCAAATTATAGGATATGCATTAAAAATACATCGAATGGTAGCCCCGTTAGGGGCGGCATATCTATATATTAATATGCATAATCCAGTGTTCCACGCACCGCATCGCAGATGCGAAGTAAGCACAAGAGACAAAATTGTATGTTTGTAAAATAGGGGCACCTTCGGTGCTGGGCATGGGTTATTTTTTTTGATTGTTTGTTATAAATATGTCGCCCCTAACGGGGCTATAAATATACCGCCCCTAACGGGGCTATCCTTTAATTATAATTTTTGGATGGGGAATGAATGTTAAACGTACCTTTTTAATTTCTTTGGCATTCGAGTTAAATACAATTGCATGATCCGTGGTTTAAATTGTTGAACTGTTGCATATACATTTAAAAATACATCGAATGAAAGCCCCGTCAGGGGCGGCATATCTATAGATTGATATGCATAATCCAGTGTTCCACGCACCGCATCGCAGATGCAAAATAAGTAAGCACAAGAGACAAAATTATATGTTTGTAAAATAGGGGCACCTTCGGTGCTGCGCATGGGTTATTTTTTTTGATTGTTTGTTATAAATATGTCGCCCCTAACGGGGCTATAAATATACCGCCCCTAACGGGGCTTTCTTTGGATCATTATTTTTGAATGAGGAATGAACATTAAACGTACCCTTTTAATTTCTTGGGCATTCGAGTTAAATACAATTGCATGATCCGTGGTTTAAATTGTTGAACTGTTGCATATACATTTAAAAATATATCGGATGAAAGCCCCGTTAGGGGCGGCATATCTATAGATTAATATGCATAATTCAGTGTTCCACGCACCGCATCGCAGATGCGAAGTAAGCACAAGAGACAAAATTATATGTTTGTAAAAGAGGGCACCTTCGGTGCTGGGCATGGGTTATTTTTTTTTGATTGTTTGTTATAAATATGTCGCCCCTAACGGGGCTATAAATATACCGCCCCTAACGGGGCTATCTTTGGATCATTATTTTTGAATGAGGAATGAACATTAAACGTACCTTTTTTAATTTCTTTGGCATTCGAGTTAAATACAATTGCATGATCCGTGGTTTAAATTGTTGAACTGTTGCATATACATTTAAAAATATATCGGATGAAAGCCCCGTTAGGGGCGGCATCTCTATAGATTGATATGCATAATCCAGTGTTCCACGCACCGCATCGCAGATGCGAAATAAGTAAGCACAAGAGACAAAATTATATGTTTGTAAAAGAGGGGCACCTTCGGTGCTGGGCATGGGTTATTTTTTTTGATTGTTTGTTATAAATATGTCGCCCCTAACGGGGCTATAAATATACCGCCCCTAACGGGGCTATCCTTTAATTATAATTTTTGGATGGGGAATGAATGTTAAACGTACCTTTTTAATTTCTTTGGCATTCGAGTTAAATACAATTGCATGATCCGTGGTTTAAATTGTTGAACTGTTGCATATACATTTAAAAATACATCGAATGAAAGCCCCGTCAGGGGCGGCATATCTATAGATTGATATGCATAATCCAGTGTTCCACGCACCGCATCGCAGATGCAAAATAAGTAAGCACAAGAGACAAAATTATATGTTTGTAAAATAGGGGCACCTTCGGTGCTGCGCATGGGTTATTTTTTTTGATTGTTTGTTATAAATATGTCGCCCCTAACGGGGCTATAAATATACCGCCCCTAACGGGGCTATCTTTGGATCATTAATTTCGAATGGATGATGAAAACTAAGCAGAGCATTTTCAAGGCTTTGGTTTTTGAATTAAATATAATCGGTTGATCCGTGGTTTAAATTGTTGAACTGTTGCATATACATTTAAAAATACATCGAATGGTAGCCCCGTTAGGGGCGGCATATCTATAGATTGATATGCATAATCCAGTGTTCCACACACCGCATCGCAGATGCGAAATAAATGAAAGTGATTATTGGTCAGGTATTTAAATATTTTTCTTCAATAAATTGATTCTTCAAAATATCAACTAGTTAGTTCGCTTTAAACCAAGAAATGCCCCGATTCTATTTATTGAATACTATTTAAATTGAATAAAATCAAAGAATGTAATTGTTTAAACGTATATTTTATCCATATAAATGTAATTTAAATAATAAATATTACATCAATATATGTAAGATGTTATTATGGATACTTCCATTAAAATAAAAATACTCTCTATGAATACATGATTTAAGCAGATTAGTTTTTTTTAATCTTTTTTTAATCTTGTTTTTTGGGATAAATAGTGCCTAATATTCACCATTTTAAATATTTTTTATAGTAACCGAAATAATTCATACTCGTTAACTTGTGTTAAGAAATACCCAAATTGTTCCTCTTATGAAGAATTATTACAAGAATAAAATTTTAGCTGTGGTTCTTTTTTTTGTGTCTTTGTCCTCTATTGCTCAGACAATCACCACATCAGCTATTGCGCCAACGACATATTGTGCCGGTGGAACGATTTCCGTTCCGTATACAATAACTGGCTCTTTCACAGCTGGTAATGTATTTACAGTGGAGCTTTCCAGTTCAACTGGAACTTTTCCAACCGGAAATTATATCGGTACTTTATCAAGTACTTCGGCTGGAACCATCACAGCGACTATTCCTGGTGGGACAGCTACAGCTGCTGCTTATAAAGTTCGGGTGATATCCTCAAATCCAAGTATAACGGGTTCAGCAAGTGCGACAACTTTAACTATTTCAGCACCTCCAACAGCGGTAGCCGGAACAGCGGTTGCAACCTGCGGAACTATTGCAGTAAATGTGACGGCAGGATCGAGTGTAACCAATAACGCCTCTTTAGCCTGGACCTCAAGTGGAACCGGAACTTTTGCCAATTCTACATCTATAACTACCGCAACGTATACACCAAGTGCCGCAGATGTTTCAGCTGGAAGTGTAACATTAACGCTTACAGCTAATCCGAACGGAACCTGTACAGCAGTTACTTCTACCAAAACCTTAACCATTACTCCAGCCCCAACAGTTGCTTCTGGTACAGCCATTGCAACTTGCGGAACTGCGGCAGTAAATATAACGACGGGTTCAAGTGCTACTAATTATAATACTATTACATGGACGTCTGCGGCTGGAACCGGAACATTTGCGAATAATAATTCATTAACCGCAACCACCTATACTCCAAGTGCGGCAGACGTAACTGCGGGAACGCGCACCTTAACCTTGACAGCAACCGGAAACGGAACCTGTGCAAACGTAACATCTACTAAAAACATAACCATTACAGCACCTCCAACAGCGGTAGCGGGAACAGCGGTTGCAACCTGCGGAACTATTGCTGTGAATGTTACAGCAGGTTCCAGTGTAACCAATAATGCCTCTTTAGCCTGGACCTCAAGTGGAACCGGAACTTTTACCAATTCTACTTCTATAACTACCGCAACGTATACACCAAGTGCCGCAGATATTTCAGCTGGAAGTGTAACATTGACATTAACGGCTAATCCAAACGGAACGTGTACAGCAGTTACTTCAACCAAAACATTAACCATTACAACTGCACCAACGGTTGCAGCTGGAACAGCTATTGCCACTTGTGGTGCAGCAGCGGTAAATATTACTACTGGATCAAGTGCGGCCAACTATAACACAATAACCTGGACCTCAAGTGGTACAGGTACTTTTGCTAATAATAATTCTTTAACTGCAACAACCTATACTCCAAGTGCTGCTGATATTACAGCTGGTAGCCGGACCTTAACATTGACAGCAACAGGAAATGGAACCTGTACATCTGTCATTTCTACCAAAACGATTACTATTACGCCAGCTCCAACAGCGGTAGCAGGTGCTGCTTTTAATACGTGTTCAACTTCTGGTGCAGTAGGTATTACTACTGGTGCCAGTTCCACTAATAACTCGGGGATAAATTGGACCTCAAGCGGAACAGGTACTTTTGCCAATCAGACTTCTATTACTACTGCTACCTATACGCCAAGTGCTGCGGATATAGCAGCCGGATCAGTGGTTTTGACCTTGACTGCCAGCCCGAACGGAACATGTACAGCAGCAACCTCAACCAAAACACTTACGATTACCACACTTCCTGTTGCAACATTCAGCTATACTGGTACTCCATATTGCACCAGCGGAGCAAATCCGACACCAACGTTCACAGGTGGGGGAGTAGCCGGAACATTTTCTTCTACGGGAGGTCTTGGATTTGTTAGTACATCGACTGGAGTAATCAATTTGGCTACCGTAAATCCAGGTACAACCGCCTATACCATAACGAATACCATTCCTGCTTCTGGCGGATGTGTTGCTGTTGTGGCTACTTCTGCCATAACCATCAATTCAGCACCGGTTGTTACTACACAGCCAGTTAATTCAAGTACTTGTTCCGGAAATACCGGAAGCGTAACGTTTACAGTAGCAGCTACCGGTACAGGTTTAACGTATCAATGGCTTGAAGATGGTTTGACATTATCAAACGGAGGTATTTATGGTGGGGTAACAACAACTGTCCTTACCTTGACAAATCCAACAGTTTCACATAACTATAGCGTTGTCGTTTCAGGTACTTGTGCAAACACTACGAGTAATGCAGCTGTATTTACAGCAAATGCTCAATCTGCACCCGGAACCCCGACAGTTTTTGGAAATGGGGTATGGAACGCTTACTGTTATGCTTCCATTAACTTTACCAATTATGTAGGGTATTATACTGAAAACAATCTTTCCTTTAACACAACCAACAGATATCCGAATGGAAGTTCTCCTTCTCTTGCCTCAGGTTATCAAGGTTGTTCCGTTCCGGCAACGAATATGTCCGTAAGTTTCAAACAAACTAATTTTACGCCAGCTACTTATAATGTTAATTTGACAGATCTGGATGATGGTTTTACCATGTTTGTGAACGGTACACAGGTTTATACAGCGGGATGTTGTATTGGTAGTTCTCAACCGGTTTTCTGGACGGGAAATCTTGGAGCTACCGATCAGGTAGAACTTCGCTGGACTCAAGGTGGGGGAGGTAGCTACTTAGGAATTAATTTTGCCACAACTACTACGCCTGCCAGTACAATTACTCCCGGATCTATAGCCGGAAATCAATCCGTTTGTTCAGGCGGCATTCCGGCACAGATATTATCAAGTGTTACTGCGGCAACAACAACAGGTTGTTCTTTGGGTTCTTATCAATGGTATTCTTCTCCGGATAGTGCTACGTGGACACCTGTTGCCGGGGCTACAGCTGCAACATATACCATATCTTCTGCTTTGACTCAAACAACCTGGTATTACCGAATTGCCAATGGTGCCTGCGGTGCTGTGTCAGTCCCTTCGAATGCCGTAAAAGTAACGGTTTATTCAACAGCTCCGGGTAATCCTACTGTTTTTGGAAATAGTGTCTGGAATTGTTATGTATATGGTGCCATTAACTTTACAACGTATGATGGATATTATGTAGAGCCTTTATTTTCTTTTGATACCCGTAATAGATGGGGAAGTGGCCTGGCACCATCTTTGGCATCCGGTTATCAGGGTTGTGTGGCCCCAGCGACCAATATGTCCATCAGCATGAAGCAAACGAATTTTACTCCGGGTACATATAGTCTCTCTGTAAATTTTCAGGATGATGGATTTACCATGTTGTTAAATGGTGTTCAGGTATTTCAGAATAACAATTATACACCAACAGTTCAGAGTAATGTCTGGACAGGAAACTTGGGTGCCACCGATCAGGTAGAACTTCGATTTACACAAGGTGGTGGTGGAAGTGGATTATCCTTAACCTTTACTCCTGTAACACCTCCGGTATTATTGCCCGGAACAATAAGTGGTAATCAGCATGTTTGCAGTAGTGATATCCCTCAATTGCCTTTATCGAATGTTACAGCAGCTTCCGGCGGATGTTCCTTTCAAGCGACTTCTTATCAATGGCAATCTTCACCGGATAGTTTAACCTGGACAAATATATCCGGTGCCAATGCATCCAGTTATACTATTCCAGCAACGCTGACGGCTACAACCTATTATCAACGATTAATTATTGATAATTGTGCACAGAGTGTTGCTTCCAATGTTGTTAAAGTTACGCTGGATAATATTGTTTATGGTGACCCTACTGCGTTTGGTTCTAATGTATGGAACTGTTATGCTTATAAGGATAATGCCTTTACAACGTATGCAGGCTACTATACTGAACCATTAACATCTTTTTCATCTATAAACAGATATACAAAAACTCAAAGCCCTTCGTATGCAAGTGGTTACTTAGGTTGTAATGTGCCGACCTCTAATTTCTCACTTTCCATGAAACGTCAGGGTTTACCATCTTCCAGCACAGGTATTTTCCAGATAGATCTGGATACACTGGATGATACAGGTACCTTATTGATTAACGGAGCACAGGTATATACAAAAACCTGTTGTGTTACGAGTCCGATTACGAATATCTGGACAGGTCCTATTGGCAGTACGGATCAGATTGAATGGAGATGGGTTGGTTTGACTGCTCCGAATTATACAGCTTTACACATAACAGAGGTTACCCCTACGGCTTTGTTAGCAGGTACCATTACCGGTTCCGATACAATCTGTGCGGGTAATATTCCTGCTGCCGGATTTACAACGGTAACTGCTCCATCCGGTGGTTGCTATTTTAACTATTATCAGTGGCAGTATTCAACGGATAGTACTCATTGGACCAATTTATCCAGTTCCAATACAATTTCCTATACTCCGGTCTTGAGTATCTATCAGAAAACCTGGTATAGAAGAGTTGCTTACGATATTTGTGGAAATTCTTCAGCCACCTTACCGGTAGTTGTAAACATGAAAACAACTGCTCCGGGTAATCCTACCGTTTATGGAGCCAATACCTGGAATGCCTATTGCTACAATGATAATAGCTATGCGCAATATGTTGGTTATTATACAGAAAATAATTTATCCTTCAATACAACAAACAGGTATGCGAATACCTTGCCTCCTTCTACTGCTATGGCTTCCGGAGGGTCTCTGGGGTATTCCGGCTGTCAGCAGTTGAATACGTATTGGGCCGTTGATTTTAAAAGACAAGGATTAGGAGCTAGTCCAGCAGGATATTATCAGATTGATGTGAATTATCAGGATGATGGTGCCGCTATTCTTATTAATGGAACACAAGTGTTTTCCAATCCCGTGTATACACCAACGCTTCAAAGCAACGTCTGGACCGGTCAGATCACGAGTTCTACCTTATTAGAGATTAAATTTGAAAATAATGCTGGTCCTGGCCAACTGCAGGTAACCTTTACGTACCTGGGTACAACTCCTCCGACAAATCTTGTTGCGGGTACTTTAACATGCAGTCCTACTTCATTTTGTTCCGGTGATTTGCCTTATATCAATTCAGCTACACCGGCTTCCGGAGGATGTGCCGTATCCTATCAATGGCAATCATCTCCGGACAATGCAACCTGGACAAATATTACCGGTGCAACTTCTTTGAATTTCAATTCCATAACAGCTATTACAGCTACAACCTATTACAGAAGAACGGCAACCGATGCTTGCGGAAATATAGCGAATACAGCTTCCTGTATGCTGACTACCAATGCCACCGTTACCAACCCTGGTACCGGTAATAATACCTGGAACTGTTTGGTATACAATGCCAGTGATTTTACTTCGAATTATAGTGGTTATTATACCGAGCCGTTATTGTCTTTTGCTACTGCAAATCGTTTTGCAACAACAGCTCCTCCTTCTTATGCCTCCGGGTATCAGGGATGTCAGGTAAGTGCAGCAACCTATTCTGTACGGATGTTAAGAACAAATTTCACCCCGGCTACTTATCAGATAGATATTCCAACGCATGATGATAATATGGCACTAATTATTAACGGTATTCAGGTTTATTCAGCGACTTGTTGTACAAGTAACCTGACGGCTGTTTGGGTTGGAAACTTGGGTGCAACAGATGTTGTAGAGCTGCGTTATGTGAACTTCTACGGCCCTGGAAATCTTTCTGCCAACTTTACAGTTGTAACACCTACCGGAACCATTACACCAAGCGTGATCGGTTCAGATCAAATTATCTGTTACAATACAGCACCTGCTGCTATTACAACAACAACAGCTGCTACGTCTTTCTGTTATTTGTCGTATCAATGGCAATCCTCAACAACGAGCATATCCAGCGGATATAGTAATATAAGTGGAGCTACAGCAGTTAACTATACTCCTGGCGCACTGACTCAAACAACATATTATAGAATTCTTATTACAGATGCCTGTGGCAATTCGGCTTATTCAAATGCTACAACGATAACTGTGGATGCAGCTGTAGTAGCGGCTACAAATGGTGTTTCCCAAACGATTTGTTCCGGTCAGATTCCAACCTCCATTACAGCGAATCCTACTGGAGGAAGTGGTACCTATACGTATCAATGGTATTCTTCTATCAATAATATAACCTATACAGCTGTTGCAGGCGCTACGTCGCAAAATTTTGCTCCGGCATCCATCACTCAGAACACCTGGTATGAGGTACAGGTAACTTCTTGTGGCTCCACTATTACATCCACACCTGTTGCTGTTACTGTGTCTCCGGCAACAGCGATTACAACACAGCCGGTTAGTATTTATACCGGATGTTTGGGAACAACGGGTACATTTACCATCGCAGCTACCGGAAGCAATCTGAACTACCAGTGGCAGCAAAGTATTAATGGGGGGGCATATACCAATGTGGGAACGAATTCCACGAGTTATTCCACCACCATTATAGCGGCAATGTCTACCAATACCTATACGTATCAGTGTGTTGTTACATCTACCTGTAGTCCGACATCGGTAACATCCTCTACGGTAACCATTTCTCCAAATGTTCCGACTATATCTACACAGCCTGTTGCAGCTACAACCTGCTCCGGTTCAGCTACTCCTGTTACGTTCAGTATTTCAGCGACAGGCTCATCAACAACATACCAGTGGTATAATGCAGCCGGTAACATTGCCTTAACAAATGCAGGTATATACAGCGGTGTAACCACTTCAACCTTAACCATTACAGGGGCTACAGCAACAGCTTCATATTATTGTATTCCCGGTTCAACATGCGGTTCAGGTGCTCAATCTTCCACGGTAGCCTTAACCGTTCAACCTGTTATTTCAAATAATACGATTTCATCCAATCAATCCATTTGCGGAAACGGAACGGTAGCTGCACTTACAGGAACTACTCCGGCAGGTGGTGGTGGGACCTATACCTATCAATGGTCCTCTGCAACAGCCCTGGCAGGACCATATACAGCTATATCGGGTGCAACAGCTGCAAGTTATACTCCTACCGGATTATTGGCAACTACCTATTTCCAGAGAACGGTTAGCAGTACTACCTGCGTTTCCAATATATCCAATACTGTTACCATTACGGTTACAACACAGCCGGCAACTCCAACCATTACCGGAACAACTATCTATTGTGTTGGTTCGGCATTAAGTTTAACAGCAAATACAGCCGGGGCCGCTTCTTATGCCTGGACGACCGTAGTTGGTACAGGCTTTAGCGGTACGGCAACGGCAAACTTAACAAATTCAAGTATTCAAACGACTAATGCAGGTACTTACAAGGTAACAGCTACAATCGGTTCCTGTACCAGTCTTCCGGCTTCAACTGTTATAACGGTAAATAAACTTCCGGCGATTACGACACAACCTGCTGCAACTACAACAACTTGTGTGGGCTCTGGTGTTAATATTGCTGTTGTTGCTACTGGAGCGGGCCTGACCTATCAATGGCAACAAAGTCCAAACGGTACTACCTATACTAATATTGTAAACAATGGTGTGTACAATAATGCTACAACAGCAACGCTTTATTTAATACCTACAAACACGACGCTTAGTGGCTATTCCTTCAGATGTGTCGTGTCAGGAACCTGTACGCCATCTGTGACCAGTACCAGTTCAGTGTTTACTGTAAATAATACGATTACAGCGAATACGGTAACGGCTGCTCAGCAAATCTGCGGAAACAGCACACCGGCTACTCTGACAGGTAGCTCTCCATCCGGTGGAACCGGAACATTTGCGTATCAATGGTATTCTTCTCCGGATAATGCTACCTGGACTCCGATTGCAGGTGGAACATCAATTAATTATTCCCCGGGTGCACTGACACAATCTACCTATTATTATCGCTCGGCAACATCTGTTCCTACCAATGGTTGTGGTGTAAACAATAGCTCCAGTGTGCTGATTACGGTATATCCGTCTACCAATATAGGAACCCAGCCTGTAACGGCAACAACTTGTCCTACCGTACCGACAACTATGTCCGTAGCGGCTACCGGTGCCAGTCTTACCTATCGCTGGCAGGTAAATCCACTGACCGGAACTTACACGAATATTTCCAATGCAGCTTTATATAGCGGCTATCTAACAACAGCTCTTACATTTACAAATCCTTCGTATGGCATGAATGGTTATCTGTATCGCTGTATCATTACCGGTAATTGCGGTTCAGGAGGATACAGCATTGATACAACGGTAGCTGTTCCCTTAACGGTTTATGCTCCGGCAACCATTACGACACAGCCAGTTGTTTCTCAATCCATCTGTGCGGGTAATAATACAAGCTACTCGGTAATTGCTACTGGTTCCGGAACAATCGGTTACCAATGGCAGCAACGTATTGGTGGTGGACCTTATACAAACTTGTCGGATGGTGGTGTTATCAGTGGATCGGCAACAAATGTCCTTAATTTGACAGGAGTTCCTATAGGCTATAACGGCAATTATTATCGTTGTGTATTGACTTTAAATGGTTGTTCAATTAATACGCCAACAACAGATGGATTGCTTACAGTGAAAGCTATTCCGACCGTTACCGCTTCAGCTAACCCTACCAGCATTTGTGTAGGTCAGAACAGTACGTTAAAAGCATTGGGTGCCAATACCTATGTATGGAACACTGGACAGTCAGGTAGCCAGATTACCGTAAGTCCATCAGCCACTACTACCTATACCGTTACAGGTACAGCTGTGAATGGATGTACGAATACTGCGACAACTTCTGTTACAGCCAATCCGGTTCTGACACCAAGTGTAACAATAAATCCAGTCGCTACTACAGTTTGCGCAGGTTCAGCAGCAGTCTTTACAGCAGTTCCAACTAATGGTGGATCCAGTCCATCGTTTTTGTGGAAAGTAAATGGAGGAAGTGTAACAACCAATAGTCCAAGTAATACTACTTTTACTAGCACTACTCTTCATAATAATGATGTCGTAACGCTTTATATGACCTCTAATGTATTATGCGGTAATCCATTAAATGTTATCAGTGCTCCGATAACGATGACCGTTAATCCATTACCGCTTGTATCGGTTTCTGTAAGTCCTTCAAATAGTATTTGTGTCGGGCAGTCGGTTACTCTTAGCGGAAGTGGGAATTCAGATTCGTATTCTTGGAATAATGGTATTACAGATGGTGTTGCGTTTATTCCAGCAAGTACAACAATGTATTCAGTTACAGGTACTATTGCGGCTACTGGTTGTACGAATACTGTAAATCAAACGATTACTGTTAACTCTCCTGTTGCTCAAACTATTACCGGGGCTAGCCCATTATGCATAGGATTCACAAATATATACACAAGTACTACTTCCGGTGGAACTTGGACAAGTGCCAATCCTTCGGTTGCAGCGATTAATTCAGGCACGGGGCATGTAACGGCCCTATCTGCTGGTACCTCTGATATTTCTTATTCTGTAACAACAGCTGGAGGATGCATCAACAACGCTATCCAAACACTTACAGTTACTGCTCCGGTGACACAAATCATTACAGGGAATTCAAACTTATGTGTTGGTTTAACAACAACGTATTCAAGTACTTCATCTGGAGGAACCTGGAACAGCGGAAGTATAAGTAAAGCAACCGTTGATCCCGTTAGCGGTTTAGTGACTGGTATTGCAGCAGGATCGACAAATATTTCTTATTCTGTAACAACTTCTGGCGGTTGCGTAAATACAGCATCTCAATTAATAACAATTACTTCACCGGTAGCTCAAACACTTTCAGGCGCAACGATATTATGTGTCGGAGGAACCAGTACGTATAGTTCAAACAGATCAGGTGGTACCTGGACAAGTTCAGTTCCTGCAGTGGCAACAATAGATCCTTCAACGGGTTTATTAACAGCTGTTTCAGGCGGAACATCTTCTATTGGTTATTCTGTAACCACAGCAGGTGGTTGTGTAAATACGGCAAATCAGACAATCACGGTAATTCCTACCAATACAGCAGGCGCAGCATCAAGTACACCGACTGTATGTATCAGTACTGCTTTAACAAACATCACGATTGCAACGACCGGAGCCACTGGTATCGGCTCAGCTACGGGTTTACCGTCAGGAGTCACAGCAGCCTGGGCCTCAAATACAATTACGATCAGCGGCACTCCAACAGCGAGTGGTATCTTTAATTACAGCATTCCACTTACAGGAGGCTGCGGCAGTGTAAATGCAACGGGAACCATTACGGTTACTCCGGCCAATACAGCAGGCGCAGCATCAAGTACACCGACTGTATGTATCAATACTGCTTTGACCAATATCACGATTGCCACGACAGGAGCAACCGGAATCGGATCGGCAACAGGTTTACCGGCAGGTGTAACAGCAGCGTGGGCAAGCAATACAATTACAATAAGCGGTACGCTGACAGCAAGTGGCAACTTTAACTATAGTATTCCGCTTACGGGTGGCTGCGGCAGTGTAAATGCAACAGGAACCATTACGGTTGCTCCGGCCAATACTGCAGGCACCCCGTCAACTACACCAATACTGTGTATCAATACAACATTAACCAATATCACAATTGCAACCACTGGTGCAACCGGTATCGGTTCATCGACGGGTTTACCGGCAGGTGTAACAGCAGCATGGGCAGGTAATACGATTACGATCAGTGGTACCCCAACTGCCAGCGGTACTTTTAACTACAGCATTCCACTTACGGGTGGCTGCGGTAGCGTAAATGCAACAGGTAGCATTACCGTTATTGCAACAGTTACACAAGTCATTACCGGAACTACTCCATTGTGTAAAGCAATCCCATCTACATATACCTCAACGACTGCTGGGGGTACCTGGACAAGTGGAAGTCCTTCTGTGGCGACGATTAACTCGGTAACAGGATTAGTAAATGGTGTATCTGCCGGAACTTCACTGATCAGTTACTCAGTAATAACGGCAGGTGGCTGCGTGAACACAGCCACTAAACTTGTGACTATTAATTCCTGTGCCTATGGCTGGGCAGGTGCGATAAATACAGATTGGAATACAGCAACAAACTGGTTGACTAATTTGGTTCCTACATCAGGTGATTCTGTTGTGATCCCATCGGGTGTTACGTTTATGCCAATCATTACCGGTACAGCAAATGCTGCAAAAATTACAGTAAGCAGCGGAGCGAGTCTGACTATAGGTTCAGGGGGCACATTGAATACCTACGGTAATCTGGTTGATAATGGTATCATAGCAACTTTTCCAGGATCAACTTTAAGTCTTCAGGGAAGTTCGGCTCAAACGATATCCGGCAGTTCTTCGATCAGCCTATATAATATGAATGTAAACAATGCGGCAGGAGTTAGTATTTCAACGCCGGTAACGGTAAATGGAACACTTAGTCTTCCAAGCGGAGTTTTAACAACAAATAACGACCTGACGATCAATTTTGATAACGGAGGTAATATAGCGTATTCAGCTACAGATGCTGGGAGTGTGAATAGTAGTGGAACAATCACAGGTGTGAGAAGTCTGATCAATGGTACACATTATGTGAGTGCTCCATTTTCAGGCGTAACGATCGGTCAGATAGCGGCCACGAATCCAATCTATAGAAACGGTTACTGGCTGGTGAATACAAAAACATTTGCAACCCAGGGTTGGGCAGCGGTAACAAGTTTAACAACGCCGATGACGTTGGGTGAAGGATTTTCACTGGGCATCTTTACTCCATCGAGTCTGAAACTGACAGGAACCTATACGCATAATTTGACAGTAACGAGTCCTGCTTACAGCAATGCAAAAGCAAATCAGTATTTTATGTTTGGAAATCCATATCCATCGACAATCGACTGGGATAATGCAAGTGGCTGGAGCAATACGAATATTGGTGGAGCTATTTATTATTGGAATCCTGCCAATAGTACTGTATCGACGTATGTTTCGGGAGCAGGCACAAACGGAGGTAGCAACCTGATTCCTGCCATGCAGGCGATTATGGTAACGACAACAGGAAGCGGTGGTACATCCGGCATTACAGTTAATCCGTTAAGCCGTAATACAACCAGCAGTTCGTTCTTCAGAACGGTGAATACACCGACGATTTCACTAGAGGTAGTGAACGCTGCAGGGCAGAAGGATCAGACACTGATCCGTTTCAATGATCTGGCATCAACGGAATATGAACCGGCGATTGATGCGGTTAAGTTTATGAACCCGTCTACGGTTCCATCCTTGTATACAGTTACGGGTACAACAAATACAAATGTGGCGATCAATACACGTCCGATCATTGCACCGGGAGAAATCATACCATTAAATCTTCGGGTAGTATTGAACGGTACGTATACACTCCGTTGTTCTCAATTCAATGTACCAGGGTACCAGATCCTGTTAGTGGATAAGTTCAATAATAGCCAGACGGTATTGGATACGACCTTGAATTACACGATCAGTTCTACCTATAAGGACAGTCTGGACAGATTTGAATTGAGACTGGCTGCGATTACGACTTCTACACAGCAGCCGGTGAGTGCGGGTCCAGCCTTACAGATTTATACAAGTCCGAACGGGTTCCTTGTAGCAGCGGATAACCGCAATGCAGGTAAGGCAAGTATTCAGATCCTGGATGCGGCAGGTCGTCAGCTGAAAACATTGAATGATGTAAATCTTCAGGCGGGTAATAACTTCTTCCAGTTGGAAGATGTTGCCTCCGGGGTTTACCTGATCCGGGTGAACACAATCAACGGAACATATGTGCAGCAAATTTCCGTGATAAAGTAAGTTTTATGTCGGAAAAGAATGAATTTCAGTATAAAAGCTTTAAAAGAGCGTTTAAAAGGGGTATAATAGCGTTTAATACATCAATACAAAATAATGAACTTAGTTTAAAATAAGTAAAAAGTTTGCTTAAAATTCGTAATTTTGAACAAAGTATCTTTTATTGACGTATTTCTTGACAATTGGTATATTGTTCTCGTTCTATAAAAATTGAAAACAATCAAATAACTTAATGTGGTGGTAGATTGATTACTCTCATTACGTTAAAAAATATAATTATGAAAGTATATCGTTACATCACTCTCATTCTTTTTATCCTAAGTATTTCAATTCAATCCTTTTCTCAGGATTGTGGTCCATTACCTCCTTGCGATGGAAGTAGTGGAGAAGTTCCAGGTGACATAAACACGCCAGGTGCAAACTGTTGTACAAATGTAACGGTTCCTTTTGATGGAGGAATTAGTTTGTTGATTGCAGCAGGTGTAGGCATTGGTGTGATGCGAAAGAGAAAAAAATAGTAAGGTTAGATTGAATCTGACCTATTTGCGATTTAATAAAAAATGCCCTTACAATTTGTAAGGGCATTTTTTATTGGCCTCCGATTGTATCTCATTTATTTGGGCCGAGCATTGGACATTCAATTGGGTCCGAGTATCGGACCCCTACGTGTATACATATAAAATAAAAATAGAATCACGGCATACGCAATACCATTAAACAGGTCATGTGCGATGGATATTTCATCAATAGAATGATGCAGCATCAATTGCATAATACCTACCATGCGACCAATATTCAACAGATAAATCAACAAAAGCCCGCCAAGCAGATAGATATATCGTTTTGGAGCGGGATAAGCCAGAATCAATGCGGCATAGGCAATCATCACCTGAATCCCCAGACATGGAAATTCAATCGTAATTCCTCCAAGACAGGAGCGAAAGAGCACTCCCATTTTAAAGGGTATTGTTTCTGTTCCGCTTATATTCATAATCCAGCTTGTTGGATAAACCAATGCCGTTCGCATTCCCTGAATAAGATCGATATGTGATAAGAAGGGCCAGTAATAGCCACCGGAAGGGTATAATAAGCCAACATAGCCCCAAAATAAAATCCGTCCAACAACGTAGAATATTACAAATATGAATACGAAAAGTAAATACGGATGCGCCTTTAGGTAGTTAAAAAGATGCTTCAAGTTTTTTCTTTTAAAGATAGTCTAAAATTCAATCAATGCAGATTGTATTGATTGAAAAGTTCAATTTTAATAAGGAGATTACCATTTCTATTCTAAAGTTAAAGTAAATGAATGTTTGTTTCTGATTCAATTCTTTTGTTTAAAAAATAATTGTTTTTGATTTAAACAAAAGAATTATCTGCTCATTTATTTAAAACAGGTAAAATGTGTATCAGAATTGGATAAGTTATATCCGTGTTCATATATGCTCAACTTTAGGCGACCTATTTTAAATTATAAATTATTTTAGTCCCTTATAATTTAATCTTTTGATAAGATAATTTCAATGATACAATTCCATAAAATGATTTTTTATAGAATTATTTCAATATTCTGTTTCATTAGTTTATAGTATCTGGTCACCAGTAACATTCTATTTGGATTAACGTTTAACAGTTAATGAGTTATAAAGTCAATCGGACGATTATTTAAATGTTAATAGTTTAAATAGGTTTATTTGTCGGTAAATTATTGTAAATATTAGATGTATTGTTTTGTGTTTTATGATAACTGAATATATGAAATTTCTAATATTTATAAATTAGGCATTCATCGCTTTACTATTGAATAAAATAGGCTAATTTAGTTCTTTGGTCAGCTATTTAGAAATTGTATACGAATTTTAATTCATAGTTATGAAAAACGTTTTTACACTTTTGCAATCAATACTAAAATCAGTTTCTGCAAAAGCAATGTTGCTTATATTCCTATCTTTTACGGGGGGGGATTCGGTATTTGCTGTTTGCCCCTCCGCATCTATTTCCTATGCGGGTACGCCCTACTGTGCCAGTATTTCCAGTCCGCAGGGAGTGACGCTGATCGGAACCACTGGAGGAACTTACAGTTCAACTGGAGGTTTAACAATTGATCCAACAACAGGTAATATAACACCAAATAGTAGTACAGCAGGTACTTATACGGTTACCTATAATATTCCGGCAGCAGGTGCCTGTGCTGCAGTGAATGCTACTACTACCGTAAAAATAACAGCAGATCCTTCTCTTTCCACTATTTCTTATGCCGGTAGCCCTTTCTGCAGTACTGTAACAACAGGGCTCGTTACTCAGACGGGAACTAGCGGTGGGACGTATAGTTCTACAACAGGTTTATCATTCATCAATACATCTACGGGTAAAATTAACCCTTCAACAAGTACGGCTGGTACTTATACCGTTACCTATTCTATTCCGGCTTCAGGTGGATGTTCGGCTTTTTCGGCAACGACATCTGTATCCATTACAACATTACCAACGGCTAGTGTTTCCTATGCAGGTGCACCATTCTGTAATACTGTTTCAAGTCCTCAGTCTGTTAGCCAGACAGGAACAAGCGGTGGAACTTACAGCTCTACTACCGGTTTAACGATTAACTCTTCAACGGGTGCTATTACCCCATCAACGAGTACGCATGGAATATATACTGTAACGTATACAATTGCAACTTCAGGTGGCTGTAGTGCAGTAAATGCTACAACATCTGTACAAATTACAAATGCGCCATCTGCGACTATTTCTTATGCGGCCAATCCTTTTTGTAGTACAGTAACAACAGGTCTGGTAACCCAGACTGGATATACAGGAGGAACGTATAGTTCTACAACAGGTTTATCAATTGTCAATACCTCTACCGGTAAAATTGCCCCTTCTACCAGTACACCTGGGATATATACTGTCACCTATACTGTTGCTGCAGCAGGTGGCTGTTCCGCTTTTTCTACAACTGCTTCTGTAACAATTAGTGCTTCGCCCTCAGCTACTATTTCCTATGCCGGTGCTCCCTTTTGTAATACGGTTTCCAGTCCTCAATCTGTTAGTCAGACAGGAACCAGCGGTGGAACGTACAGCTCTGCTGCGGGTTTAACCATTAACTCTGCAACGGGTGCTATTACCCCATCAACCAGTACTACAGGTACCTATACGGTTACCTATACCATCGCCGCTTCGGGAGGATGTTCGGGCACTAGTGCCACAACATCCGTACAAATAACAAATCCACCATCTGCTACTATTTCCTATCCTGGAGGGCCTTTTTGTACTTCTTTATCCACGGCAGCAGTAACTCAGACAGGAACAACAGGAGGTACCTACAGTACGACAAGCGGTTTGACAATTCTCAATTCATCCACAGGTAAAATTGCACCATCTTCCAGTACCGGAGGAACCTATACTGTAACCTATACGATTGCAGCTGCAGGCGGCTGTGCGGCTTTTACGGCAACAGCTCCAGTTACGATTACAACCTTACCGTCTGCCAGCATTTCGTATCCAGGTTCCCCTTACTGTGCATTGATATCCAGTCCGCAGAATCCAACTCATAGTGGTTCGGGCGGTGGAACATATAGTTCAACTACGGGTTTAAGTATTAACAGTTCTACCGGAGCCATTCTTCCTTCTTCCAGTACGATTGGAAACTATACGGTAACCTATACTATTCCATCTTCATCCGGTTGTGCTGCGGTTACTACAACAGCATCCTTAACAATTACTTCAGGTTCGGCAACTGCCAGCATATCATATACTGGGACACCCTATTGTACAACCGTCTCAAGCAGAAATGTAACCTTCTCGGGTACCAGCGGCGGAACCTATACTTCAACAGCAGGATTGACATTGAACAGTGCCACCGGTGCCATAAATCCTTCGACAAGTACAGCAGGTACTTATACAGTTACATATACAGTACCTCCTGCTAATGGCTGTTCCGGGGTAACAGCTAATACCTCCATTGTGATAACAGCATTACCTGTTGCTACTATCAGCTATGCAGGAAACCCTTTTTGCCAAAGTGTTTCAAGTTTACAGGCAATAACACATACAGGAAGCTCAGGAGGGGCTTATAGTGCTACTTCTGGACTCTCAATAGATGGAAGTGCTAATCTTACTCCGTCTGCGAATGCATCCGGTTCGTATACAGTAACCTATACTATTCCTGCTGCAGCAGGTTGTGCCGCAGTCATTACAACAGCACCGGTTGTTATTACAACTCCTCCGGTAACACCAACCATCTCTTATAGCGGTGCACCGTTCTGTACAACAATATCCACTCCACAATCGGTTACTCAGACAGGAGCTTCCGGTGGAACGTACAGTTCAACGGCTGGATTGACACTGAACAGCGCAACAGGGGCTATAACCCCTTCCACTAGTACGGGAGGTGCTTATACCGTAACGTATACAGTTGCCGCTTCAGGCGGTTGTTCAGGAGTTTCTGCTAATACATCTTTAACAATTACGACCGGACCTTCGGCTACGATCTCCTATTCCGGTACACCATTCTGTACTTCGGTATCATCTCCGCAGTCTGTCACTCAAACCGGAACTTCTGGTGGAACTTACAGTTCAACAGTTGGTCTTAGTATTGATGGAACAACAGGAAATATTACACCATCTTCCAGCACTGCCGGAAGTTATACCGTAACCTATACGATCGCTGCTTCTGCAGGCTGCTCATCTGTTTCTGCCAATACATCTGTTACCATCACTACAGCACCTGTTACTCCAACGATTTCATACAGCGGTACACCATTCTGTACTTCGGTATCTACACCGCAGTCTGTCACACAAACCGGAACAAGCGGCGGAACCTACGGTTCAACTGCCGGTCTTAGCATTGATGGAACAACAGGAAATATCACACCGTCTACCAGCACTTCCGGAACGTATACCGTAACTTATACAGTTACCGCTTCAGGCGGCTGTTCGGCTGTTTCTGGTAATACATCTGTCACTATCACAACGGCTCCGGTTACGCCAACGATTTCTTATAGCGGTACACCTTTCTGTAACTCTGTATCTACCGCACAGGCTGTGACTCAAACCGGGGCAAGCGGCGGAACCTACGGTTCAACTGCCGGTCTTAGTATTGATGGAACAACAGGAAATATTACACCGTCAACCAGCACTGCCGGAACCTATACCGTAACCTATATCATTTCAGCTTCCGGCGGCTGTTCTTCTGTAAATGCAACTACAGGAGTTTCAATTATTGCACCACCTACAGCTACAATATCAGGTCCTTCGGCACTTTGTCCTCCTCAGACAGGACTTAGCTATTCAGCAACGGTAATCACCTCAGCGGGTTATACCTGGACTGTTCCATCCGGCATGAGTATTACGGCAGGGCAGGGTACCAATACAATTACTGTAAGTGATGATAATACGTTCAGTTCGGGAAATGTTACCGTTCAGGTAACAGGCATTTGTCCGACTGCAGGTCCTCAAACCTTTTATCCGGTTGCCTTGAGCGGTAGTTGCAATACAACCTGGACGGGGGCCAGTTCAACGGATTGGCAGGACGCAGGAAACTGGAGCAATGGAGTTCCTGTAACCGGTCTGGATGCTATTATTCCTTCCGGAACCAGTAATAACCTGATTTATGCAACGAGCGGTTCCGTCGCCAATCTGACAATACAATCCGGAGCTACAGCGACTTTTAGTAGCGGCACTTTATCCATTTATAAAAATTATACGAATAACGGAACGGTTTCGCAGACGGCTTCCTCAACGATAATCTTTGCAGGTTCAACGGCTCAGACAATTACAGGCAACGTGGACGGACTCGTAAATGTGAATATGGCTTCATCCAATACAGTAAGCTTAGCAAATAGCTGGAACCTGAATGGTTTGTTGAGACTCGTTTCAGGAACATTCAGTACAGGAGGTAATGCCTTTACCATTAACCCGGATAATGGCGGATTGATTGGTTATGTAAGCGGTGATAACGGAACAATTTCCGGAAATGTAAGCATGAATCAGTCAGTCGTAAAATATACACACCTTTTGGCATCTCCTTTTTCCGGTGTTACATCGGATCAGATTAATTCAGCAGCGGCAGTTGTTCCTACCGGCGGTCAATCCAGATTGTATAATTATAATTTTGGAACACAGGCTTATGTACGGATTACTTCTTTGCCTACATCCATTGCTGTCGGATCCGGATATTCCATGTATTTCCCGACTCCTGCTACATTAACTTTTACAGGAACCTATGATCCTAACGCAACGTATTCCTATAATTTTTCAAGTCCTGGTGCAGGTTATTATAATTTATTTGGAAATCCATTTGCTGCACCTCTTGATTTCAGCACCATTACGGGATCAACAAGTGGTTTAACAAGTACTCTATATTATTGGAACCAGGCTGCTTCGGCATATGCTACCTGGAATCCTGTATCCGGCGGAACCAACAGCGGGACTCAATATATTCCTCCTATGCAGGCTTTTTTTGTTGTTACTTCTGCAAGTGGGACATCTTCTATAGGCTATACAAAAGCAAACCTGTATAACGCAGCAGCTTCGCCTTCTTATTATCGTCTGGTATCTTCTAATGACCGTATTTCGCTTATGGTAAGTGATACTTCAGGAAGATCCGATGAAACAGTAATTGAATTAAACCCCTCGGCGACAAATGCATTTGAACCAGTGATAGATGCTTATAAATTATTAAACCCTTCTCCTTCTTCTAATTTGTATACATCCATCGATACAACGGATTATGCTGTTAATGTACTGCCTCCTAGTACAGGCACTCAGATTATTCCGGTGAGTTTTGCGGCCGGATCTGATGGTACATTCAGTATTCAGGGAAATATATCACGGGTCAGCAGTGGTAAAACGGTCTTCCTGAGAGATAAATATCTGAAGAAAACAGTTTCATTAAACGATCCCTATGCATTTCAGGCAAGTCCATCGGATGGAGCTGCACGTTTTGAATTGATTGTTTCAGATAATAATACATCGAATTCCTCAGGTATTACATTCGGATCCAATGAACAAACATTATTTATCATCAGTCAGGGTATTCAGATAACTAATGGAACTTTATATATTACTGATGTTACGGGTAAGTCGCTTGGGTCTGTTAAAAATGTAACGGTTGATGGAATTGCTCAAGTTCCTTTGGATAACCTGTCACCTGGTGTGTATATCGTTCGTCTGGTTGCACCGGATGGAACGGAATATGTAGGGAAAGCCGCGATTCGTTAAAAAAAAACAGCAAACGTATAATAAAAAGGCGTAAACAGGATAAAACTTGTTTGCGCCTTTTTTGTCTGAACTATGATTCATATGATTTTTATGATTGAACGTGACAATGTCTCAAGCTATTTCAGGACGAGACATACCGATTCCCAAACAAGGAAAGGCAATGTACACTCCTGGTCCATGGACGATGCCGATTGCTGTTTTATATATGATTGTGTGATAGCCTGCAAGATGAAGCATCCAGCGAATGGGATACAGGAAATATTGAATCAGATCTATATTTTTTGCTAAAGGCCAAAAATAATTTCCTCTGGGATCAGAAACTCCAACATAACCCCGAAAAAAAATGTAAAAATGTAATAAATGAGACTGAATTTTATTCAAAAATTATAGAAACGCTTTTTTTTGTATAAAATTCAGTATTTGCCTTAAAATAGGTAAGTTTTTATTCAGACTTTATTTTATTTTTGCCCCTCAATTTTAAAGCACCTAAACCTATACCAGCCGCAATCAGAAGGCTTACTCCTCCATCAAAAGGAGCACCTTGGAAAGCAGGATCATCTCCACCGCCTCCAGGAGGTATACCCGGTTGAGACAAAACTTCAAGTGAAGCGAAAATAAAAATCATTACAAATAGCTTTTTCACGGTATTTAAATTGAATGTACGTTATATAAGTAAATATAATGTATTTTTCAAATTAATCATTTTAAAATCAAGAAAGAAATACGCTTAGGTATAAAATAACAAAAAAAACAAATAGGGGTAAAGCAATATGCTTTTATTTTGAATGAAAAATAGTGAGACTAAACGAAAATAGCATTAGCTTTACAGTCACTCGAAAGATTAAATAATAATATGAATTATTTGTTCAAACTACTGATTTATAGTAGTATTCTAAGTTTTGCTTCCTGTATAAATTACAAACACACACTTTTTTTTAACGGAGATCAAACGCAAGCAACTCCACCTAATCCGGCCACTACTTATAAACTGGTACCAGGAGATGTATTTATCATACGACTTTTTACACCAGATACCAAGAGTGCTGAAATGTTTAATCTGAACAATCAAGGAAGTGGTGCAGCCAGTCCTCAAGCTATCTATTTCAATGGATATTCGGTCAATGATTCGGGTTATGTAGAACTGCCAATTGTAGGGAATGTCTATGTTAAAGGCTATACGATTGGACAGGTAGATTCCGTTATTACCAAGGCTGCCAGCGAATATTTTACCTATTTTACCCTGGAAGTAAAACTGGGAAGTTTTAAAATTACGGCTTTGGGGGAAGTTAAAAGCCCGGGTGTAAAATATATCTATAATGACAAATGCACCATTTTTGAAGCTGTGGGTTTTGCTGGGGATCTCACCGATCTTGCCGATCGATCGAAAGTAAAAGTAGTTCGTAAAATCAAAGGAGTGGATATGGTTTATAAAGTAAATCTGACGGATTATTCGGTATATAATAGTGAAGCCTATAATATACAACCCAATGATGTGATTTATGTAAAACCACAGAAGGCAAAAGTTGACAGTAAAAACATAACCTATGTATCATTTGGATTGTCTCTGATATCTATCTTATTTGTAATTAAAACCTACTTGAAATTTTAAATATGCAGGAAAAGGAAGAGAAAGAACTGATTGATTTTAAACAATATTTCAGGATACTTTCAACGTTTTGGTATGTGCCTATTATAGTGTTGTGTTTGGCATATTTTGGCGCAGTTTATAAGATCCGTTATGCGACACCTATTTATCAGGTAAGTGGTACGCTTCAGGTAAAAGATAAATCTACACATGCATACGGGGATAAATCCTTTCTGGAAGGTTCCAGTATGTTCCAATCGTTTAAGAACCTTAACAATGAGATTGATATTATAAAATCCTATCCGCAGGTAAAAGCAGTGATTCAGGAATTGGATTTTATATTTACCTATTATATGAAAGGGAATGTACGGGATGTGGAATTGTATAATACCGCTCCTTTTCAGATTGATACCGATTCAGGCATGATCGTTACAAATGTACCCATTCGTATCCGCTTTATTGATCAGGATTTTTATGAGTTATCGATGGGTTTTGGCCAGGTTTCCTTGTACGATCCGCTTATTGATAAATATTCGGATACACTGGTAGGACCTGTATCCAGAAAAAATGAAAAACATCGCTTTGGAGAAAAAATTCAGATCGGGCTCTTTGGTTTTACTCTGAATAAAACCTTTTATGCCTCTCAGATGAAGCCTGGAGATGAATTTTATATTATTGGCCGGGACATCAATTCCCTGGTTCAGGAATATAAGAACAAAGTACAGATCGCATTAAAAAGCGAAAAATCTTCTATTCTGAAGATCACCTCTTCTGGTCCTTCTGTTGCCAAAGAAGTAGCCTTTATTAATAAATTAAATGAAGTCTATATCAAACGTCAATTGAGGGAAAAAAACCAGATTGCAACCAATACCATTAATTTTATCGATTCCCAATTGGGCGTTATATCAGACTCCCTGCATCTTACTGAAAATCACTTACAGTCTTTTAAAACAACCCATAAGGTTTATGATATCGGTGAAAATGCTAAATCCCTTTTTGGCAAATTGGCAGATCTGGAAAATCGTAAATTGAGTCTTGAATTAGAGAATAAATACTATGAATACATCAACAATTATATTACTTCCGAGAATGATCTAACGGATCTGGTAGCACCTTCCACCATTGGTATAAAGGACAATATACTGAATCAGATGGTATCAACCTTGGTTGCTTTATACGAGGAAAGAAAATCTTTGCAGTATACCAGCAGCGAAAAAAGTCCGGCCTACCAGACTATTTTATTACGCATTAAATCGGCCAAAGAAGCTTTGCTGGAGAATTCCAACGATATTCTTAAAAGTACTAAGTATTCATTAGCGGATATGCAAAACCGCATTAATGAAGTGGAAAAAGAGCTTGAAATGGTTCCCCAGCAGGAAAGGGATTATCAGGATATCTTTCGTCGCTATACCATTAATGATAATATCTATAATTATCTTTTACAAAAACGAGCAGAAGCCAGTATTGCAAGGGCCTCTAATTTATCGGACGCCACCATCATTGATTATGCCAGAACGGATGAAGCCATGCAGATCGCACCCAAGCCTGGAAGCATTTATTCTACTTATTTCGGAACGGCATTTGCAATTTCGGTTGTTTTGATCATTGTCTATAGCTTTTTTGATAATAAGGTTCAGATGAAGGAAGATATTGACAAGGCTACTGGTATCCCTGTCATAGGTGCTATTGAGCAGGTAGACATGCAAGATACAGAGAAGCTCGTATATGGCAAATACAATTCGTTGACTGAAAGCTTTCGGTCCATACGAACCAATCTGCAGTTTTATCTGAAAGGCAAGCCTTCCTTTATTATAGGTATTACCTCCTGCATCAGCGGAGACGGAAAATCTTTTTGTTCACTGAACCTGGCGCGTATTTATGCCATTGGCGGAAAAAAAACCCTACTGATCTGCGGGGATTTGAGAAAGAAAATGGATAATACCAAATATAATATCCCGATTGGAGGCAAGGGTTTAAGCGAATACCTCATAGGGGTTGCGAAAATTACTGAGATCGTCCATAAAGGCGAAATTGATCATCTGTATATTATTCCTTCGGGCCCAATGCCTCCGAATTCTTCCGAGTTGCTGGCTTCGGAGAAAACCAAACTTTTTATTGAAGAAATCAAAAAGCAATATGATGTGATTGTTTTTGATTCACCGCCAGTGGGTCTGGTATCTGATTATGTATCCATTATGGATTATGTCGATATTAATCTCTATGTAATACGCTATAACCATACTCCTAAATTATCCATGGAAGTGTTGGATTACCTGAAAACCAAAACAGGATCGGATACTTCACATGCGGTTATATTTAATGGAATAAAAGAAAGTGTGATGGCCAAGTATTCCTATGCTTACGGATATATCTATAATTATGGTTATGATGGCACAGCATCTCCCCGACGCAAATGGTGGCAGAAAATCTTTCTGAGAAAAAAAACTAAAAAAGCAGCCTAAAATAATCTTTAATAATAAGGTACGAATGAAAGAACTGGAAAGCTGGGATATCTATATACAGCCTAAATCGAACTGGTTTGAACTAAAACTTGCAGAAGTATGGACCTATAAGGATTTGATTTATATGTTTGTGAAGCGTGATTTCATTGCTCAGTACAAACAAACGATTATGGGGCCTCTGTGGTTTATCATTCAGCCATTGATTACCACACTGACCTATATGGTAGTATTCGGGGGGATTGCACATTTATCTACCGATGGGCAGCCGGAAGTATTGTTTTACCTGAGCGGCATTTTGTTTTGGAATTATTTTTCCAGTTCCTTTCTGAGAACCTCTGAAACCTTTTCGGCGAATGCCAATTTATTCGGAAAAGTTTATTTCCCACGCTTGACGGTACCCATTGCCAGCGTTTGTTCTTCCTTGATTTCTTTCTTTATACAATTGGCTTTGCTGATCGCTATATTTATTTACTACTATCTGTTTAAAGGATATAGCACGCATATAAATGGTACACTTTTGCTATTTCCCTTTCTGATCCTGATAATGGCGGCGCTTGCACTGGGAATGGGTATTTTAATTTCTTCCATGACCACCAAATACCGTGATTTGAAATTTCTGGTGACCTTTGGTGTACAATTGCTGATGTATACAACGCCCGTAGTATATCCTTTATCTATGGTTAAAGATCCACGTTTGCTGATGCTGTTGAAGCTTAATCCCATGACACCTCTAATTGAAACCTTCCGCTATGCCCTGCTGGGTTCCGGCAGTTTCAGCTGGATGGATCTGGGTTATTCTGTCCTTGTTACACTTATTATTTTATTATCCGGTATTGCCATTTTCAATAAAGTGGAGAAAACCTTTATGGACACCGTTTAATTAGTCTTTTGATTGTCACTGCTATGTCTGATATCGCTATACGAATAGAAGAAGTTTCAAAAATGTATCGTTTGGGGGCCGTGGGTTCCGGAAGCCTGGTGCAGGATGTGAATAGTATGATTGCCCGCGTACGGGGGAAAGAAGATCCTTATCAGAAAATAGGGCAAACCAATGATCGCAGTAGCAAAGGCGATTCGGATTATGTCTGGTCATTGAAGGATATTTCCTTTGATGTTCGGAAGGGGGATGCAGTAGGTATTATCGGTAAAAACGGAGCCGGTAAAAGTACCTTATTGAAAATACTGTCCAGGGTAACGGCACCTACAACCGGCAGCATTAAAATAAAAGGAAGAATCGCCTCTTTGCTGGAAGTAGGAACCGGTTTTCACCCGGAGCTGAGTGGCAGGGATAATATATACATGAATGGGGCCATATTTGGCATGGACCGCCGGGAGATCCGTTCCAAATTGGATGAAATTATTGATTTTTCGGGTTGTGAGCGCTATATCGATACACCTGTGAAGCGATACAGTTCGGGCATGTATGTACGGCTTGCCTTTGCGGTGGCGGCGCACCTGGATCCTGAAATTCTGATTGTGGATGAAGTACTGGCCGTAGGAGATGCGGAGTTTCAGAAAAAATGTCTGGGTAAAATGCGGGATGTCAACAATAAGGAAGGGCGCACGGTATTGTTTGTGAGCCATAACATGGGAGCTGTAGCAGAGTTATGCCGTTCCGGTATTGTATTATCTAATGGGCATTTAAAATTTGCGGGCACTAACTCTGATGCTATTGCGTTTTATTCCCGTATTGATGCAAATCAGACCACTAATGATTATATAGCAGATGAACAAAAATCTCAACTGAAACAAAATTATATTTCCTTTGTGAAAATTAAAGGAGAGCATGGAAATTCCCAGAGTGAATTTTTATTTGATAATAAAATTATACTTCAAATTGGGTTGAAAAATAATGAAAAAAAGATTGATACAACAATTAGCATCGCATTATTAAACAAAAAATTAAATAGAGTTTTTACAATTCAAAAGCAAATTAGTCTTAATTCGAATTTTTGTACTTTAGAAATTGCTCTACCAAGTAGCTTAATAGCCCCTAATTTATATTCTTTTAATATTGTTAGCTACATTCATAATAAGATTGTTTTTGACTCTATAGATAATATTTGTCCAATCAAAATTATTGATAATGGAACTGAACTAGCCTCAGCTGAAGGTTTAGATTATGGAGATATTATTGTAGGATCAGAATGGAAAGTGACCATTTAATAAAATCAGTATATTTAATTAAACAATGATTATTTAACTTGATGTTAGGCTTCATTAAAACAACATTAAAAAAAATTGCCTACAAAGTATATTTGATTGGTGAGTCAGAATACAAAAAAAAGTTGAATGAAAAATTACCCCTTATTACAATTCAAGAGAAGTCAAAACTTCTTGATGGAAGTCAAATTGATAATAACCAAGGTGATTCTACGAAAATTAAAATAGGTAAAATGACTTGGATACAAGGGCATTTACTTTTATTTAAACATGGGGGAGAAATTTTAATTGGAGATTATTGTTATGTTGGTAAGGACACTCGGATTTGGAGTGCTAAGAATATTAAAATAGGAAATAGAGTTTTGATTTCCCATAATGTAAATATTGTTGATAATATAACACATCCTATTAATGCTGAAGAACGGCATTTGGATTTTATACATTTAATAACTAAAGGATTTAGTGAAAATGCAAAACTAAATGAGAAAGAAATAATAATCGAAGATGACGTTTGGATAGGGTTTAATAGTACTATCATGAAAGGTGTAACGATTGGCAAGGGTGCCATAATAGGGGCGTGTACACTTATTACAAAAGACATACCTCCTTATGCAGTTGTTGTAGGTAATCCAGCCAGGATTATTAAGTATGCTAACGAATCGGATTCAGATACGGAATGAAACGTTTAGTTACAAAAATCATTAGAAAGATATTAGGGGTTAAGACGGCAGCATCTCAATCTTATGAAGCATATGCAGTGATTCATCCAACCACTGTTTTATTGGATGGATTAAAAATGCGATTTGATACATTTAAAGAATCCAGGAAATATGTCCATATAGGTGAATACGGGTTAATACGTGCTAATTTTATTTTCGAATCAATTTCTGGAATAGTAAAAATAGGTAACAATGTTCATATTGGAGGAGCTCAATTTATCAGTAAAACCAGTATTACTGTTGAGGATGATGTTACAATGGCCTGGGGAATTATGATATATGATCATAATTCGCATAGTATCGAATGGGAGAATCGAAAGAATGATAATCGACAATGTTATCAGGATTATATGGATCATAATGGAAATAATATTGCAAATAAAGATTGGTCAAAAGTAGAAACAAAACCGATTTTAATTAAATCAAAAGTCTGGATAGGCTTTAATGTAATAATTCTAAAAGGTGTTACAATCGGAGAAGGTGCTGTTATAGGGGCAGGTAGTGTTGTAACAAAAGATGTTCCACCCTGGACTGTTGCAGCAGGAAACCCGGCTAAAGTAGTAAAGTATTTACAAACGCCAGCATGAAAAAAGTGCTTATAATTGGTTCCAAAGGATTTATAGGCTCTCACTTGCTGCAATACTATCAGTTAAAGGGAGACCTGGTTTGGGGCTGCGATGTGGTAACCGATTATCCCGCCGCAAATTACTTTCTGATAGATGCCAGCAATTCGGATTTTAATGAGGTATTTCAGCAACAATCGTTTGATGTATGCATAAACTGTTCCGGTTCGGCAAGTGTTCCACTTTCTATGCAAAACCCTTCCAGGGATTATCATTTAAATGTATTGAATGTATTTAATTTGCTGGAGGCCATACGTCGTTTCAATCCTTCGTGTACATTTATAAATCTATCGAGTGCGGCGGTATACGGCAATCCGGCTTCTTTGCCGATTAAGGAATCTGATCCCGTACATCCGATTTCTCCCTATGGCTGGCATAAACTGCAAAGCGAATTGCTGTGTAAAGAGTTTTATCAGAATTTTGGTATTGCCACTTGTTCTCTGCGCATATTTTCAGCATTTGGGGCAGGTTTACAAAAACAATTATTCTGGGATTGGTATCAGAAAATACTACAATCTCCGCAGATGTCTATTTATGGTACCGGCAATGAATCCCGTGACTTTATTTATATTAAGGATTTGATCCATGCAATTGATTGCGTTGTTTCCAAAGGGGATTTTAATGCGAATATTTATAATATTGCCAATGGCAAAGAAATATTTATTAAAGATGTTATAGAAGTATTCCGTAGAAATCATCGTAGTAGTTTTACTTATTCATTTACAATGGAAACCAGAACAGGGGATCCTATTAATTGGGTCGCTGATATTTCAAAGCTTAGGTTATTGGGCTTTCAGCCACAGGTTAGCTTTGAAAAAGGTGTAGAACATATTTTGAAATGGCTTCAGGAAGAAAAAGGGTAGGTATAATATTATATAACTTCACCGAATGGACGGGTGGTTATTATTATATTTTAAATTTGATAAAATGTCTGATGTTCTTACCTGACCATCAAAAACCTCATTTGGTTTTTTTTTATACAGGTAATAAACGAATTGTACCGGACGAAATTGAAGAAGTAAGGTATCCGTATCTTTCCTATCTTCCTATGAATATCAGGCTTACTATACCTGATAGAATAGTAAATAAAATTATCCGTACGTTTAAATTAAACATTAATTTAATAGGGGTTTATTCAGGCAAAACGGTTGAGTTTATTTACCCTTGCATGGATTTTTTTGTTGAAAGTGAATTTTCTCCTTTTAAAAATATCAGAAAAATATATTGGATTCCTGATTTTCAGGAAAAGTATTATCCTCAATTTTTCAGCCAAGAGGAATTAGATAAAAGAGAAACAAAGGTGCGACAATTTATGGAAGGCAATGCCCTAATGTGTTTTAGCAGTAATAATTCAGCAAATGATTTTAAAACATTTTATCCGGAAAATACCAATACAATTAAAATTCTCCGTTTTGCCAGCGTGGTTTCTGATATAGGGCATATAAATGCAGAAAAAATATTTCAAAAATATTCTATTCATGGGCAATATTTTATTTCCCCCAATCAATTCTGGACACATAAAAATCACAGCATTATTATCGAAGCCGTATATGCTCTGAAGCAAAAAGGGATTTCAGTAAGTGTTTTTTTTACCGGCAGAGAGTTTAATAAACAAAATCCTGATTACGCACTTAATTTAAAACAGAAAGTTCGCGACCTTGGTTTGGAAACTAATATACGCTTTTTAGGATTTATAGACAGAAACGATCAGCTTGTACTAATGAAAAATGCGAGGGCTGTTATACAACCATCGTTATTTGAGGGTTGGAGTACTGTAGTGGAAGATACTAAAGCAACAGGTGGAAAATTGCTAGTCTCTGATATTCCAATTCATAGGGAACAATGTACTGAAAATACGCTTTTTTTTGATCCACATAATGCAATGGATTTAGCTGAAAAAATGTTGTTTGAAATAAATCATGCTGAACCCATGAAAAAAATCGACTATATAAATAATATAAGGGCTTTTGCCGAGAATTTCATAAACCTGAATAACATTTCACAATAGAAAAATTCTATATTTCACCTACAGCGGCTTATTTATGTTTAACATGTATTTATGATTACGATGTATCCTAAAATTTCCATAATAACACCCAGTTATAATCAAGCACAATTTTTGGAAGAAACCATACTTTCTGTTCTTAATCAAAATTACCCCAATCTTGAATATATTATTATTGACGGGGGAAGTACGGATGGTTCTGTTGAAATAATAAAAAAATACCAGGACCGCATAGCTTATTGGGTAAGCGAAAAAGATGAAGGTCACGGAGATGCTTTAAATAAAGGTTTTAAGAAAGCAACCGGTGAAATATTAGCCTGGATAAATAGCGATGATAAATACCATGCATGGGCATTTAGCATTGTAGCGGAGATATTTGTTACAAACAATGATGTAAACTGGATTGCCGGGCTTCCAAGCATTTGGAATAAAAAAGGTGAGCTGATAGCCATTCAGAATGAACGATTTAATATGTATGCTTTTATACTGATGGGTTTTAGAAGAATCATTCAACAGGAATCTGTGTTTTTTCGGAAATCGTTATGGGAAAAGGCTGGGGGGTACATTAGTAGGGATTATAAGTTAATGATTGATAGTGAATTGTGGTCCAGATTTTTTGCCCATGATACATTGTATAATGTAAATACATGTCTGGCTGGATTTAGATTTCATACAACAAACAGGTCTCAATTATTTTCGGAGCAATGTGCACAGGAACATACGAGGAGTGCAACTCTTTTATATGCTAATAGCCCGGAAGAAGTAAAGAAAAGAGTCAGAACAATCCAACTGTTTTATAAAATCAAACACAGTAGGTTTACCCGGTATTTCAATTTTGATTTTTTACACCGATTGTTTGCCCCAGACACTTACACGAAAATTAATTTTAAAGTGATCACATATAGTAATGAGACCTGGAAGATTAAAGAGGAAAAATTTGATTATGTGTAAGTAAAAATAACATGCTTATCGTAATTGATTTTTATATGATGTAGGGTATGAAAGCTTGATGTGTATTGAATACAGACACCAAAACTTTTTGATAATTTGCAGCTATTGGAGAATATAATAAATATAAAGACATAAAACCTAAATAGAAAATCCTATTAGTAAAAGTTTTATAAAATGAATTTTTTACATATCAGAATGATATAATCATTCTTTGAAACAGTAAATTATATCGGAAAGTATGTATGAGATATTTGTGTATTCAAGTATTAAATTAATGCTTACGAAAAATAGGAATACTGTTGTGTATGATTATCTTTAAATGAAAAAAATAAATTGTATCAAGACAATTTTATGTTGAATACATATCCGAAAATTTCAGTAGTAACGGTTAGTTATAATCAGGGCGAATTTATTGAACGAACGATTCTTTCTGTTCTAAATCAAAATTATCCCAATCTGGAATATATTATTATCGATGGGGGCAGTACCGATCTTTCTGTAAATATTATTAAGAAATATGAAGCACAGCTTGGTTATTGGGTCAGTGAAAAGGATAATGGACAGTATGATGCTATCAATAAAGGTTTTGAACATGCCAGTGGTGATATCTTTTGTTTTCTGAATGCAGATGATATTTTTCTTCCCTGGACCCTTAAAACTGTCGCTTCAATTTTCCAGTCTCATCAACACGTAGATTGGATTACTAGTCTTGCAGTAGCCCAAATGAATGCGGATGGCATCATGATGGCGGCAGGAACAATGAATCCCATATCTGTAAAAGCATTTTCAGATGGTTTGTATATACCAAGCAAGCCTTCCATTGGTGTTATTTGTCAGGAAGGTACCTTCTGGCGAAGAAGTCTTTGGATAAAAGCAGGTGGTAAAATAAATCTGAATAGAAAATTAGCAGGTGATTTTGATCTGTGGTGTAATTTTATGCGCTACGCACCTCCTTATTGCATTGTAATGCCATTGGCTGTTATGACAAGGCATAAGGATCAGCGTTCCAATCAAATGCATATATATAGGGAAGAATGTATACAATCTTTGGCAGAGTCAAGACAGTTTTTGAATACTGACAGTAATTTCAAGTCTGCTTGCAGAGTTTTTATCTGGAAGAAAACCAGAAATTATCGCATGGCGTGGAAGTTTGTTAAATTTTTATTATCCTATAAATGTAATATATTGAATCCTGGCTTTGATTCTAATACGTTTACACTTAAATGGATTGAAACTCAAATGTTGGTGTATAAAAAATAAGAGTTTTATAATGAAAAAGAATCTGATACTGGGGGCAATTAAAGGATATGATTACGATAAATTATCACCTTTTGTACATTCTATAAAACAAACATCCTTTGATGGTGACGTTTGTTTTATCGTAAATGGTATTTTGCCGGAAACGAAAAAAAAGTTAGAGGAAAAGGGTGTGAACACTGTTGAATTTGAATACAGAGGAAGTGGGGCACTTAATTCATGGAGCAGATTCTGGCCTTTTATTAAACCTTTTTTATTGAACGGCTATAATCCGTTTACGAGATTCACTCTGAAAAAAATATTGCCATTACAAACGGCCAGGTTTTTACATTATAAAGATTATTTAAAAGCCAATCAACACAAATATAAAAACGTACTTTTAACAGATGTGCGGGATGTTTATTTTCAGTCTGATCCATTTAGCCAATCCTCGAATAATACCATTCGATTTTATGAGGAATTTCTTAAAATGGAAGACGAGAAACTTTTTAATGCAGAATGGATAAAGGTATTATTCGGAGATGCCGCACTTGCCGAAATTTCCCATTATAAGATACTCTGTTCCGGTACTGTTATTGGTCCGGTTGATGAAGTAATTGCATTTCTGGATAGATTGGAGAAATTATTAATTACATCTGCGGATGTAAAGATTGGAGGTTCTGATCAAGGGATGTTAAATTATCAAGTAAGAAAGTACGAAAAAGGGCAAATTACTATTGAACCTTACGGTCATGGAAGCATACTTACGGTTTCTAATATTGATAATTTGATTTATAAAATCAGTGAGGGTAAGGTGTTTTATTCTGATGGTACTCTTATACCTGTTCTTCATCAATATGATCGTTCACAGCAAATATGTTCTGCCTTAAATTTATTGTCACACTATAAAGGTAAAACTGTGTGAGCTGATTTAAACGGAGCAAATGGGATGGACATCTTCAAGAGAAAATAGTAAAGATAAAATTCCGTAAAATAACAAATAGCACGCATTGATATAATAATTGCTCTCTCGGTATATATTATAGGAATGTCTGGACTATAGTGAAGAAAGGATTAGCACCACCCGAAAAATCAGCATAACCAATTGGCAATGGAGATGTATTTGATCGTTAAGAAGGAAACAGCATGGAAGGCCATTGAAGGAATATAATTTGCTACTCAAACAGTTTTTTGAGGCGACCTCTTAATATGCGATTTATCCTTTTATAAATTGTCGGTACTTATAACAAATGAAATTACAATTAAATAAACTGTATGGTCTCAGAATTAATCCTTTATAGAAGTAGGTGATGCAGTTGTTTTTTTGGGAAATCTATCCGTAAATTTTACAAAACAATTATTTATTAAATCCGTATCGGATAGTTTGTAAATTTATTTTGAAGAGGTTAATATTAAATGGAGGATAAATAGATCGGAGTCTTGGTTCACTCTTTGAATTCCAGCAATAACTTGAAGAAATCCCGGAACATTTACTAATTAAAAGACAAATTATGTAATGTATAGGTCTGTGAAGTATATTTATATACTATAGGCAATATGTTATCTTACCTCTGCAAGAGCGAATTGGTCTGATCATCCGATTTATTGAATATAAAAACTGAAAATATGAAAGTAGCTTATGTTGGGGGCTCCTGGAGTTCAAACATCGGGAATGCATTTTACAACCTGGGAATGGATGCTTTTTTACGTTCCATTCCGGGTCTGGATGTTTATTTTGTGCCGGATCCGCCTCAGTGGAAGGAAAATGTGAAGAGTGATTTTGATTTGATTGGTAATCTGGATGTGGATCTGGTTATTTTAGCAGGCCCATGCCTGAATTATAATTTACCGGTTATTTATAGTCCGATTTTTAAAAAACTACAGGATAGAGGTGTTAAATTTGGCTTTATAAGTGCCGGCATGAGTATGTATGATGCCGGGGAAGCAAAACATATTCAGGAGTTTTTTCAGACATTAAAACCTTCCTTTTTATTTACCCGGGATAGTGATTCGTATTCCTTTCATAAAGACTTGAACGGTATAAAAGTATTTGATGGACTCTGTACCAGTATGTTTCTGAATGATGCGGTGAAGGTGCCTGCCTTGGTTACGGAAGAATATTATGTCACTAATTTTGATCATACGAAGGACCCTTCCATTGCATTAAAAAGTGATGGTACATACGAAATCACCAGCAAGACTTTAAAGTGGAAGGAAGAGGATACCATCGGAGGACACAAGATTATCCGCACGAATAATTGTTCGATTACTGACGGATACAAAAAAATATATAATAAGCCCAATACCTATCATTCAGACTTACCTTTTGGTTATCTGAGTCTGTTGAAACAGGCAAAGGTTGTATTTTCTGAGCGGGTGCATACCTGTGCGGCTACTCTTGTGCTGGGCGGTACAGCCCAATTTATTCCCATTGAAAAGAGATCCTTTGAAAAAAGATCGAGGTTATTTAATCGGGTTCAATTGCATGATATTGTGAACAAGCCTGTTAAGCTGAATTTTGATTACCTGAATGCGGAGAAAGAGCGAATGCGAAGTGAATTTATACAGACGCTAGCAACGATATAAGTAATTAATGTGGTTGTAAAATCTTGCACAGAATGCTTGATTTAGGTATCAGGATATACTTTGCGTTGGGATGCAATTTAATTGGCAAAAAACAACCTGTTTTCAATTTATAAATTATCTTTACAAATGGTATAAATCTGTCTTTTCTACTATACATTATCTATGAAGAAATTATTAGTTACTGGCTCTTCCGGCCTTATCGGTTCTGAAGTATGCAGACATTTTGATCAGTTGGGATGGGAAATTTATGGTATTGACAGCAATCAACGGGCGGTGTTTTTCGGAGAGAAAGGTGATACCCGTTGGAATCAGCAGGTACTGATAAATGAATTAAAGAATTTCGAACATATTGAAATGGATATCCGCAATCGCGAAGGTATTCTTTCTATAGTGAAACAAATAGCACCGGATGCTATTGTACATACTGCTGCTCAACCCAGTCATGATAGAGCGGCTGATATTCCTTTTGCGGATTTTGATACCAATGCCGTAGGTACGTTCAATCTACTGGAAGCTACGCGTCAGTATTCAACTTCCATTCCATTTGTACATCTTTCCACTAATAAAGTATATGGGGATGCACCCAATGCTATTCCGATGGTAGAATTGGAAACACGATGGGAATATGCCGATGAACAGTATTTAACAGGGATATCCGAATCCTTTACGATAGATCAGAGCAAGCATTCCCTGTTTGGTGCTTCAAAAGTTGCAGGTGATATTTGTGTACAGGAATATGGCCGTTATTTCAATATGCCCACCTGTGTGTTGCGTGGTGGCTGTCTTACGGGTCCGAATCACAGCGGTGTTGAGTTACACGGTTTTTTGAGTTACCTGGTGAAATGTAACCTGGAAGAGAAGACGTATACGGTTTTTGGCTATAAAGGAAAACAAGTACGCGATAACATACATAGCTATGATGTATCTCGTTTTATTGAAGAATTTATTAAAGCTCCGCGAATTGCACAAGTATATAACCTGGGTGGTGGAAAACAAAATACCTGTTCCATTATAGAGGCATTTCAGATTGCTGAAAAATATTCCGGTAAAAAAATGCAGTATGTGTATGATGAAAAGAATAGAGAAGGAGATCATATCTGCTACTACAGCGATTTGAGAAAAATGAGAAGTCATTACCCGAATTGGGATATCACCATTTCACTGGAAGAAACAATTAGCCAGATTGTTGAATCGTGGAAAACGCGTTTGGTTACTAAATAAGCGGATTGAAATTGTTTTGATATGAAAATTTTTATCACGGGTATATGCGGTTTTGTTGGTTCAACACTGGCGAAGGAGGTGAAACGTCAATTCCCGGAATCTGACATATTCGGAATCGATAATCTGTCCAGGCCAGGAAGCTGGCTGAATCGGAGCCAGGTACTTGAAGCGGGTATCAAAGTCTTTCACGGCGATATTCGTATTGCCAGTGACCTGGACGTTATTCCCAAAGCGGATTGGGTGATTGATGCTGCCGCCAACCCAAGTGTTTTAGCTGGTGTAGATGGGAAAACAAGCAGCCTGCAATTGATTCAGCACAATCTTTCAGGCACTATTAACCTATTGGAATATTGCAAAAAACATCAAGCTGGTTTTATATTGCTTTCAACAAGTCGTGTCTATTCAATTCCTGATCTATGCAAGCTTAAGATGGATGTTTCGAAGGATGCATTTGTGCCTGTAAAGGATCAGCTATTTCCATCGGGTATTACGTCGTTTGGAGTAAACGAATCGTATTCAACAGCCCCGCCTATTTCTCTGTATGGTGCCACTAAATTAAGTTCGGAAGCTATGGCACTGGAATACGGAGAAACGTTTCAGTTTCCGGTATGGGTTAATAGGTGCGGAGTAATGGCAGGAGCAGGCCAATTTGGGCATCCGGGTCAAGGTATATTCGCTTACTGGATACATAGCTTTAAAGAAAAATTGCCGCTTAAATATATAGGGTTTGGAGGTACGGGCTATCAGGTTCGTGATTGTCTGCATCCAAAGGATTTAATTCCATTATTTCAAAAGCAATTTTCAGAATCGCTGCAAACGAACAGACCGCGGATCACTAATTTCAGCGGAGGATTGGATAGCTGTACTTCCCTCAAACAATTGACTGCATGGAGCACACAACGTTTTGGCGCCAATCCTGTGGAGGAAACGAATGCGGAACGTCCGTTTGACATTCCATGGATGGTACTGGATAACCGTGCGGCCAAACAGATATGGGATTGGAGTCCTTGTATCCCTGTATCGGATATAATGGAAGAAATAGCCTTATTTGCAGAGCATCAGGAAAAATGGTGTCAACTTTCAGCTTCCTGATCATTCAGAAAGGAACGGCAAGAAAGGAAAATACCGATACAATGGTTCATTTATAAGAGCACGGAAACAATAAACATCATAAAACAGAAAGTTTTGAATCAACCGCAGGAATCATTTAGTAAATGAAAGTTACAAACAAGAAGACTTTCGTTTTAAATGAGAATAAGAACGAATTAAATGAAAATAGCTATAGCCGCCAATGGCGATCCTAAATCTGTAAAAACATGGTCCGGAATTCCACACTATCTGGTGCGGGCTCTTGAAAAAAAAGGACATGAAGTGATTGGTATACAGTTACGTCTTCCTGCATATTCCGTCTATGATCGAATCCTGCTTTCTTTTTATTGGCATATCAGGAAGCGCTGGTTCAGACCCATGTTTGAAAAATCTTTTCTGCTCCATACAAGTAAACAACTGGATGAAGCTGTAGCGGAAATTCAACCGGATATCGTATTGGTAATCAAAGCAGATTATCTGGCATATACAACCTTTAAGCAGCCGTCAATCACAATTCACGATGCTACTTTTGCTGTCTTAGTAGATTATTATGATGTTTTCTATAATCTCTGTCAGCGAACAATCAATTCCGGTAACCGGATGTATCAAAATGCATTGGAAAAGGCTTATGCAGCTGTTTTTTCTGCCGATTGGGCCAGTAAAAGTGCAATACGGGATTATGGAATATCCGCCAATAAAATACATACAATACCTTTAGGCGCTAATATTGAAAAGGCGCCGGATCCAGAATTGGTTACAACCTGGATCAAAGAGCGTTCAGAAAAAGCAGTATGTACGTTTTTGTTTCTGGGAATAGACTGGGAACGGAAAGGAGGGGCCGATGCCTTACAAATGGTGTTGGAGCTTAATCGTATGGGTATTAAAGCGGTACTAAATGTGATAGGCTGTACGCCGGATATTCAGGAAGCCGATCGCCCATATATTCATTTAATGGGTTTTATGCGAAAGGATGTTCCTGCTGAATACGAAAGACTGGTGCAGTCCATTGCCGAGAGCCATGCCATTTTGCTGCCTTCACTTGCGGAGTGTTACGGATGCGTTTTTTGTGAGGTAAATGCGTTTGGCTTGCCCGCATTGGGTCGTGACACCGGAGGTATTTCAGAAATCATTAAGGACGGACATAATGGATTATTGCTTGGACCTAAGGAATCACCGGCTGCATTCGCAAGACGATGGAAAACGATTTGGGAAGATAAATCTCTTTACATAGACATGTCGCACCGGGCAAGAAAAGAATATGACGAAAGGCTTAATTACGATGTGTTTGTTACCCGGCTGGAAAAAATAATGGATGCAGCCGTTTCCTGAATATGTGTTCCTGAATCAAATAGTATTGATCAAAATGAGTTTACCGATGAAATAAGATTTGAAGAGTAATAATGATTTCACCAGCCATTTCAGTTTTATTGCCAGTTTATAATGCAGATGAATACATCAAAGCATCTATTGATAGTATATTGGTTCAGACGTTTGCAGATTTTGAATTAATAATTATTAATGATGGCTCAACGGATCTGTCGGAAACTATTATTTTATCCATTCAGGACGAGCGTATAAAATACAGCAGAAACGCTACCAATATAGGTATCGTTGGAACACTGAATAAGGCTATTGGACTTGCTAGTGGAAAATACATTGCCCGCATGGATGCGGATGATATATCTGTAAAGGATCGGCTTGAAAAGCAGGTAGCATTTCTGGAGAAGAATCCAGACATTGGTTTATGTGGATCGCAATTGCGTGTGTTGGGCGAAAATAGACTATTGGAATACCCTATTTTAAATGCCGCTATCAAATTTGATTTTTTAATATATAATGCGATTGCCCATCCGGCGGTGATGTTCCGGAAACAGTTACTCATAGATTCACAATTGTTTTATGAGCCTGAATACTTCCCTGCAGAGGATTATAGATTATGGGTCAAATTGGCTGCTCAGTCTGACTTCTATAATTTCCCGGAACCCTTATTGGAATACAGGTTGCATCATGCTTCTGTAAGCCATAGTCAACGAAAGAAGCAAGAAGAAAAAGTGAATGAAATACGTGCCTATTATCTTCTGGAATCCACCAATTGCTGGACAGATGAAAATGAACGGATATTGAATCATATGTTTTTACCCGGAGAGAATAGAATACATGGGGATGAACTTCTTAAAATAGAGCATGTACTAAATAATTGTTTCATACATAATCAATCGTATGATAAACTGAAATTTAAAGAATATTTGAAAATGTGCTGGTATAATGCTTGCCAAAACTCAGACTCAGGTCTTATTAAATTATTATTGGTATATTTTAAGAGTAATTTATTTGGCGGATACAAAAGCATCCTTAAATTGGTCTGGTTAAGAATGAAAACAGGTCTATGAAAATAATCTTCTTTAAAATTATATACATCATAAGAAAAAAGATACAGCATATTATTCACTGGTATTTGGTTTCAGAAATAACATTGATTCATAATAATCGTATTACGATTGGGGATAATGTATACTTTACGGATTTTCCTTCTTTTCATTTTGATCAGTCTGGCAGTAATATAAAATTAGGCAATAATGTATCTTTAAGAGGCCGTATAAATTTCAGTTTCTGTGAGAATGGTTCTATAGAGATCGGGGAGTATACATTTTTAAATGCAGGTTGTTCCATTAATAGTTTAGAACACATTAAGATCGGAGCGAATTGCCTGTTTGGTGAAAATGTTAAGTTGTACGATCATAATCATGCTTATAGCAATGAAAATAACATTCCTATAAAGGATCAAGGATATACAACCGCCCCGATTGAGATTGGAAATAATTGTTGGATAGGTTCGGATGTAACAGTTCTTAAAGGAGTTGTCATTGGTGATAATTGTGTAATTGGTGCAGGTTCTCTGGTTATAAAAAGCATACCTTCTGGTTCGATTATGTATGCCGATATCAGCAATCAAATAATAAAAAAAAGCAAAATAGTATAATGAAACTTGCCTGATTTTATATATATACTTGCCACATACCAGGTTTCTGAAGAATCTGTGTATTTCAATAGTCGAATGAATAGAATATCATTACATAAACGAAATTCTCAGTTGGTAAGAAACGTTTTGTATAAAAAAATAGTGCATGAAAAAGAAATTGATATTAGGGGCAGTAATGGGCTACTCCTTTGATAAATTGAAACCTTTTGTACGTTCAATCAAACAGACCTCGTATGATGGAGATGTTTGTTTATTAACTAATAAATGTCCGGCTGAAACAGCAGATATATTGAAACAGGAAGGTGTACTGTCAAAGAAATTTAAGTATCGCGGGAAAGATACTATGAATTCCTGGAGTAAGTATTGGAAATATATCCGGCCATTTTTGATAAAAAACAATAATTCATTGAATCGGGCAATATTGAAAGAGATATTGCCTTTACAAACAGTTCGCTTTTTATATTATAATGATTATTTAAAAAAGAACAGAGAACAATATAGCCATGTTTTACTTACAGATGTTCGTGATGTTGTATTTCAGGAAGACCCATTCATTCTGTCTCATGAAAATACAATTAACTGTTACGAAGAGTATCTTTATATAAAAGATGAAAAACAGTATAATCAGGTTTGGATCAAAATGCTCTTTGGTGAAGAAGTATTGACTGGTTTGTTGGAACATAAAATACTTTGCTCGGGGACCATTATTGGGCCTATTGATAAAATGATTGAATTACTGGATGATTTTGAAAAGGTGCTTATTAATTCGTTTTGGATAGCTGTATCCGGATCTGATCAGGGAGCATATAATTATCTGATCTATACACAGTATAAGGATAGCGTTAAATTCAATCCTTTTGGAACGGGAGAAGTGCTGACTGTTCACAATGATGAAGAAACTGTTTTCAGCATTAAAAATAATAAGTTATTTTATTCCAATGGAGAATTAATACCTGTTGTTCATCAATACTACAGATCTAAAAAAATATCCTCCTTGGTTGATACATTATATAATGCATAGTTTCCTGTTATAGGTATGCTTAAAAATAATAAACTTGATTACCTGCAATCATTGCGATGTCTTGCAGTCTTTTTGATTATCTGGCATCATTCAAGTTTCTTGCTTGGTAGTAAACAGGTAGATAAACTTCTGGGTTTTACAGGCGTTCCATTGTTTTTTATTATCAGTGGTTTTATCATGGTATATACGACCCGTAATATATCATCCAATCCTGTATATAATTTTAAAGACTTTACGATAAAGCGATTGATTCGTATTGTGCCACTTTTCTATTTTGCAATAGTGGTTTGGTTAATAATCTGGCGCAAAGGTTTTATGTCAGATCCTCAATGGGACAGGCTTTTGGAAACGGCCTTTTTTCTGCCACATTTTACAGATACATTAGGCCCCTTTTATGGATTCTGGATCTTAGGTGTAAATTGGTCACTGAATTATGAAATGTTTTTTTATTTTCTTTTTGCCATTAGTTTTTTCTTTGCTGATAAGCGTTATTATTTTTTATATATCGTATTCTTAGTATTATTAATCGGAATACCCTTTGTGATTAATGGAAGTATATCCTGGGATCGCAGCGATCACAAGCCTTATGCATATGAATATTTCAATCTGATGAGCAATCCGATTTTGTGGTTTTTTATTATAGGTATGAGTATTGGACTTCTGATTGATAAAATTATGTGTTATGTTCAAAACACTAAAATTATTTATGTTTTCTGGTTCAGTTCTATTATTTTCTTTTTTGCTTATATAACAAAACACACGCCTTCTGGTTTATGGGTTGAGATGATTGCAAGTACAGGGATTATTCTAGGTGCCTTATTAATGGATCTAACTAAAAGTATACGGATTAACCCTCCCCGATTTATCGTCTATCTCGGGGATATATCGTATTCCATTTATCTTATGCATTCTGTTATATATATGTATGTTCCATTAGTTGCAGCGAAATATGGACTGGAACATCAATTAAAAGCATGGTATTCATTCTATGTTGTTCTGTTGCTCATAATAATCTGCTCATCCTGTACTTACTATTTAATTGAAAAAAAGTTCACTTCTTTTTTGCGAAAGAAAATAAATTAGCCTTTTGTAATCATAAACGATACAGTAGATTCATATATTTAATAATAAGATTTGAAAAACCAATAAAGACGGGGAACGACATGAAGATTGCTATAGTATCAACCATTGAAAATTACAGTTGGGCAGGAACTGAAGAAGTTTGGGCTCAATTTGCATTATTTTCAATGAAAGAAGGGCATGAGGTGTTGCTGCTGGCTCATGATAAAATAGCATCCAGTGAACAAGTGAATAATCTTAAAGCTCAGGGCCTGAAAATATTGTCAAGAAAACCTTTTCGTCCAATGCGGGCCTATTTAATGAAGGAACGTTTATGGAGCGATTACCATGAATTCAGTAAATGGAATGCGGATATTATTTTAATTAATTCCGGTTCTTTATATGATGTTACGAATCTGCCTTATGTATTCAATTTTGTTATTAAGCAGACAGTGCCTATTGTCTTTTTCTGTCATTTTGTAGCAGATATGCATACTCAACAAATTTCCGGACGATTATTAAACTTTATTCAGTCTGTGAATCAATTTATTTTTGTTTCACAGCATAATCTGACTTTGGCAGAAAGGCAACTGGCAATGCCGTTTAAGAAGTCGGCCGTTATTATGAATCAATCTAAAGTATATCTGAAAGAACCTTTATTCTGGCCTGAAGATGATACGGTTCAGTTTGGGTGCGTAGCCAGATTTGAGACGTTATGGAAGGGGCAGGATGTATTGCTGGAGGTATTGGCTTCAGAGGTCTGGAAGCAGCGTAACTGGCATTTAAATCTTTATGGAGACGGTCCCGACAAGGTCTATATTGAAAAGTTGATAAGTTTTTATTCATTGCAAAACAAAGTAACCATTCACGGGTATGTTAAAGATATAGAAACAATTTGGAGTCGTTGCCATATTAACGTAATGGCGAGCAGGGGTGAAGGTACTCCATTGTCCGTACTTGAAGCCATGATGTGCGGAAGACCAATTGTGGTTACGGATGTTGGCGGTAACAGAGAAATTATTTCGCCGGATGAAACCGGCTGGATAGCAGAAGCTGCAACTGCTTATTCATTCGGAAAAAGCCTGGAATCGGCGTGGCAGAATCAATCACGGTGGAAATTAATGGGAATAAAGGCATCAGAGCATGCCCGCATGTTAACTAATAAAAATGCACCGGAACAATTATTGAAGATACTGACAAAAACAGCAAATTAATCTGGAAAAAATGCTTCCTCTGATAAAAGCTTTTATTCTACGCCTGATAAACAGGAAAACATATACTCATGCCAGTCTGAAAACATATTTGGATAAACAGGAGGGGAGTAATCGGATTATTAAAAAATACAATGAGGCTCACCGATATGAGTATTCAGGGCCTGAATCATTGGAAGGACAACAGCAGCATTTTCTGCCAAGCCAGGTACAAGTAGGTACTTTTGAACGGTATTTGGCCGTTTTGCATAATGCATCCCTTCATACACAGGAGGGATATGTTCAATTATCGGACAATTATTTTATTGTAGAAACAACTTGGTCAAAGGCTGAAATCGATCCGTATAGAAACAAGCTTTTCAAACTTGCCGTTGAATATAAGAAGGGTAATTGGTTCTCGTCTTTATTGTATTGGAACTCGGGTTACTATCATTGGGTGTGTGATGTATTACCAAGGTTTTATCAGGTTTTGACTGATTTACCTGCGGATGTACAAATCATAATACCTGCTAATGCTACTCCATGGCAAGTAAGAAGTCTTGAATTAATCGGAATTGCAAGAAATCGGATGGTAGAATTTCCGTTAAATAAAATATGGAAACTGGAACATTTATATTTTGCTCCACCTACTGCCATGAGCGGGGATCATATGCATGAAGCCGTAGAATGGACCTGCAAAACGATTTTGAATAAGCTGAATGTCTCTGATGTTGATACAGGTAATAAACGTATTTATATTTCAAGAGGTAAAGCAGCCAGAAGACGCATTGTGAATGAGGATCGCTTGATTGAATATTTAAGGAAATATGATTTTCAGATTATAAACAACGAAAGTCTGAATTTTGACCAACAGGTAATTTTATTCCATAACGCATCTCATATTATTGCACCACATGGAGCAGGTCTTTCCAATATGCTGTTCTCAAAAGCTGGTTCTAGTGTATTGGAGATTTTCGAAAAAAGTACGCTTAGACGTTGTTACTGGACTTTGGCGAATGCTAAAAATATAAACTATACCTGTTATATTGGAAATACAGTTGATATTAATGTTCCTGGTGAGGCCGATATCGAAATCGATATGGATTTTTTTGAAACACATTTTGAAGCCTGGTTAAACAAAACGATGCATTAATATGATAAGCGTATCGGTTATTATTCCCTGTTACAATCGCGAATCAATTATCAAGGATACTATTGATAATGTTTTGAATCAGGAATTGAAACCTGTTGAGATTATTGTAGTAGATGATGGATCTACAGATAATTCTGTAGAAGTAATCAAAACATATGGCGATCGAGTTATTTTAATTACACAATCCAACAGAGGGCCTGGTGCTGCCCGCAATGCTGGATTAAAAATTGCTACTGGTGAATATATTCAGTTTATGGATAGTGATGATTTTATGTCCTTAAATAAGTTATCTGTACAGGCTGAGATTCTGCAAAAAACAAAAGCGGATATTGTTTACGGTCCTTGGGTTAAAGTCTGGATTTCCTCAGAGGGAATTCGTTTACAGGATGTAGTTTTGCAACAAAAAGCACTTCCCGCTTCAAACACGCCACTGAAATGGTTTCTTAGAGATTGGTCCATGGTATTTCAGCAATGTTTGGTGCGGAGAACTGTTCTGAATGAAGTAAATGGATATAATGAAACAATTTATAGCCTGGAAGATGCAGACTTATTTGTTCGGCTGATGCTTTTGGGGGCAACAATGGTTCATGAAAATAAGACCTTGACATTTTACCGTTTGGATGATTTCGGAAAATTGACAGAATCAGGCCTGAATAAAGCTCGCAGATTAAAGGATCAACTGATTTATTATAATTTGCTCTATGCATACGCTAGCAGTAATTCAATTTTACAAGCCAACATGGGTAATATGGTGTTTAAAAAAAAAGTATCTTTATTACTTCGTGAGATTGGGCCAGAAATTCTGGAGAAAGAATACGAATACTTAAAGGGAATAAAATTAAATTATTATTTTTATAAACTTCTGGATTTGTGCCAGCAGAAAAAATCAGGTATTCAAAAAAGAATAAAAGGTCATCGCTGGCCTGTTTGTTTTCAAGCAGGAAAATTATCTTTTGCGAACCGTAATCAGATTAAACAATTAAATTGGGTATTACTGGAAGATTAATGAATAAACAATTATTGATTGTTGAAGAATCTCTTAGAGATCTGAAAGCTCATTGGTTTGAATACATTAAGACTATCGCTGATGTATCTGCGAATAATGGCTGGAATACAGAAGTAGTGTGTCATATAGCTGTTGATAAACATATTGCCGATACATTGAATACATTACCTGTATTTAAATATGCCAGGTATTTGGATAATAATTCCAAATCGTATCCGGGTGAAAAATATATTGGATTTATCGTTCATAGTATTAGAGTATTAAAGGCTATGTGGCCAGTTTTAAAAAAGAAAAAATACGATCATATCTTTGTTCCGACGGTATTAATTCATCATTTGCTGGCTTGGTATGTAATTGCAGCATTCCACCCCAATAGACCTAAGCGCATCACCTTGTTTTTTGTTACCAATCCTGGAGTATGGAACAAAGAAAATAAAGTAGCGCTATTACCCCAAAAGACAATATTGTTAAAATCGTTGCTTAGGTTTTTTGCTGGAATGGTCCGTAAAGGGAAAGTTACAATGGCGGTTGAAACAGATGGCGCTAAACGAGAATTTGAGCAATTGGCCGGCTTTGCCTTTGTCTTATTACCGCATCCTGTACCCTTTTTACCTAAACAGCAAAGTACTACTAATAGCTATTCTGGGCCATTGGTATTTTCATGCTTGGGTTTTGCCCGACATGAAAAAGGATCTGATATCCTGAAACAGGTTTTGCTGAGCTATGCATCAAGCGGTTTAACAGACAAAAAAAGATTTCTTGTTCAGTGGCTTGATGCATTCAGGATGCCGGATCAAACGTTCTGTTCAAATCAGGAACTTAAATCACTTGATTTTGTACAACTAATAGATTTTTCCTTAAAGGAAACGGAATATGCGAACTATCTGAAACAGACTGATTGCATGATTTTACCCTATAGAAATAGTTCGTATTATGCCCGGGTTTCCCGTATAGCAATAGAAGCTGTTTCGATGGGAATACCTGTGATTTATACAAGCGGAGGCTGGCTGCAGGAATTAATGGAAAAATTTGGTGCGGGAATCGGAATTGAAGATGAATCTGAACAGGAATTAATAAATGCTATTGAGAAAATGCAATTAAATTATTCCGATTACAAACAAAAGGCACTTGAAAGAATTACCTCGGTTCAGGAATATTTTACTCCGGAAAACTTCTGCAAACTTCTTCTTCAAAATGATTAATATGTTCGTAGGTTATGTGATTCCATTAAAATCCAGTAGAGTTTCTGAAGATTGGTCAGCAACCAGTGCTTTATTGACTGGAACGTTACAATCATTGTTAAATCAATCGGATGAACGATATAAAATCGTTGTTGTTTGCCATGAAAGACCAATATTAGAAGAGAAATTACTTTCAAGAATTGATATAATTGAATGTGATTTTGAATTGCACAGAAAAAATCATGAAGGGAAAATATCCAATTATAAACAAATAGATTATATACTGGATAAAAATAGAAAATTATCTCAGGGTTTGAAGCATTTGAGTGATCTGAATGCTTCATATTATATGGTTCTCGATGCAGATGATCTTATTCATACCGATCTGACAAAATATATACTGAATACCAATCATCCGAATGGTTATATCATTCATAAGGGCTATGAGTACTATGCTGCATTTAATACTTGTATCGATCGTGATGACATGGATCATTTATGCGGTTCAACAGCCATCATAAATCAAAGACAAATCGTAATACCAGAAGTAGTAACAGATTCAACCATGAGCGCATTCCCCTGGTGTTTTCTGTCGCATTCGGACTTTGAAGGGTTTTATGCTGATCGAAACAAACCTTTATTATCCATACCTTTTCAATCGGTGATGTATAAACTCGGGCATGGACAAAATGCATCGGATGAATTCAGACATGGTATTAAGACGAAAATTAAAACCCTACTCAAAATTCTTATCAGAGGTAAAAGACTCTCTGCAGAACAATTACAGGCATTTGGAATAACTGTTTGATGTCAAGATTTAAAAAACAGAAACAAAGTAAGAATATACCTGAAAATATATTCATATATGAATCCAGTTCTAAAGGTGGGTGTTATGAGTATGCTTTATATTTGTTCAGGGCACTTAAACGCTATTTTAATAATGTAACAATTATTTTACCTATCATTGCGATATCTGAAATGCCATTTGTATCTCCAGAAAATAGAATTCATATACTTAAGCGGGATCAAGGTACCTGGCAAAGCAAAATCTATTCGCGTATAAATTTTTTATACAGGCAATTTGTAAATCCCATCCGTTTCATTTTTTTTATACGAAACAAACCGGCTTCAGTCATTATTTGGAATGATTTTGAACAATTGACAGCTCCTGTTTGGATACCCCTTTTGAAAATACTTGCCAAACAACATGTTCATACAATCGTCTTGCATGATCCTGACAGGGATAATTATCCTCCCTTCAAATGGTATTCAGAATACTGCATGGGTATCCTGATGCGTGTTATGGATATTGCATATTATCACGATTATCTGCCCGATAAAAAATATTATAAAAGAGAAAAAACAAGATACCTATCCATTGTTCATGGTGTATATGATACATACAAGCCTGATGATTCACTGTTTCGAACAATTCAGAAGCAAAAGGGTGAGGACCTTCTGATAACGGTTTTAGGAAACATTCGGGAAGAAAAAAATTACCGCTTAATAATTGAAGCATTAGTCCATATACCCAATGTAAAATTGTTGATAGCCGGTGCCCCGGCCAATTCTAAAATTGATATAGATGGCCTTAAAACATTGGCTCGTAAATATGAGGTAAGTGAAAAAATTATCTGGGAGATAAAATTTTTGTCTGATGAGGAACTTGCTTCCTGCATTGAGGCGAGTGATATTCTTTTGTTGTATTATCAGAAGCAGTTTACCTCACAAAGTGGCATTCTGAACTTGATTGCTCCCTATCAGAAAAAATTCGTATATTCGGATACGGATAGCGGATTGGGCTTGGTTTGCAAAAAATACAACATTGGCATACCTTGCAAACCTGATTCGATAGATGAATTTGTTAAGGTTTTAAACCAAACCATTCAAACAAAAGATCTGAACTCTTATACTGAACAGTGGAAAAAATATTTAAAAGATGCAGATTGGAGCAGTCTTCCTTTGACGTTAACCGGAAAAATCACGAATGAGTAAACATAATTTGTATGGCGGGTATTTTCTGAATTTTATTTATAATGACATTGTAGCACATATACCATTTCATGCTTTCAGAAAGATATTCCTCCGATTGTTTAATAAAAAAATATCTCCTTCGTGCGTTATTCTTATGCATACCCGTTTACTGAATTTCTGGAACATCAGCATTGGAGCGAATTCTGTTATTAATCAATTTGTACTGATTGACGGAAGAAAATTTCCGGTTGTGATTGATGATAACGTTGATATAGGTCCGTATACAAAAATATGGACCTTGGGTCATGATCCGCATTCTAATACACATGAAATAAAAGGAGGTATGGTTCATATTCATCACCATGTATGGATTGCTTCCGGAGTTACAATCTTGCCTTCTGTACAGATAGAAGAAGGGGCTGTTATAGCTGCAGCTTCAGTTGTAACAAGGAATGTATTGAAAAAAAATATAGTAGCGGGTTCTCCGGCTCAGGTAATCGGCACCAGAAATAACGACTTAATTTATCAACTCAATTATACGCCTGTTTTTGAATAATGGATAGAGATTTAGTCTTATTATTTCTGATTATAAACCTTGGAGTTGCTATTTTTTATTATTTAAATAGAGGGGTTGAAATTCCATTGTTTCTGGCGTTATTTAATGTGATAAATGAATATCGGATTTATTCCCTTGAACTTGGTCTAGCAAAGTTTGTTTCCTTTGATTATAAAGTAGACTTAGAATTTTCTATGGAACTAGCCTATTTAATGAGTGATTATATTTTTCTGGGTAGCACCATTTTGATGTATGCATTTATTTTGTTTTATAAGCCCGTGCGCAAAAAAACAGCAGATACAGACGATTATTTAAAAGATTTTGTACTACAAAATAAGAATTATATTTTAATGGGTTTGGGACTATTTTCACTCCTCCAGCTCTTAATAAGAGGAGGCGATACGGGATCCTATGGTTTTATGGTTAAGCTTGCCAACAGCTCATTCATTCTATTATTTTTTTTAATTTATCATTATACGGATACCAAGAAGATGGGAATACGAATGGTTTATCTATCAGTTGGTATTGTATTGGCATTCATCACATATTCTCCAAGTATGCGGTTCCAATTTTTAGGATGGATTATTCCACTTGGATATTTTCTTGTGAGAAATATATCCAAACAGGCAAAATTAATCTGGGGGGGGGTAGGGTTGTTTGTTCTGCTTGTTGTATTTTCAGCAGCGGGTGTGATGCGTTATGAGAGTAATCTGTCCTATGACGATTTATATGAAGAAAGCGTGGATAGGCTTGAAGCTTCCGATGATGTTAATTTTATTGATGGATTCATGATTATGTACCAAATATATCCTCAATACCTGGATCATACCTATGGAATGGAACATCTAAACGTTTTGTTAAGGCCAATTCCACGGGGCCTGTGGCCTGGAAAACCTTTAGCGGGATGGTTTCAGAACTACAGAGAGAAGTATGGTGTAGAATTTGCAGATGTGGGTATTTCACCTACCATATGGGGAGTGTTTTATGCTGAGGCTGGGGAATTCGGTATTGTTTTGTTTAGTGTTCTTTGGGGGGGAGGCTTGGCTTGGCTATATCGTAAATTCCAAATTTTTAAATCCGATTTATCGTTTATATTAATTGGTATTTTATTGGCTTGTTTAATTCCTGTATTCAGGAGTGGGGATTTACCCGGGGATATAGCCATTGTTTTGATGAGTTTCTGGCCCATGATTGTATTTGTCAATAAATACAAAAAATATGTTGAAAAGCGCCTGCGCTATGAAAGCTAAATTGATCTGCGTACATATAGGCGCTAGGGCACATTTTCTTATTCCCAAAGCCTTACAATCCAATGGTGATCTTTTTCTGCTTGTCACAGATACATGGATAGGTTCTGCCTTTATTCGTCGCGTATTAAATAAAATACCATTCCGATTGATTAAATCACTGGCACAGCGTTATAGTGCGTCAATACCCTCTGTTTTTGTGCGGTCTTATTCTCTTTATTTTCTTATTTTAGAAGTATATATTCGTTTGTATTATAAAAATGAATGGGGACGTATTTTAGCCCGTAATACATTTTTTCAGCGATGGGCAAATACCATCGTTCAACGGAATCAAGGAGCAACTGTATTTGGCATCAGCTATACATCCCTGGCTGTTTTCAGAACAGCAAAAGAATGCGGAGTAAAAACTATATTGTACCAGATGGATCCTGGGGAAGAAGAAGAGCGGATTGTAGAATCTATCGTGGAATCAAATAAGGATCTGTACCCTACAGATTGGAAAAAGGCTCCCGCGAACTACTGGATTGAATGGAAAGAGGAGTGTCGCTTAGCAGATCGTATTTTGGTAAATTCTGAATGGACTAGGCAATCGCTTTTAAAGAATGGTATCTCATCTAATAAAATTGATGTATTAGCACTTCCATTTGAACTGAAGGAGCAACACCATCAATTTAATAGAACTTATCCGGAACGATTCAGCTCTCAACGACCTCTTCGTTGTTTATTTCTGGGAACATTAACCTTGCGCAAAGGTATTCAGTTTGTGCTGGAGGCAGCAAAAGAAATGAAAGGTAGGCCAGTAGAATTTATTTTAGTTGGACATAATGAATTGAGTATTGATTGGAGTCAGCATACAAATGTTTCATATAAAGGTGTCTGTTCCAGATATGAAACAGATGCTTGGTATCAGCAAGCGGATCTGTTCCTTTTCCCAACCTTATCCGATGGTTTTGGCTTAACACAACTGGAGGCAATGGCCTGGCAAATGCCTGTGGTGGCCAGTACTTTTTGCGGTGATGTAGTGGTTGATGGTATAAATGGCCTGCTTATGAAGGAGTGCTCGTCTATATCACTTATTCAATTACTGGAAGTCTGTATTTCAGATAAAACCATGTTGCCAGGCTTATCGGCAAATTGCCTTCAGACTGTTGGAAAATTCAGTATAAAGCATTTCTCAGAAAAATTAACAGAAATTATTCAGATATGAGTGAAAAGGCAATTCTTATTGTATGGGATCGGATGGGAGACTATCATCTGGCCAGAATTAAGGCCTGCCGGGAATTAATCGGCCCAAAGGTATATTCTGCTGATCTTGGTTCTGCAGATACATTATACCAATGGAATAATGTATCTGATAGCAAACATTTTGTTTTGTCTGATAAGCCGGTTCATCAGAAAGATTTTATACAACGCTTTTTACATTTTAGAAAAATTTTGAGTGAAAAACACATTACGCATATAGCGATGGGCTATGGTAGGACGGAGTATATTTTCTTTCTTGTCTTTGCACGATTAACGGGAATTAAAACCATTGTATTCTGTGAGTCCTGGTATGAAAGAAATAGTATAAAAGATTTTCTAAAATCATGTATGCTTAAAGTAATTGGGACGTTTTTTTTTGTTTCAGGAGAACGAGCATTCAATCATTTTGTATACCGTTATCGGATACGTCCGGCTAAGGTTTTTAAAGGATATAGTGTGGTTGACAATAAACACTTTCAGGCAATAGAGGAAAAAGACAAACGCTATCTATTATGTGTGGCAAGATATAGTGAAGAAAAAAATCTGAATTTTCTGATTCAATGCTTTGCACAATCTATTATCATTACTAAATATGAATTATTGATTATCGGAGATGGTCCGCTAAAAGAGAAACTCAAAAAGCAAATTGAAGATTTAAAAACGGATCACATTATTTTATCCGACTGGAAGAATTATAAGGAATTACCGGGAATATATGCAGGAGCTATAGCCTGTATCTTGCCAAGTACTTTTGAGCCTTGGGGCTTGGTTATAAATGAAGCTATGGCTGCAAGTTTGCCTGTTCTGATTTCTGATGACTGTGGCTGTAAACCAGATCTTTTGGATGAGGGGGAAAATGGATGGTCTTTTAATTCAATGGATGAAAAAGATCTGATCAGAGTCCTGGATATTGTTGCAACAAATAATATACATTCTATTACTAACATGGGATCAAAATCAGAAAGCATTATTAGAGGATATAGTCCTGAGAGCTGGGCTCGTAATATAAATCATTTTGTATCTTTAAATTGATTTAATAGTATTTGCTTAACAAGAAAACAGGAACAAGGGGGTTAGTAAGTTATTTTTTGAGAAAATTTCAAAAAAGGCTTTTCGATAAGAATATAAAATAAGTAAGCACAACCAATAGATACTAATAGGGCAACAAGTATAACCAGCTGTCTATAAAAAATGTCTGAGGTAAAGTTAACAGACAAATTGATTATACGTGATCCGATTACTCCATGTAACAGGTACAATGAAAATGATATTTTTCCAAAGAAATCAAATATAGGGTTTGAATTTTTAACACCAATAATAATTAAAATAGTCATTAAACTAATTACAGCCTCCGGGATTCCGGATTTGAAGAAAATCAATGATAATAGTATTCCAATCAGTACACAGAATTCCAGCATGGTACTTTTATTGACAACAAACCTGAAGACAACTAATCCAATGGAGAAATAATTTATATAATGGAATATATTCGTTCGGATAGTAAGATCTAACAATAATGGCAAAGTGATTAACAGAATAAATAAATTAAAAAGAAGTTTATTATTCGTTCCAATAAAACTGGGGTATGTAATCGCTATCAAAATATAAAATTGAAACTCGATTGCTAACGTCCAGTATACTACATTAACCCAATCTTTATTAAAAAAATCACATAAATAGCCTAAATGAAGCAGTAATGCGACTAAATCAATATTAAATGCCGGCCCTCTATAAAGAGGCGCCAGAGAACTCAGATATTTTACAAGAATGGCCACAAGAATACTTATTAGGTAGGGCGGTTCTATTCTAAGTAATCTTTTTGAAAAAAAAGTAGTTATTTTTTTAAGCGTATAATTTCCCTTGTATAACGAATATGGGATAACGAATCCTGAAATAATAAAAAAAATATATATACCTAAATAACCAAATCCTCCAATGATTCTAATGTAGTTGTCTTCAGGTAAGAAATTCGGAATACCTCTTGAAAAATGAAACAGACAAACAAACATGGCAGCTAAACCTCTTAAAATATCGATAGAATGAATACGTATTTGATTATTGGATGACATGTTAAATTATCAATGGTTTTTAAAGAAAAGTTTCAAAACTAATAACTTTATCTATCTATCTATCTATCTATCTATCTATCGGTTCTGTATTACAACAACAAAGCAAGTCCATCTTTTAGGGAATTCCATTAAAGAAGTATAAACATTATTCAGTTAATGTTTTTTTTAACTCCTCTTTTTCTTGTTCTGTTAAATTAAGTCTTCCAAATATTTTTTTATAGGCTTTATAATTTAATCCATCATACCAAAGTACAGATTTTAAATATTGAGCTGATTGAAATAAATTCAGCACGGTAAATAATACAATAAAGGTTGTTATAATGGCAGTTAAAACTTTTACTTTATATTCATAAAGCATTTGTATAAATGCACAAAGTGGAAATGAAAGTATGGCATATTGTTCAACCATAGCCCTCATGCCCATGCTGCCACCATACCACCAACACCACCATGACGATATAATGTAAATATGCAGAGTCAGAATTATAAAAATAGGTAAAGCCAGTTGCTTTTTATCATATTTTTTAAGCCAGAATAGACCTACTACTGAAAATGTCATAACAGGAGTATAGATCAACCAACCTTTTTTAAAACCAACTAAAACCTCAAAAATATGAGGATCATCAAAATGAAACCTTTCTCCGTTATAGCTATAATAAAACCAATTGCCGGAAATGTATTTCCAATAAATTAACAAAATTGATATTATTGTTATAAACGCAAAAATTGCTAGAAAAATCGACAATATATTTTTTGATATTTTGCTAGTTACATCTTTAAGAGAATGAATATTAAAAAGGAGTGGAAACAAAATGATAATTACGGAGGTTGGTCTTGATATGGCACATAACCCTATCAAGGCGCCCATCATAATTAGGTATTTTGATTTAAAATCGATATGCCATTGTATTGTTAACCAAATAATAAGGGTAAATAAAAGGAAGATATAGAAATGAGACATATTTCCACCAAAAGTGGTATAAAAAAATAAATTGGTGCTCAAAGATAAAATGAGCAATACAATAGCAACAACCAAGTCAGCAAAATATACTTTCAAGGACTTGGATAAATAGAATAACCCTATACCAAGATAAAAAATAGGATGCAAGGCCATAGCAACAATATACGGTGCTGAATAACCCGAGGCTTCATAACCGAAAAGTAAAGCAGCCAGGTGCGCTAATAAGAAAAAAGGCAAATATAGTAATGATAGCCCTGGGTAGCATTTGGATGTGTATCCCCTAGGTGTTTTATTGAAAATACAACCGGCTTTTTCGATTTCAGGATGCTTATCCTTAAAGTTCATGTTAAGGTCATGATATACGAATACAGCTGGCAGGTATACATAATAGCCAGCAACATCCGATTTTATCGGACTACGTTCCGATTTCCCCCATGGCTTATATGCAAAAATAACAGCCGATAAGATGAAACAAATAAATAGGATTGATGCTGAAGAATAGGATATTTTGAATGGACTCATTTATGACAGAATGGAATAAAGAATATTACTGGACACAGATACTTGAGCATTGCTAACTTAATAAATCTAAAATAATGGAAATAAATATATGCCCCAAATTTGGCCAAGTATTCAGTAGTTTTTATTGATTTTTTTAATTGTACAGCATTTTAGGTATTAATAAAGTTACCATACGGACTAAATTTTTCATAATGCTATATACACTTTTTTCATCATCGCTATTCGAGTAAAGAACATATCTGTTATCAGCAATTAAGAATTCAATAGTAAAGAATATTATACAAATTGTCCGTTGAAAGTATAAATGGTCAATTTGGAATTTAAATTAACGTTAACTGATATTTTAAAGAATAGTCAATTAACTCTTCAGTATTCCATATTTGAAAATCGTTTTTAAAATTCTCAGCCCATCCATGTTATTAAGCTTCTTTCCTTCCTCATTATTTCTTGGAAAGTATTTCACCGGAACTTCTGCAATATTTTTTTTCTTAATGCGTATGGCTTTAATGATTAACTCAGCTTCAAAACCAAATCTGTTTTCTTTCAGTTGAATGCTTTCATATAAATTTCTTGTAAATAACTTATAGCCACATGCCATATCCGTAAGTTTGACATCAATTATTATAGATGTAATTAATGTAAATAGTTTATTGAATAAATAACGTCTATAAGAATACAAAGGCCTGATAACTCCAGACATGTAACGAGATCCATTGATGAATTCAATATTCAATTCCTCCATGGTTTGGATCATTACCGGAATATCTGTTGGTGAAAGTTCCAAGTCGGCATCCTGAATTAGAAATGCATTACCCGAAGCGAATTCTATTGCAGTTCTGACCGCCGCCCCCTTTCCTTTATTAATAGTATGTTTGTGCAGTTGGATAAATGATTTATCTTTTATGAATGCTGAAACCACAGCATTTGATTGATCCGTTGAACAGTCATCCAGGATTATAATTTCAAAAAAATCAACGCAGGAAGGTAATGTCACATCGATTAAACTTTGTAAGGTTGTACAAATAAGATCTTGCTCATTATACAAGGGAATGATTATACTCAGTCTCATAAATTAAAATACTATTAGGCTAAAATAGTCTTAAAATTCTCATAACCCAAATTTGATTTAAAATGTAATCGATCTGAAAAGGAATACTTCAAATAATGTAATCGTCAATTTTCATTACCTAATTTGATAAATGGATCAATTAAGTTTACCTCCTTATTTTGGAGAATATTATAATTCGTTTAGTTTGAATAGTCTTATTACTAAATAAAAACAACCTTTCTTCTGGCTTTTTTAAATCTGCCAGATATTGATGGCAGAAAATAAAACGGATCAAAAAGAATTTAATTTGCACCTATCTTATTAATGTAAAAAATCAACTGTTTATTTTATCAACTAAATTTAAATGAATTTTCTAAATAAATGCAAGTTGCTATTTCCGATAATTTTAGCAAATATGATTTAATGTCAGGCTTGTGATTCTTAATTTTTTAAGTGAATATATTAATGTATTAAATCTTTGGTGTTTATGGTTTCGGATGTATTAAAATATGGCGCAGTTTTTCTTTTAATTTATTACTCAAAGGGACTTCTATAAAATAAGTGATGCATGAAGCTATTCCTATAGTGATTGGTAATACAATGAATATTGCAGCAATCCAGAAATTCATGTGCAGATTATTTAATAATTTAGGGAGTAAAAAATTTACCGAAATACCTTGATGAGTCAGATATAAGGCAAAAGATATTTTACCAAAGAATAATGTGCCTTTAGAAACAATAAAGTGTAATTTATTATTTACAAAAAGAATAAAAAGAATGAAATAAATAGCCAACATTATTGCATATTCCATCTGAGTGATGAAAGAAGGTGACCCACCAGCATGTTTAAACAATAATATTTGAGCTAAAAGGCATAATAAGATTATCGCATAATTTTCATACAAGTTTGTTTGGCTACTATGTATTTTATAGAAAACAATTCCAGCAAAAAACAAAGGAATAAATCGTAACAATGGTATTCTATTAAATATTATATTAATTACTCTAGGGTCTTTTATGATAAAAGTTATTGAGACAATAGATACTGATATAATTATTCCAATAATAGTTAAATATCTGAGTAGTTTGAACTGAAAAAAAAGTAAGATTGCTATATAAAAAAGCATTTCAATAATCATAGTCCAATAAGGGTCGTCAAGATTGGGAATATGTAAATAGTATTGAAACATTGTCATATTACCTAAATATTGCAGTAAAAATTGTTGATCCAACGCTTGATTTTTATAGATCCATGAGTAGGCGACCTTCAAAACAAAAGTAAAAGTTACAGCTGCCCAATAGGTGGGATATAATCTACTGGCTCTGTTAATAATAAAGTCTATACTTGTTTTCACTTTATTTAAACTCATAAATATGACAAAGCCACTTATGATAAAAAACAAATCCACACCAGTTACACCAAGTTTAAAGCCTAGTTGTGACTGTGGTCTGTACATCGTAAAATGGAAAAATACTACCATCAGGGCGGCTATACCTCTTAATGCATCTAGTTCCAGGTATCTATCGGTTCTGCCTTTTATCATATAACTATCATTTGTTGCTCTATATGAGTTTTCCTTTTTTGAAAACATACTAACTAATTATTATGCAATACATGCATATTCTTAGAATTCTAAAGGAAATCTAAAATTGATAATGATCTAATATAAATCATTCGGCTTTGGGTATGTTAGACATGGAGGACGATATGAGGTTGATTGTGAAACTTTGTCTAAAAATCATAATACTTATTAAACAAAGCTGTCTTAAAACTCACTCCAAATATATGGTTGGAATCATGTGATACATTATTATTTAAGGTGCGATAGGTATAGGACGCTTCTATTCTCATGTTGAGCCTTGGATTAATGACATAGGCAACGGTCATTAAATCATAGAGTACAGTAGTAAGATCCCCTTGAAGAATCTTGGTAGGGCGGTCCATATAATAGCCAGCAGCCCCATATACACTCTTGTCGGCAAATATATTATGTCCCCAATTGGTTTTGGGAGAATCGTCTGCCCCGTACAGATAGTAAACCGTTCTATTAGAAATGGACCAGCGTTTGCGGTTATAATCGATAATGCCTACGAACTCTTTAAAGTTGGCATTCTGTGGATCGGCAAGGGATTGCCCCATATTGGTATAATTCTGAAAGGATACATAATTGCTATAGCTATAGGGCATAACATAATCAAATTCTCCTTGTATGGCCAGTCCTTTTATCTTTGCAATATTGAACCATCGTCCGCCCAGCTGAAAGCCATATTTTTGCGGGTAAGCAGAGTTCTTTTTCTCCATTTCGCTGATTTTAATATCATCAATCATCAGCTGTCCATAGGTATAAAAAGTATTGCTCCATTTATACTTTACATTCATTCCAATAATGGAATTGTCGGGATTGCCTTGATTGGCATTGCTTTCTTTAAGGAAAATAACCGGATTGGCATAGGCCCAGTCAAAGCCTCTATTGCTGACAGAATCATGTCCTACCCAGGTAACGGATTCAAATAGACCTATATTCAGGGACTTATTTACTCTCCAGTCAAGATAATGTATGGCGCAGTATTTCTGCGGATACCCGACACCGTTGATGCCATTCAGCGGAGATTGCTGTGCGGTTGTTGTAATGTTGTTGTATGAATTGATCAATACCATATATTTCACATGCCAGAAGGAGGACATGAGTTTCAGAAAGGGGGCATTAGTGGCATTATCAGATAACAGCAACGAGCGATAACCATTGCCTATAAAATTTTTATCCTGGCCAAACTGAACCGTAAGATATTTGCTGGGTGAATACACGATATATCCAAAGGGTATGCTGTAATCCTGTCCGTTTGCTTTGAATGGTTTGGTTATGCCTTGTCCGGGTACAACACCATAGGTATTGGCAAAGGCATTGATATAGGCTGGAAAGGTTGATTGATTTTCATAATAGCCCGTAGCAAAAGAAACATTTTTTCCGAAGGTGGCATTGACCAGAAAACCACGGGTATTGGTAAAATAACTGACTTTTTTAATCGGGTCATAACTTCCGGAGAAATCAAATAGGGGGGATACCCGGATGGAAACAATTCCGGAATCAATTTTTACTATATAATTACTCAGTAGATTATCTGCTGTGCGGCCCAAGAACGTTTTACGTTGAATCGGATAATGAACGCCTTCACGCAGGCTATCCAGATTGTAGAGATTTTTGGTTTCTTTGGTAATAAAGGGCTGAATGGATGTATGCAAGTCTGAACTTTTGGCATTGATACTCGCTTCCTCACTCAATAGATATTGACGTTCAAGCGGCTGAAATAAACTCTGCGCGATTGTCTGGTGAAAAAAAAACAGAAAAAATAAAACGGATAAATTAAAACGCATTTTTTTCACCTTTTATCATGTTATATACGGTCATAAAGATAATCTGAATATCCAGAAAAAAACTCCAGTTTTCGACATACCATAAATCATAGCGTACACGCTTCATCATATATCGAGGTTCTGTAGTTGCTCCTCTGAATCCATTGACCTGTGCCCAACCGGTAATACCCGGTTTAACCAGATGTCTGACCATAAATTTATCAATAATTTGGGAATATTCTTTTGTATGTTTTAACATATGTGGTCTGGGGCCAACAATGGACATATTGCCAAGTAAAACATTAATAAATTGGGGCATTTCATCCAGATTGGACTTCCGTAAAAAACGCCCTACCATGGTAATTCTGGCATCACCGGCGGTTGCCTGCTTGCGGTCAGAATCTTTATTAACAGACATACTTCGGAATTTATAGCAATCAAATTCATGGTTTAAACGTCCGCTGCGTTTCTGAACAAAGAAAATCGGCCCCGGAGAACTCATTTTAATAGCTATCGCTAATAGTGGATAGAGCCACGGGAATATGAATACGATAACAAATAACGAGAATACAATATCAAACAAGCGCTTGATAAACCGATTCATGGTATTTTCAAGTGGCTCTTTACGGATATTTAAGATTGGAACATTATCATAGAATTCCAGATCCACTTTTTTGTTTAAAAAACCTCTGAAATCCGGTACCAGGTGAAAACGTATTAAATGATTGTCCGCATACTGAATAAGTTCCCGGATATGTCTGGAATCGCTTAAAGGTAGGGTACAGAAAATTTCATCTACGCGTTCCGATAAAGTTTTAATTTTCTCAATATCTCCCAGCACCAATTCTCTATGAACAAATTGATCCGGTTCATCATCCAGAAAGCCTAAAAAGCGGTACCCGGAATTATCCCTGGAGACAACGTATTTCATTACCTGGATAGCCACAGGTCCAGTGCCCAATATCACCACGTTTCTATAGTTAGATCCTTTTCTTCTGTACCAGTTAATGAGATATATGAATACTATGCGCCAGATCAACAAACCTACTGCTAAAATGGCATAGGTCAAAAGTATCATGGATCGGGAATAACTGGATGCTTTTAAAGCTCCTATAAAGGTGAAAATAATCAATATGTGCAACGACAGGGTTTTGATATAATTCCATAAAACACCTTCCAGTTTACGTCTGCGCTTAGTTGTGTAAACATAGATATTGAATGAAAATACCAATATAATCCAGGCCATATTAAAAATAATATGCAGGAAAATATAATTATCCGGTACATCCGGGAATTGCGGCGTACCATCTGAAAACAGGTAGGATATAAAAAATGCACCATTCAGTAATAATAAATCACCTATGAACTGCAATAACCATAAAAACTTACTATACCTGGAAACCATATTGTATTAACTCCCATTGCAAGTTACTAAAGCAATTCCATAAATTGTATTTATTTAAGGTCTTAATCTTGTATTTTTTTAAGAAATCATCATTCATTGAACAATATCAATTTATGTACTTCCGTATAACTGCCTTTTGATAAATAAATAAGATACAAGCCGTTTGAAAGTTTTCCGGCAACAGAAACGGATCCTGACGATACAGATTCCTGTATCAGCTGTCTTCCATTCAGATCAAATACCGTCATGTATTCGGGATTACCCATAAAATGTAACTCTCCGTTATTGGGATTGGGGTAAACGACAAACTGATCAACTTTTCCTTGAGGATTCTTTATTGCTGTAAGTATTTGATTTTTAGAGAACACCGGACGTATCATTAAGGCGCCTGTAACAGTGGTCAGATTTTTAAATGGAAACCATGTTGAATTGCTGGTATCGCAGAATATCCTGGATGTAAAGTCATTATTTCTATCATATCCAATGAACAACACATCATTAAAAGATGCATTGAATCCAAAATAAAAAGTATCTGCTGTTAAGTAAACAGGTATATTGAACTGAAAACGGGTAAATACATTTTGGAGGGCAGGATATGAAATTGAAACAGGCTGAGTTGCTTTTACTGTCATGGATTTATCCCAAACGGTCATATTGATGGTGAAATTAGTAAGGTCAGGACCATCATTTCGTAGAAAACAGAAATCCATATGGGTTAATGTATCTGCTACCAGCAGCTTGTATTGATTGGCAAGATTGGCTCCACTTTGTTTGTACTGTACGGTATATTCCGGACTGAAATCGTCGTAGGCATAATAATCATAGAATGGAGTTTCATTATTTATAGTATTATTAAAAGACATATCATAGGTTGCCTGATCTATTGACTCAACATTCAACATTGAAAATTCCTGTTTAAGCACATACGGTGCAGTCATGAAGGAAGCATTAATAGTATCTCTGAACGATGTGGAATCTATAAAGGAAAAATCCGCTAATGGATTTGTCTGGTAGATATCCGGATAAGTATTCCCTAAATTATCATGCGTCTGTAACAGAAAATCAGGTGAAATACCTTTTACATCAGTATTCGTAAAACCGTCGTAACGAACAGCCATATTTCTGAAATACAGGCATTTATTGGGGCTTATGAGAGCTGTAAGGGAATCACTATATTGCCCTAGGTATTGAACTAAGTGTTTGTATGGAATGGATGTATAATTCTTTAAAAATCTCGGAGAAGTACTTGAAGCAGTGACATCGTGTAAGTAAGGTTGGAGTATGGTTCGGTTCGTATCTATATAAATGTAATCGATGTTCCAGACATCAAAACCACCGTAAAGATTTCCATAGGAACGGAATCTGTATTGGAAATTTTTATGCAAATAATTGGTAGAATCAAATGGAATCATTGCCACCATGAAGGTATCTGCCAAGGTAGAATCTCCTCCGTGTTTTGTCCAAACAGGTATCCAGTTATTTGCATTATCTTTAAATTCCAGCCTCAGAAACGAACTTGTATCCGGTAGTTCTCCTAAGCCACCCGGTTGCCAGAAGAAGCTCATATAGATGGAATCTGTCAGCGTATAAGCAGATAAATCAAAGGGCAGCGAAAGCAGTACATCGGCAAAGCCATTCACATTTGAATTTGAATACGGAATTCCCAGATAATTGATTCCATTAAATGTTGCAATACCATGACTGATGGGATTGATTTCAAAACCATCATTAATGGTTACACCACCATTATTTGCCACAAAACCCAGGGAGTCGGGGATGGAACTATAGCCTTCATAGCTCGGGCGCAACCAGTTTATGTAATTAGGTTTAGCAGGAATAGTTCCGAGTGGTGTTGGTTTTGTTAATGCAGGATCATCAAAGAGATAAAAAGAATATCTATCCGGGTATACCGTTATAGGAATGATCGTATCTTTTATATGAAAAATGGTCGTATCGGTGATTTGTCTGGTCACCCGATATCGGATATATGTAAAAAAGGATGTGTCAATAATCTGAATAAGAGTGTCATTTTCTATGTAACTGGTTGTGTCATGAACCTGTACATACATGGTATCTATCCGGATATTTTTAAACAGCGTATCCTGAATGGAAATAAAGTAAAGTGTATCAGGTTTATTATTTACCAGAATAATACTGTCTTGGTTGTATACAGGTGATGTGATATGTCGATGTAAGCTACTATCCAGATAGGTGGGAGGAACACTGTACCTTGGTGTCGAATTAGATTTGTAAACAGGGGCCGTATTCGACCTTTTTCCATTACTGGTATCCAGAGCAGTTTTTACAACCTTTTCATAGGGGATACTCTTGAACAAAGTATCGTACGATATGGAATCAATTACCTTGTTATAAGAGGTATCGATGGAAGCTTTATACGTAGTATCAGCTTGTCCTTTATACGTTAAGAGAGGTGTTTTGATATATTTTGTTCCAATCAAAACAGGACTGGTTGCACCCGGTTTGATGCTATAGACATTTATACTGTCTCCTGTATTAAGGCCATGCATTTTTAGGTTAATAATTTTATACCCTTGTTGAGGGACATGATTGATGGAATCAATAGTTACTGTATCTATTTTCTGTATAGGAACCTGTGGACCTGAAAAATCTTCTATATAAGGAAGTTTAACTCTGATGGTATCGGTTTGGGTATACAATATACGCATTCCGGATGCTTGATTTGGTCCGGATTGTAATGGTAAAACTCTTATCTGCGCCTGTAGACGTTGATTTGCAGAAAATGCAAGTAGTAAAAAAAAAGCAAAAACAGTAAGAAAATTTTTCATAGCCAGGCTTTAGATTAAATTAGACAGTGGATCTGCTATTAAAGCGAATAGTTTTATTGATACGTTCCGAGTGTTATTTTAATCGCGTTGGTATTGAAATGATATCTAACCCATGCAATGATTTATTAACTAGCCATCACAATCATGATGTTGTTAGTTAATAAATCATTGTTCATTAAGCAGAATCAATTTATGCGTTTCTGTATACATACCTTTGGATAAATAAAGGATGTATAAGCCATCCGCTAATTTTCCGGATAGTGAAACGGATCCCGATGAAATTGGTTCTTCCAGTAATTTTCTTCCGTTGATGTCATATACAATCATGTATTCCGGCTGCCCCATAAAATGCAGATTGCCACCATTCGGATTTGGGTAAATGACAAATTGTTTGTCTGTACTAACAGGATCTTTGGTAGACAGAAGAATTTCATTTTTGGAAAATACGGGGCGTAACATCATTGCACCGTATATATTTGTCAGTGTTTTAAATGGGCTCCAAACAGGAGCACCGGTTGAATTGTAAAATATCCGGGATGTAAAATCATTGTTTCTATCGTATCCAATAAATAAATTCTGCGGTGAATTGAAAAACTGCTGGTATCCGAAATAATAGGTTCCTGCGGCTAAAGCTCTGGGTGTATTAAATTGATATCTGGTAAAACCATTTGCCGGAACGGCATAGTTAATAGGTATCTGTTGAAGTGAGTCAATTACTTTTACATTGCCATCCCATACACCCATATAAATGATAAAGCCAGTAAGATCGGGTCCATCATTTCTCTGGAAACAGATATCCATATGAGTAAGAGTATCTGCTACTAAGATTTTAAATTGATTGGTAACTATTATTCCTGATAAATTACTTTTTATGGTATACTCCGGTGTAAAATCATCGTATGCATAATAGTCATAAAAATATGTTTCAACCGTTTGACTATTATTGAATGACATATCGTATTTGGAATGATATGGTGAGTTATTAATGTCGGGTTGATCTACTGAGTTAACGCCAATGAAAGAATATTCTTGTTTTAGTACATAAGGAGCCGTCATTTTACTTGTATCAACGGAATCTACTAAGGTTCCCGTACCAGATACAGTATAGAAAAGATGTGAACTGGATGTGTCTAAATGTATCTTACCTAAATTATCATAAGTATTCATTAGGAATTTTGGAGTTATACCTACAGTATCAGAATTAGTGTATAATACATTCATGTTTCTAAAAGAAAGTGATTGTGTTCTGTTTATAAGAGTGTCCAATGAACCCGGGTTCTGTTGGGTAAAACTAACAAAATGTTTATAAGGTACAGACCGGTAACCTTTAAGAAGACTGTCAGGTACACTTGCCAGGGTAAAATCCGAGATATATGGCTGCGAAACTGTTCTGCCAGTATCAATGTATATGTAGTCAATGTTCCAGACATCAAAATGCCCGGATAGCCTGCCATGGGAACGGAAACGGTATTGAAAATCTTTATGAAGATAACTGACCGTATCGAATTTAACCATAGCAACTGCAAACATGCTATCGGTCACATTGCTTGTGTCAGTGCCATTTTGTTGCCAAACGGGTACCCAGGTGTTTGATACATCTTTGAATTCCAATAGCAGAAAATCTTCCGGATCAGGTCTTTCACCCAGGCCGCCAGGCTGATAGAAGAAACTCATATAGATTGAATCAGCAAGGGTATGAGCCGATAAATCGAAGGGGAGTGATAGCAGCACATCTGCAAATCCGGTTGCATAGGCACTGGTGGAATAGGGAAAACCAAGGTAATTGATACCATCAAAACTAACCATACCAATACTAATCGGATTAATCCCCATTCCATCGTTAACAGTGGTTCCCCCATAATTTGCAACAAAACCCAGTGAATCCGGAGTATTACTGTAGCTGGAGTAGGCTGCACGGGTCCAGTTTAGATAACTGGGTCTCCCGGGAAACGTATCTAATGGTGTTGGCTTGGTCAGTTGAGCATCGTCATATAAAAGAAATGAATACCTATCCGGGTAATAGCCACTGTTTGTACCTGTTGAATCGATGTAATGATAAAAGGTTGTATCGCTGTAATATTTAAGTGATTTCAGTCGTAGCCATATATATATTGACGTGTCAACAAATCGGAAAAGAGTATCGTTTCTTATAAATGTAATGGTATCAAGTTGCTTTATAGAAAGCGTATCCTGATTACAATCAGCAAAGGATGTATCCTTTACATTTAAATAATAAATCGTATCTGGTTGATTATTTTTTGTTACAAATTGAAGATCTGTTTTTGTTGAACCTTTATGTTGGGTACATATTATTCCGGAATCAATAATGCTATAGTGAAAAATGATACTATCATGAGTATAAACAGGAGCAGAGTCCGGTGAGTTTACATGTAAAGGGGGTAAGAAACCTTCCCGAGGAATAATTTGGAGGAGTGTATATGTGGGGGTTGTGTCAGGCACCGGGGAATACGAATGACTAATCACAATACTGGTGTCATAATAGTCAACATCTCCTTTAATAAATGTCTTGGGAATTTTGACATATCTTGGTTTCGTCTCCTTTTGAGGTATTCCTGTTCCATCCTTTATGACTGAAATAAGAATACTATCACCATTTTTTAATCCATGCATTTTAAGATTAATAAACCTATATACATTCGTAATATTGTTAATATTGTTGTTAACGGTATCACTAATTGTATCTATTTTCTGTATAGGTACTTGTGGTCCCGAGAAATCTTCTATATATGGAAGTTTTAGTTTAATTGAATCGGTATTTGCGAATAAACGCATACCAGAAAGAACTTCACCACTTGCAAGCTGGTGTAAAGGATAAACCTCAAGCTGTGCCTTCAGGCACAGTGGTGAACAAATGATGCTAATGACTAAAAATAAAAAAACAGTACTACGATTTTTCATACGCTGGTTAAAGGATCTATTTGGGAATAACAGGATCCGTTCCTGCAACCCAAACATCAACCATATCTCCAGAACGAAGTTTTACCCCGGTTTGGTATGTGGGTTTTTGTTTAATAATAGTTCCTTCCGGTAAATTGGATTGACTGTCATAAATGGTTAATCCCAATATTAATCCCATTCCCTCTAATGTTGTAACCGCCTCGTCCAGGTTCTGCCCTGTCAGGTTCGGAATATCCACTTCTGTATCACCTCTTCCGGAGCCAACCAAAAGGTCTATTTTTGAACCTTTTGGGATAGATGTACCCGCTTTGATCTCATGACCTTTTAAATACTGTTTCAGTACAATGTTATTGGGATTCGGGGTAGTAGTGATTTGCCCGACCAGAAGTCCCAGACTTTTCAATGTCATTTCTGCCCCCCGAATGGATTGATCCAGTAATTCAGGCATTTTTAAATTCGGTGGATTTTTAGCTGCTACGGTAATGTAGATTCTTCTATTCTCTTTTACTTGAGAACCTGGCAAAGGATGTTGAGATAAGATTGTATAGGGCTTAACATCTACTTTATACGTTGAATCGTTAATTTCATAACGGAGCCCTTTCTCCTGGATGATTTTTTCAATTTGTTCTACATTCATTCCTTCCAGTTTTGGAACGGTAATGTATTCCCCATGACGGGTTGCCGATGGCAGATAAACATAAAAGAAAAGTAAAATAAGTGTGATAAAAATACTTATGATTATGCCCAGATGTATGAATACATCTTTCATGGATTCAGCTTTGAATAATTTCATAATTATATAGTTGCTGTGTTCTTCTGTTCTCTTTGAATACCGAATGTAAGAATATTATCAATGAAATCGTAAGGCTTATACCCATTAATTGCTGTCTGATGAAAAATACAGGTCGCAGGAGTCATTCCCGGTAAGGAATTTACTTCAATGATAATGGTTTCTGATTTATTGCCCTCAAATACCCGTACAAATGCATCAATACGCGCATAGCCCTGAATATTCAGAATTTGTGCTACACGTTTTAAGGTAGCTCTTACTTCAGAAGCAACTTGTTCGTAATCTTCTTTATTGCTGGTATAACGGGCTGGTGTAATATTCTGCCCTTCACCGGCAAGGAATTTTTCTTCCAATGATAATACATCTCCGGTTGCTAAGGCCTCGGAAGGTTCGAATATTTCGTATTCGATTTCTCCTGCATCATTATAGCGTGTCATTAAACCTCCCGTAACTTCCAGGAAGTGTTTGGCATTGCCTTTTGATACCAGATCCTCAATCAGAAAATAATCCTTCTGAGGGAACTCTTCGTTGTATTTTAATCCAAGTGTTTTTGAACTTTCAGAATCCTGTATGGATTCTTCTCCAAACATTAATCGTATATACGCTTTCAGTTCAGCTCTGTTTTTGATTTTCTTTACTGCCGAGCTGCAACCATCATCCGAAGGTTTTGCAATGATTGGATACGCAAAACCGGATTCAATCAAATCCAGTAGACCTTCTTTATTTTCAATCCATTCTTTTTTATACACCATGCGGTGATTGGCAACGGATATTCCATTTTCGCGCAGAATTCTATTCGTCTCAAATTTATTAATGGTAATCCGGGAGCTTTGAATGCCGGAACCGTTATAAGGCAAGTGATATTTCTCAAGTTCCTTCTGCATGCTTCCATCTTCACCAGGTCTGCCGTGAAGGGCAATGAATACGCCATCTACCATTTCAGACAATTCCTGATAGCTGATTTCTTTGGGGTATTTCAATGAATGACCAACATATCTACTTGTAATTGATTCTGTTTCTTTGGCTATCTTTTCAATAATAGGGTGCAGTCCTTTAAAATGGACAACCTTTTCACGAATGTCATCGGCATTGTCTTTCAGAAGAATATTAATCGGCAGAACAAACAAACGATGCTGTTCATCGCTTCCTGTAAGGAATACCGGAAGAGGTTCGTACTTAGTGCTGGATGAAAGTTTCTCATAAATGTTTCTGCCACTTTCAACGGATATATGTCTTTCTGAAGAATAACCACCCATCACTACGGCAATACGTATTTTTTTCTTTGAAGAACTTTTCTGCTGATCGATCATTGTATCCAGATCTTTCAGCAACTGTTTCATGTGCAGACTTCTCTTACCTTCTTTGATACGTTCCTTCAAGGAAGTACGAATGATATAGGTCAGGAACTGTGAGGGATTCAGGCCTATTTCAGCTGCCTGATGAAAGAAGAAGGAAGAAGGCATCATCCCCGATGTTGTATTCGGATCGTTCAGAAATACTGTTCCGTCTTTTGAGATGAATCCATCGATGCGCGCATATACATTAAATTGCAATGCCTTATACAAGCGACAGCATTCCTTGCGAATATGTTCTACTTGCTCTTCCGGTATGTCAATCGGGGTGATCTTACGGGACATACCCGGCAGATACTTGGATCTGTAATCAAAGAAATCATTGCCTTTAACAATACCGGTAGGAGGTAATGCAATAGGATTTCCATTTTCATCCTGAATTACAATACAGGAAAACTCTTGCCCGGATATAAAGGATTCGATAATAATTTCTTCTTCATTATCCAGACTTTCCAGCAGTATGCGATCAAGCTTTTCTGTTCCCAGTTTTTGATTCAGGTAACGCAGTAATTCTTCCGGATGATAGATTGTTGTATCATGAATGACATCATTTACCGGCATGCCGATACCGTCACGTATATCCGTAAGGGTAGCGATCCAGCGTACTTTGGCAGATTCTGCTTTAACATTCCATTCAGCTCCGGTAATTTCCTGTAAAAAGAAACTTCTGTTTAAGGCTGCTTTCAGCTTTTCAGGATTTCGCTCACTGATTACTGAAATTCCTATAGAAGAACCTTGTGAAGGAGCTTTCACAACAAATGGAAGTCCGACATTTTGTTCAAATGAAGCCAGCAATTCTTCCGGTTTATCCCCACCTAACCAATTTGTTTTGGAATAAGTAATATATGCCGGTCCTTTGAATTGGGCTTGTGAAAGTAATTTCTTTTGTATGTATTTATTGATACCAATGGAAGAGGGAAGTATGCCGGAACCTGAATAGGGGATATTGTTCCAGTCCAGAATGCCTTGTATGGCGCCATCTTCTCCGTAGGGGCCATGCAGGGATAAAAAGGCGAAGTCTATAAGATCTTTCAGATCCGAAGGTTCTATTTTTTTACCGACTTTCTGAATAATTGCTTCACGTTCTTCTTTCGATAATTTTCCAAGGGATTCAATGTATACCTGAAATCCATGTTCGCTTTCGGGTAAGAAACCAAAGGGCGGGTAGAAATCACGTATCGTACCTTTGTAAACATATTGCCAGTCAAGCAAAATAAATTGCCCCAGACTATCAATAAAAATGGGTACAGCAGTAAAGATATCTTTATTTAGATTATCGTAAACAGTGCGTCCACCGGCAAATGAAATTTCACGTTCTCTTGACTGGCCGCCAAAGATGATTCCTATTCTCATGAATATGCTTAATTCTGGGATTTAAAAATTATTAAAAGATATCTATACTTTTATCGCATGTACCTCTCTGATTTCCGGTACTGCTTTGCGTATGGATTCTTCTACACCAGCTTTGAGTGTCATGGCAGACATGGGGCAAGTACCGCAAGCGCCCAATAACTCTAATTTAACGATCATGTCGCTGGTGATTTCAACCAATCGTACATTTCCTCCATCTGTTATCAGATAAGGTCGAATGCTTTCCAGAGCTTGTTCTACTCTGTCCGCCAATTCAGGGTATTGAGTTGTTGTATGCACGTTTTATACTTTAATTTCTACTTTTCTTGTTTCGGACATGGAGGCATTGCGTATGGCAACTTGTTGTGCCACACTTTCAGCCAGTTTTTTAAAGGCATTCGCTGTTATTTCGTCCTGATTTATTACGACCGGCTTTCCTTCATCACCACTTTCTCGGATACTTTGTATTAATGGAATCTGGCCCAATAAAGGAACATCGTATTTTTCTGCCAATGCTTTACCACCGTCTTTACCAAAGATAAAATATTTATTATCCGGTAATTCTGCTGGTGTGAACCATGCCATGTTTTCGACAATACCCAGAATCGGCACATTCACTTGAGGCTGACGAAACATTTGTAAGCCTTTTTGTGCATCCGCAATCGCCACTTTCTGAGGTGTTGTTACAACGATGGCACCTGTTACAGGAACGGTTTGAACCAACGTCAAATGAATATCACTGGTGCCCGGAGGCATATCAAACAATAAATAATCCAATTCCCCCCAGTCGCAATCACTGATAAATTGTCTTAGTGCAGAGCTGGCCATTGGTCCTCTCCAGACAACAGCACTCTCTGCCGGGGATAGAAAACCGATGGATATTAATTTTACACCGTATTGCTCGATTGGAATAATGGTAGGTTTGCCGTTTTCATTTTCAATTACATTCGGACGCACATCTTCTACGTCAAACATTGTAGGTATGGAAGGTCCGGAAATATCCGCATCAATAATCCCTACACGTGCACCCGATTTTGCTAATGCAACGGCCAGGTTGGCAGTAACAGTAGATTTGCCTACACCACCTTTGCCTGAAGAAACAGCAATTATATTTTTGACACCTGTAAGAACCGGGCCTGAATTGAAGCGACCAGTAGTAACGTCTGCCGTCAAGTTGATTGTAACAATTGCTTCCGCCGATACTAGTTTATGTACAGCTTCCGTGCAGGAATTGCGTATCAGTTCTTTTAATGGACAAGCAGGCGTTGTTAATACAACAGTAAAAGAAATATTTTTTCCATCTATTAAAATATCCCGTATCATGTTCAATGTTACCAGATCTTTTTTCAGATCGGGCTCGGGAACTGTTTTTAAGGCTTCTAAAACCTGCTCTTTTGTTATTAACATTTCGATTCCACTCAATTTTGGGCAATTTAACTGAATTAGTACTAAGTACAAAGTATGGAGTACGAAGTACTCTATAGAAACCCATAGAGTATTCAGGACTAAATACAGTGTCTTAGAAATATTCGTCCTTTTTAACAGCCTTTGGGAATAAGTAGTTCATAATTCATATAATGGAATGAACTAAAATATATATGGGGCAAACAATGATGTTAATAACTTTTGAACTTGCGTTCAACAAATACAGCATCTTCGATGCTGTGCGTGAAATGCTTGGCTTGGTTATAATTTTTAAATATGTCGCCCCAAACGGGGGCTATAAATATGTCGCCCCTAGCGGGGCTTGCAGTTGATCGTTGATATGTACGGTAGTGCAAAATAGCCAACATTTCCAAGGGGGAAATAATTTATGAATATTAAACTAATGAAACCCCCACTAAAAACCATAGCAAATGAAAGCCCCGTTAGGGGCGGCATATCTATAACATCACATGCAAATTAAGCCATCCCATGCACAGCACCGAAGGTGCTAAATGAATAATCAATTGAAAATTAACAATGAATCACCGATTGTGTGTGTTTATAAATTGGGCAAAAGCCCCTATTGACATGTCACCCCTAATGGGGCTCAGGGTTGGTCGTTGATATGTATGGTAGTGCAAAATAGCCTACATTTCCAAGGGGGAAATAATTTATGAATATTAAACTAATGAAACCCCCACTAAAAACCATAGCAAATGAAAGCCCCGTTAGGGGCGGCATATCTATAACATCACATGCAAATTAAGCCATCCCATGCACAGCACCGAGGGTGCTAAATGAATAATCAATTGAAAATGAACAATGAATCACCTGTTATGTGCGTTTATAAATTGGGCAAAAGTTTACTATGTGGAAATCCATTTTTTAAAAATAAAGCCAGACCTTTGAAGGCTATCGTCTAATCTTTCAAAATGACTTATTTATTCCTCATTAGATATTAGTTTTAAATTAATTCATTTATTATTAGATTGTTATGAAATAAATGAATTAAAAACCGTTCAATAAAGTTCTAACATAAAATCGTGCGTTTAACCAAAGATACCATTGATCAGATTCAGGAATCCATCGACATTGTCGAGGTGATCAATGATTTCGTGTCTTTAAAAAGAAAGGGACACTATTATAGTGCTTGTTGTCCTTTTCATCAGGAGAAAACCCCCTCTTTTACCGTTACACCTTCCAAAGGTATTTACAAGTGTTTTGGTTGCGGAAAAGGTGGTGATGCGATACAATTTGTAATGGAACATGAAGGCATCAGCTTTTCAGAAGCAATGCTGTACATGGCCAAAAAATTCCATATTGAAGTAAAGGAGGAAGAACAAAGCGAGGAACAGAATACCGAGCAGAACGAAAAGGAAGCTATGCTTGTGGTGACCAATTACGCCCGTCAGTACTACATAGATCAATTATGGAATAGTGAAGAAGGAAAGGCTATTGGTTTAAGCTATTTTAAGGAGAGAGGATTCCGGGAGGAAACCATCAAGAAATTTGAACTTGGTTTCAGTCAGGATCAGTGGGATGCTTTCACCCAGAATGCCATTAAAAATGGATACAGCACAGAATACCTGACCAAAACGGGTCTCAGTATTGAACGGGATAATGCGAACGATTCCTCTTCGAAGAAATTTTTTGATCGCTTTCGCGGTCGGGTTATGTTCCCGATCCATAATGTTACGGGAAGAGTTACTGCCTTTGGTGCCCGAATTCTTAAAGCCGATAAAACACAGGCCAAATACCTGAATTCAACCGAGTCGGCTATTTACCATAAGAGTAAAATTCTGTACGGAATTTTTCAGGCAAAGCAGGCTATCCGGAAAGAAGAAGAGTGTTTACTTGTAGAAGGCTATACGGATGTTATTTCACTTCATCAGGCAGGAATTGAACATGTAGTGGCATCCAGCGGAACATCACTGACGGAAGATCAGATTAAGCTTGTTAAACGGTATACTCCCAATATTACGATTCTGTATGATGGAGATTCGGCTGGTTTAAAGGCATCGCTTCGCGGCGTTGATTTGATTCTTCAGCAGGATATGAATGTATCTATTGTGGTTTTTCCGGAAGGTGAAGATCCCGATAGTTATGTACAGAAAATCGGACCAACTGCTTTCAGGGAATATATTAAATCCCATAAACGCGATTTTATTTCGTTCAAAACGGAAATCAGTTTGAAGGAAATCGGAAATGATCCGATTAAACGGGCTGAAGTTATACGGGATATTGTGGATAGCATTTCCAAAGTTCCGGATGCTATTAAGCGGGCTGTTTTTTTTAGGGAATGCAGCAAACTGCTGGAAATTGATGAGCAGATTCTAATCACAGAATATAATAAAAAGGCTGTTCAGAAAAACAGGCAGGAGGTCAGTAAACGGGAAAATGAACGTAATGCTGTCGCTGATACAGAGTACATACCGGAAATAGATTTGCCGGATGATATTGTTAAGCTTAGCCTGGAAGAAGAGTCTTTACGTCTTCATGAAAGAGATATGATGCGGTATTTGCTTAATTATGCTGCCTCAACCATGGAGCATGAAATACCTTTATCGGATTATCTGATCCATGAACTGGAGGATGTGGAGTTTAAAAATCCAGCTTATGTATATATATTGAAGCGTATCGTTGAATTAAGGCGCGAAGGATATCAGGTCGATCATACGTATTTTTTACAGCAGGATCAGGAACAATACATACGTGATGCCGCTATCGATTTATTGACCAATAAGTTTCAAGTAAGCGATAATTGGGGTAAATTTCAGATTGAAGTGCCAAAAGAAGTCGATATTCTAACCTTAGTGGTACCAAAAACCGTATTAAGACTTAAACGAGTAGTCGTAAAGTGCATGATTAAGGAAAATAAGGAAGAGATCGGACGGATACAGAAAGATGGGAGCGAGGAGGAACTTATGAATCTGCTTAAAGTAGCTGTTGAATTAAAGAAGATTTCCAGTGAAATTGATAAAACACTGGGTATTGTTGTTGGATAAATTGATAAAATAGGTAGATTAACCAAAATTTAGTGTTTTGAATATAGCCGTAAATACAAGATTGTTACTGGAAGACCGATTAGAAGGAATTGGTTGGTTTACCTATGAAACACTAAAAAGAATTACGGAGCAGAATCCTCAGCATACTTTCCATTTTTTCTTCGACAGACCTTACAGCGATCAATTTATATTCAGTAAAAACATTGTCCCTCATGTTTTGTATCCTCAGGCACGACATCCCATTTTGTGGAATATGTATTTTGAGTGGAGCATACCGTATATGTTGAATAAAGTCAAGGCAGATGCTTTTATTTCTACGGATGGGTATATGTCCTTATCAACAAAGGTAAAAACGTTGAACGTCATTCATGATCTGAATTTCGAACATCGTCCCCAGGACTTGCCTTCAAATGTTTGCAACTATTATAGAAAAAACATGCCTAAGTTTGCCCATAAAGCGAATAGGCTCGTTACGGTATCGGAGTTTTCCAAAGAAGATTTAGTAGAAACCTATAAAATTGATCCAGGTAAAATTGATGTCGTTTACAATGGCTGTAATGCATTGTTTGTACCCATATCTGAAGAAGAAAAAGTAAAGATTCGTTATAAGTATTCATCCGGTAGACCATTCTTTTTATATGTTGGTTCCATGCATGCCCGGAAGAATATTCTGAATCTGATGCGTGCTTTTGATCAATTTAAAAAGAGTTGTACTTGTGATATGAAATTGCTCTTGGTTGGAAAAGCAATGTGGAACAATAAAGAAATTCAGTTATTATATCATGAACTGATACATCGCCATGACATTCACTTTCTGGGTCATGTAAAAACGAATGAATTAAGTAAAGTAATGGCTTCGGCACAAGCACTTACATATGTTCCGTATTTTGAAGGTTTTGGAATACCTCTGCTTGAAGCAATGAATTGTGATGTGCCCATCATTACTTCAAATGTTACGTCTTTGCCTGAAGTGGCAGGTGATGCTGCTATTCTGGTAAACCCCGACGCTGTTGATGAAATTGCTAATGCAATGATTGAAATAAACAGAATACCAGCCATCAGAGAAAAGTTAATAACAGCATCCAGAATTCAACGCAAAAAATTTTCATGGGACAAAACGGCTTCCTTACTTTGGGAAAGTTTTGAAACTATGATGCGTTAATTTTTATGAGTTCACCTTTACGTATATTACAAATTACCAATAGAATTCCTTTTCCACTAAATGATGGTGGTAACATAGCTTCGTATCACGTTACGTATTACCTCAATAAGGCAGGTCATCAAGTGACGCTTGCTTCCTTAAATACAAAAAAGCACTTTCAGGATCCATCCGCATTAAACGATATAGCCGAAGTATATACTTCCAACATAGACACTACTGTTACTCCCGTTGGTTTATTTACAGGGATTTTTTCAAGCATACCGTATAATGTAAAACGGTTTCAATCTCAGGCTTTTGAAGATCTTCTGAGAGATATTTTAGGAAGAAAGAGATTTGATATTATTCAGGTGGAAGGAAGTTATATGGCCTTATATCTTCCGGTTTTGCGTGAATGTTCAAAAGCATCTATTGTATTACGTTCTCATAATATAGAGCATGAAATATGGCAACGGCTGGCAGTTAATGAATCCAATCCAGTAAAACGCTGGTATTTTACCATGCTGTCCGGTAAAATTAAAATGTTTGAAGACAGAACCTTAAAGTTGTTTGATGCCATTGTTGCTATTACAGACAGGGATGCAGATTATTACCGGAAACAGGGATTTAAAGGAGTGTTGAAGGTCATTAATGCAGGTGCTGATCTGGAACGTTTTAAACCGAACCAAAGCTTGCAGCAGAAAGGAACGATTTGTTTTCTTGCCGGTTTGGATTGGCTTCCGAATCAACAAGGCTTGGATTGGTTTATTGATACCATCTGGAAAGAACTGAAATATAAATTTCCGAATATACAACTTCACATTGCGGGGAAATCAATGCCGGAACGATATTATGCATTGAAAAGTCAGGGTATTATTGTGCATGGAATGGTGCCGGATGCTGTCGAATATCTTCAGAAGTACGAAATTTTCATTGTACCTTTGTTATCAGGTGGTGGTATGCGATTGAAAGTTGTGGAAGGAATGGCATTAGGGAAATGTATTATTTCTACGAGTGTTGGTGCAGAGGGTGTAGCATATTCCAATGGTACCGATATTATTATTGCAGATACTCCAGAGGAATGGATCGAAAATATATCTGGTTTAATTAATAACACGGAACAAATTAATGTTTTAGGTGAAAATGCATATATGTTGGCTAACCGTATATACAACTGGAAGAATTTAATAGATGCATTTATAGTATTGTACCACTCTTTGTTACAATCAAAATAACTTTCTGATTTCATTGATGAATCTTATATTACTTTTAGAAATAATTTTCTGGAGTGCCGTATTTCTGGTATTGCACAGCTATGTTTTTTTTCCAAAACTGATTGAGTTTTTGGCACGAAACAAAAAACAAAATCAACGGACATGGGCATTGAATGATTCGGAATTACCGCATGTAGATATTTTGCTTGCTGTGTATAATGAAGAAAATGTAATGGATAAGAAAATTCTTTCCATTTTCGAAACGAATTATCCCTTAGATAAAATTCATGTCTATATTGGCTCAGATGCATCCACTGATAAAACGAACGCGATTATTGAGCGTTATCAGATTATATATCCAAATATAAACTTGAAGGTTTTTGCTCGGACAGGTAAAAGCGGGATCGTTAATGAATTGTCAAGAATATCAACTTCGCCGATTATTATATTGACAGACGCGAATGTTTTCTTTGAAATTGATACTATTTTCCATTTGGTAAAACACTATAAAAATGATCAGATTGGACTGATTGGTGGTAATATTGTAAATCCGGATTACAAAAACACAGGGATATCTTTCCAGGAGAAAAAGTATCTGGAAAGAGAAAACCTTGTTAAGTATTATGAAGGCATTTCCATGGGGGCAATGATTGGAGCCTTTGGAGGTTGTTATTCGTTACGTCGCGAGTTATTTCTGGAAGTTCCTAAAGACTTTATTGTGGACGATTTCTTTATTACCATGCAGGTATTGCGTAAAAATAAAGATGCCATAAATGAATTAAGTGCTGTTTGCATGGAAGATGTATCAAACAAATTATCCGAAGAATTTCGGCGTAAAGTGAGAATATCTGCCGGTAATTTTCAAAACCTTTTTTATTTTCTGGATTTACTATCACCATCCAGAAAAGGAATTGCTTTTTGTTTTTTCTCTCATAAAGTAATCCGCTGGATAACACCTTTTTTATTAATACTTATTTTAGGATTGAACGTTTTACTGGTGCATTCGAGTTATATATATCAGTGGACATTGTTAGCGCAGGTATTATTGGGATCAAGCTTATTAATTGATCGCATATTTAGGAGAATCGGCATTCATCTTAAAATATTTCGTTTTATAACCCACTTTTATACCATGAATGTAGCATTGCTGGTAGGTTTTATTAATTATTCCATGGGTGTGAAAGCAAGTGTGTGGAAGCCTACGGAAAGAAATCAATAATGAATTATGAAAGACATCAAATTAGATTCAATAGAAGAAGCGATAGAGTCCATTCGAAAAGGTGAAGTGATCATTGTAGTAGATGATGAAGATAGAGAAAATGAAGGAGACTTTGTTTGTGCTGCAGAGTGTGTAACTCCTGAGATTATAAATTTCATGTCTAAAGAGGGCAGAGGATTAATTTGTGCTCCATTATCTGAGGCCAGATGTGTGGAATTGAAATTAGATCAAATGGTAGGTAGCAATACAGCTACTCATGAAACCCCTTTTACCGTTTCCGTTGATTTATTGGGAAATGGTTGTACTACCGGAATTTCAGCGTCCGATCGTTCAAAAACAATACAAGCATTAGTTGATCCGAATACCAAACCAGAAGACTTGGGAAGACCCGGTCATATATTTCCATTGAAAGCGAAGGATGATGGTGTACTTCGTCGGGTTGGCCATACGGAAGCCGCAGTAGATTTGGCACGTTTGGCTGGATTTAAGCCTGCCGGGGTTTTGATTGAAATTATGAGTGAAGATGGAAGCATGGCACGTCTTCCGGAATTACGGGTTATAGCAGATAAGTTTAAGTTAAAACTTATTTCTATAAAAGATTTAATTGAATACAGGCTGACGCATGAAAGCCTTGTGAAAAGAGAAATCGGTGTAGATCTTCCAACTGCTTTTGGTGATTTTGATTTGATTGCATTTCGTCAGATTCATACAGGCGAATTGCATTTAGCTTTAATAAAAGGTACGTGGGAGAAGAACGAACCGATTATGGTTCGTGTACATTCTTCCTGTGTAACAGGAGATATCTTTGGGTCTTGTCGCTGTGACTGTGGTCCTCAACTTCACAAGGCAATGGAAATGATTCAGGCAGAAGGTAAAGGAGTAATTCTTTATATGAATCAGGAAGGACGTGGCATTGGCTTGCTTAATAAATTGAAAGCATATAAACTGCAGGAACAGGGAAGAGATACCGTAGAGGCGAATCTGGAACTAGGTTTTAAAATGGATGAGCGCGACTATGGTACCGGGGCACAGATATTACGCAATCTGGATATTACTAAACTGAGACTTATTTCCAATAACCCCGTTAAGCGTGCTGCTTTATCCGGGTATGGATTGGAAGTGACCGAAAATATTCCAATTGAAATCATTCCAAATCCTCATAATGAGCAATATCTTATTACGAAACGGGATAAGATGGGGCATACGATTTTGAAGAAAAAGTGAGAGAGTTTTAAGTGTTAAGTTCTAAGTTTTAAGAATGTTAAAACATCACTTTCAACGGCAGTAACTCTGGCGCCAGTCTTTAGCGAAGCGAGACTGGTGTCTTTTATTTTCCAGTCTACAATTGATTTAATCAATAAAGAATTAATATGTCAAAGCCCTTAATACTTGTTTGCAACGACGATGGAATTTTTTCTGTAGGTATTCGTACGTTGATTGAAGTTATGCAGGAAATTGGTGAAGTTGTTGTTGTTGCCCCTGATTCCCCGCAATCGGGCATGGGCCATGCTATAACGATAGGTAATACATTAAGACTGGAAGAAAGTGATTTATTTCCGGGTATTAAGGCATATGCATGTTCCGGCACGCCGGCAGATTGTGTTAAGTTAGCCAAGCATTTTGTATTGAAAGGCTTAAAGCCGGACCTGGTAGTGAGCGGCATTAATCATGGAAGTAATTCCTCCATCAGTGTGTTGTATTCAGGCACCATGTCTGCTGCTATTGAAGCTGCTATGGAAGGATTGCCAGCCATAGGTTTTTCATTATGTGATTATAGTGCCAATGCAGATTTTTCGCATGTTAAGACGTATGTAAAACAAATTGCACTGGAAGTTTTACAAACAGGTATCGGTAAAGGAATTACGTTAAATGTGAATTTTCCACCAATAAAATTAGCTCCAATAAAAGGTATTAAGATTTGCAGACAAGCGCATGCGCGTTGGGAAGAAAAATTTGAAGAACGTTTTGATCCATATGGTAGAAGGTATTTTTGGATGGCCGGCGAATTTGAAAATAAAGATTCCGGTGAAGATACGGATGAATGGGCTCTAGCTCATGGTTATGTATCCATTGTTCCATGTAGTTATGATCTGACGGCTCACACCATGATTGGTGAGCTGAATAGAGACTGGACAATATTGAAGTAAATTATTCAATCATCATTTTTGACTTTTTGTGCCTATATGGCAAAGTTTTCCTTATTCTTATTGAATAGTGGTTGGGGCTATTTGCTTTAGCATTTGAAGATTTCTATGCTTAACCTTATTGATTAATCAACTATTTAACTATCCATCTCTGATAGTATTTTCAACCTCTGTTGAATAATCTATTTCTATCTGTATTTCCTGATGATAAATCTGTGTGACTCTAGTCTATGGTTTGGCTGTTAAAGTAAATTTTGTTTATTAATAATATAATCGATTCTTAATCAACGGTGAAAGTGCTTTAACCAATGAGCGGTCGGACGGGCAAAAAAGCCGTCTGACCGCTCTGTGCGTAATCCACTTTAATACATTTGTAAAATACTGATACTGGTTAATACTGCTTTTCTATATCGGATTATCACTGACCTTCAAACCATAGGCTAGGGCAATCTATGTTATGTTTTTTTGCCAAAAACGGATTGATATATGTTATACCATTCATTTATTGCATTATTCTAATTTATACTAGTCTTTCATTAATAGGATTATATTTATATTGTATTTATTTTAAAAATTTAAAATTGTATGTAAAGTGTTGTTTTATAGTTATTTGTATATAGTATTTTTCAAATTAACACTTTTTTAATGATTTAATAATATGATTTAATATATATAAAAGCTTTGAGATTAATTGAATTATATCGATCTTTGTATCGAACAAAAAAATAAAAAAGCTATGTTAACTCTATTTGCTACTAAAAAATCAAAAGCTCAAAAAGGTCATATCATGAACTTGATTAAACTTGCCAAAGCGGATGGTATTATATCCAGACAAGAATCCAGTTTATTAGTTAAAATAGGAGAACGGAACGGTATTTCTGAAGAAGAAGTATTTGAAATGGTTGAAGTTTCAGATGAATTCTTTTATAAGAAGCCAGCAAATGATTCAGAAAGATTTAATCAATTATACGATTTGATAGAAATGATGACTATTGATGGTATTGTTGATGATAAAGAAATGTCATATACAATTGAAATTGCTGAGAAAATGGGTATCCGTAAAGCTGTTGCCTGGATTTTGGTAAACAGATTGGTGGATGGTATTAAAGCAGGTAAAAAAAGAGACACTCTTAGAAGATATGCTTCGGAATATCTTTTCATGTAATTTTTCTATACGTTAATTTAATTTCTGGAGCCGGGGTAATATACCTCGGCTTTTTATTTTCACAAATCTTTTACAATCAAAGGGGTATATTCCTAAAGGACAATTTCTTTGTGTCATGTGTACAAGATGAATTTCTATGCTATTCCGTAAATAACTACATTGCTTTGTAATTAAAAAGTATAGAAGTATTCTCTACTTTTTAAAAGAATGCCTTTCTTTTACATGGGAAAAAAGGCGCGTATTTATAACTTTGTAGCATGACTGAAAAAATTTTAATCTTGGATTTTGGCTCTCAATATACTCAGCTGATAGCCAGAAGAGTTAGAGAATTAAACGTATACTGTGAAATTCATCCATTCAATAAAGCACCCTTATTGGATGAATCTGTTAAAGGGGTAATTCTTTCAGGCAGTCCATGCTCCGTTCGAGAAGATCAGGCTCCCGATATTGATTTGTCATTGTACAGAGGAAAATTACCTCTTTTAGCCGTTTGTTACGGAGCTCAGCTTATTGCGCATAAATCAGGAGGAATTGTTCAACCATCTTCTATAAGAGAATATGGCCGTGCCAGATTAAATAACGTACATTCTTCGGATATTTTATTTAAAGAAATTCAGCCTGATTCTCAGGTGTGGATGTCTCATGGGGATACAATTGTTGAAATACCTGATTCTTTTGAAATTTTGAGCAGTACCGATACGGTTAAGGTAGCGGCTTATAAAGTGAAGGGTGAAACAACCTACGGAATTCAATTTCATCCGGAGGTAACACATTCCCTGCAAGGAAAAGAATTGCTTAGAAACTTTGTGGTACATATATGCAAATGCTCTCAGGACTGGACTCCGGATTCTTTTGTTGAAACAACCATTCAGGAACTTAAAAATAAAATCGGAACAGATAAAGTTGTATTGGGTTTATCCGGTGGGGTTGATTCCTCTGTTGCAGCCGTTCTGATTCATAAAGCTATTGGACCGAACCTTACATGTATCTTTGTTGACAACGGACTTCTTCGTAAAAATGAATTCGAAGAAGTATTGGGTTCTTATCAGAACATGGGCTTAAACGTTATTGGTGTAAATGCAAAAAAACAATTCTATGATGCATTAAAAGGTTTAAGTGATCCTGAAGCAAAGCGTAAGGCAATAGGTAAGGAGTTTATAGAAGTATTTGATCAGGAATCGCATAAGATTGATAATGTTAAATGGCTGGGACAAGGGACAATCTATCCCGACATTATTGAATCTGTTTCTGTTAAAGGACCGTCGGCAACCATTAAATCGCATCATAATGTTGGCGGGCTACCGGATAAAATGAAACTTAAAGTGATTGAACCTTTGAATACCTTATTTAAAGATGAAGTCAGAAGAGTAGGTCGTTCATTAGGTATTGATGATATTATTTTAAAACGCCATCCATTCCCCGGTCCAGGCTTGGCTATCCGTATTCTTGGAGATATAACAGCCGAAAAGGTTGCGATTCTCCAGGAAGTAGATTACATCTTTATATCCGGTTTGAAAGAAAAAGGATTATACGATCAGGTTTGGCAAGCAGGTGCGATATTATTACCTGTGAAATCAGTAGGTGTAATGGGGGATGAGCGTACCTATGAGAATGTGGTAGCATTACGTGCTGTAAGCAGCACAGATGGTATGACAGCAGATTGGATTCATTTACCGTATGAATTTTTGGCAGATATTTCAAACGAAATTATTAATCGCGTTAAAGGAGTAAATAGGGTGGTATACGATATAAGTTCTAAACCTCCTGCTACCATTGAATGGGAATAATATTATGAAGAGAGGGATCTTTTTAGTCTTTATTGCTTTTTTTACAATTCTTACAACGTTTGCTCAGCAAAATTGGAAAGAAGAATATGATCGGGCAAAACAAGTATTTCTATTACAGAAATATGAAACAGCTATGGATCTTTTTCTACCGGTAACCTCTCCAGATCCCGGAAATTCCTATTCTTCGTATGCTCAATATTATTATTCCTTATCTGCATTCAATTGCAAAAGATTTAAAGAAGCACGTCAGATGTTGCTTCAATTATTAAACAGAGATCCTAATTGGAGACAGAATAATGAAGCAGAATATTTATTAGCAGCAACATACTTTGAAATGAATCAATACAGGTTTGCTATTAATGCCGCAAATACTATTAAGGGAATGACTGAATCTGTATCAGCCCTTAAGAAGAATTATTATGCATTGATAAATCCGATTGATACGATTATTCCGCTTCAGAGAGATTATCCGGACGATGTTGATCTGGCCGAAGCACTATTTAATAAACTTTCGACTACTTCTTTGTCGGATGCTAAAAATAAAATGTTATATGATTATTTGATTCAGGAGTATAAGTTTAAACCCAAATCAATAGAACTTTCATTTGTTAAAAAAACAAGTTATCATGTTGCTGTTTTGTTCCCCTTTAATCTAAATGAGATTACGGGTGAAGAGAGCAAACGAAATAATCATTACATAACAGATATGTATGAAGGAATATTGATTGGAATAGATTCTTTAAAAAAGAAAGGTATAACAGTCATCATACATCCATATGATATTGATAAAGATGTTCTTGTATTACAAAAGATTTTAAATTACCCTGAATTAAAATCAATGGATCTGATTATCGGCCCATTGTTTCCTGCATTAATACCTTATGTAACAGCATTCAGTGAAGCAAATAAAATTCCGGTTATTAATCCGATTTCCATCAATTCAAAAGTTGTTGAAAAAACTACGATGACATTACTTTTTCAACCTGCTTTGGAAGCTGTTGCTGGTAGGGTTTCATCATTAGCAAAAGAGCAATTTATATATAGAAAAAATGTATTAAAGGATGATGATCTGAAGCCTAAAATGAATGCAATTATTTTTTATACATCAGATCCTAAAGATTCTTTGCTGGCATTATATTATAGAGACTCATTGTTGAGCAAAGGATTCAATGTTCCTTCCTTCATTCGAATAACTAAATCAAACATTCCTGCCATAGGTAAAATTTTTTCGGATTCATTGGCTCTGTTGCAAACAAGCCACATCTTTGTTTCTTCTTCTGATCCGGCACTTGCTTCAAATGTAATCAGTGGATTGGAAATAAGTCGGCAGACAATTCCAATCATCACTAAAAGTGATTGGCTGGATATAAACAATCAAACATACGATCAGTATGAAAGACGAAAGGTGTATTTTATATATCCGGATTTTGTTGATTTTACAAATAAGGATTATATAGCTTTCAAAGGGGCATTTATAGAAAAGTATCATTTATATCCGACTAAGTATAGTGTACTTGGATATGAATTGATAAATCTGATTGGCGGATATATGAATCAATACGGAACAGGTTATTATTATTATATGACTCGAAATCCATTTCAGAAAGGACACTTTATGGCTGGATTTGATTTCAGTAAAAAACCATACAATACCTATGTTCCCGTTTATTATTTTAATGAACTGAAATTGACCTTGGCTAACCCGAATCCATGAATACTGCAAAGAGTATTGAGTTATTTAATAGAGCAAAAAAGTATATTCCAGGTGGTGTAAATTCTCCGGTGCGCGCCTTTCGTGCTGTTGGGGGAAATCCATTATTTATTAAAAAAGCAAGTGGAGCCTACATTTATGATGAAGACGATAATCAATATATAGAGTTGATCAATTCATGGGGCCCCATGATTTTGGGTCATGCCAATGAAATGATTGAAAAAGCAGTACGTGATTCATTATCAAACTCACTTTCTTTTGGAGCACCATCAAGAAAAGAAGTTGAAATGGCCGAACTTATTGTCAGTATGGTTCCTTCCGTTGAAATGGTGCGTATGGTTAACTCAGGAACAGAGGCAACAATGTCGGCTATTCGGGTAGCAAGAGGGTATACAGGCAGAGAAAAAATTATAAAATTTGAAGGTTGCTATCACGGTCATGGTGATTCTTTTTTAATTTCAGCAGGGAGCGGGGCGGTAACCATGGGCGTTCCCGATAGTCCCGGAGTTCCACAAGGTGTTGCCAATGATACATTAACAGCTCCTTACAATAATATTGAAGCGGTAAAGAAACTTGTAGAAGCTAATAAAGGAAAAATTGCAGCAGTTATAATAGAGCCAGTAGCAGGCAATATGGGTTGTGTGCTTCCCAAGGCTGGTTTTTTAGAAGGACTTAGAAAGATTTGTACCGAAGAAAATATCATTTTGATTTTTGATGAGGTTATGAGTGGTTTCAGATTGTCAAAGTCAGGAAGTCAAGGTGTGTTGAATGTTGTTCCGGATATGACAACACTTGGTAAAATTATAGGTGGAGGAATGCCGGTAGGAGCATATGGTGGAAAGAAAGAAATCATGGAAAAGGTATCACCGGCTGGTCCGGTTTATCAGGCAGGTACCTTATCCGGTAATCCAGTAGCCATGTCAGCTGGGCTTGCGATGTTACATCATTTGAATGCTCATCCCGAAATATATACTCAGCTAAATGATCAGACTTCTTATTTGATCAATGGCATGCGTAAAGCCAATCATTTGCTTGGTTTGGATTATACCTTTAATCACATTGGTTCCATGTTTACAATGTTTTTTACTAACACGGCTGTAGAAGATTTTGACGGAGCAAAGAAATCAGATTTAAAGGTCTTTGCAGAATACTTTCAGGAAATGCTTTCAAGAGGAATTTATTTGGCACCATCACAGTTTGAGAGTTTATTTATTTCAACAAGCATAACAAAAGAGATTGCAGATGAGATTATTGAAGCTCATCGATCCAGCATGGAAAAAATCCATAATAAATAGCGTTCACAAGTAGAAAATAAATTATATCGAAATTTAAGATATGAAAATTGCAATATTAGGAGGCGGAAATATGGGGATGACATATGCAAAAGCATTTGTCAGCAGGAAAATTGTTTCTAAAGATGATTTATTAATAATTGAGAAGCATGATGAAAAAAGAGAACAATTACGTCTTGAAGGAGTTGCCTCTTTATCTGCCGATATTGATGATTCTATTAAGAACTACTCCATTATTATAGTTGCGGTAAAACCTCAGGATTTCAGGATCCTTGCGGAAAAACTAATACTGCATCTGGATAAAAGTCAGATGATTTTATCTATCATGGCTGGTATTACAATCAGTCAGATACAAAACCTGCTTAGTCATAATAATGTTGTCAGAGCTATGCCTAATACTCCAGCTCAATTAGGCTATGGAATAACAGCTTTTACAGTTGCCAAGGAAGCAACTTTTGAAAATATCAGTGTTGTGGATATGTTACTTGAAACAACCGGCAAAGCGATTTTCATGAAAGATGAATCTAAACTGGATGCTGTAACAGCCTTAAGTGGTAGTGGTCCCGCTTATTTCTACTATATCGTTCAGAATATGATTGAAGCAGGAATTCAAATGGGGATGGAAGAAAATGTAGCCGCCATGTTGGTAAAAGAAACCATGATGGGAGCTTTTCAGATTCTGAATCATTCTAAATTGAGTATTGATGAATTGATTTCAATGGTTGCTTCGAAAGGTGGAACGACAGAAGCTGCATTGAATACTTTTAAACAAAGAGCTGTAGGCGAACACATTATTGAAGCATTGAAAAATGCAGAAAAAAGAGCCAAAGAGCTTTCCGGGGGAGCATAAAATGATAATTATTAAAGAGTTCTATAAAAACCATAATTCAAAATAGTGTAACCTTCTGTTTATTTTTTCGTTTCATTGGAGAATAAATGTTTGTTCAATCTTTGTTCAATCTATAGTTATTCTCGATGAAACACCTATACAAACGACTAATTATTTGTTTTTCAGTAGTATTAAGTTTCTCTGGATATGGACAAACTTTTATTCAAAGCAGAAATATCGGTGGAACATCGGTTGGAAATGATTTCCTTCAGGATATAGTGACAGATAATGCCGATAATTCTTATGCATTAGGTTATTTTACTGATAAGATTACAAATCCTACAACAATAGGTTCAAGCGGGAATACAGCCAATAATGTTTTCATTTTTAAATACGGAACTTCAGGAAGCCTTACCTGGTCTAAACTAATTAACTCCAGTGGCTCGAATAATATAAACGGCTATCGAATTGCAGTTGACAATGCCGGTAATGTTTTTATTGCGGGTTCCTGTAGCGGAAGCAGTATTTTCTTTAATGGCTTTGATGCTAAGGGGACTCTGGCTGGCCCAAATTCATTACAAACAGATTGTTTTGTTGCCCAGTATAATAGTGCGGGTGCTTTAGTATGGGTTCGTGCAATAGGTTCTGCTCCAGTTGAAGATGAAATTCTTGACTTAAGCTTAGATTCAAATGGAGATGTTTATGTTACTGGTTATATCTCTGATAATGCAATCGTTTATGGTAGGGATTATGGCGCTACACAAGCCAATTTAGCAACGATAAATTCACAGGGCGGAACAGCTGGACTCACTGACATTGTTGTTGCCAAATTCAGTAATGCAGGTACGTATCAGTGGGGATATAGTTTGGGTAGTGTTGCGGGTTCTGAACGGGGTACTTCCATTACCAATGATGCTTCTAATAACGCATTTGTTGGCGGTCAATTTTTTAATACTACAAATTTCAATTCTTCCGGTACGGCTAATTTAACTGCATCAACTGGTTCTGGGGATGGTTTTATTGCCAAATATACTTCCGCAGGGTCTTATTTGAACGTAGGGCAAATATCTGGCAGTAATGTTAAAAACGTTAACAGAATGCATGTAGGTTCATCAGGTGCTCTAAATGTGAGCGGCAGTTTTACTGGATCTATTAATGCAGATTTAAGAAGTGGGAATACGTTAACGTTAACCTCTGCCGGTGGTTTGGATATTTTATTCGCTAAGTATGATTTAAATACCTTCGCACCGATTGCGGTGAAAAATATTGGTGGATCCGGAGATGATGAAGGCTTTGGAATAAAAGGGGATGCAAGCGGGAATTTTTATCTGACAGGATATTTCTCAGGTTCAACTGTAAACTTTAATCCATTAGGTACTGCATTGAATTTGACAAGTGCCGGTGGTAAAGATATTTTCATTAGTCAATATAATAATAGTGGTGTTAATGGATGGGCATTCCCTGTAGGAGGAACGTCCGATGATCAGGGAAGAAGTATCGATTTTAATGCTTCGGCCTATATTTATGGTGGCGGATATTATGCGTCTTCATCCGTTGGTGATTTTGATCCGGGTGCTGGTGTCAATACGTTGGCAAATTCAGGTGTGGTTAATTCATATATTGCTAAATATCAGCAATGCAGCACTCCCGTGATTACTACACAACCTTTGGCAACTCAAACCATATGTGCTGGAGCAACGCTTAATTTGTCGATTACTGTTACAGGATCAGGTTTAACCTATCAATGGAAAAAAGGGGGAACTAGTCTAGTTAACGGCGGCACTATTTCAGGGGCAACTTCATCGGCGTTAATTATTACGCCTTCCGCTGCTGGTGATGCCGGTACTTATACATGTGTTGCATCGTCATGCGGAAATAATGTTACGTCTTCAAATGCGGTTGTAACGATAAATACTCCTCCTGCAATTCAGACCCAACCAACGGCTTCGTCTATTTGTTCGGGACAAAATGCAAGCTTTACTGTTTCTGCAACGGGTACATCTTTAACGTATCAGTGGAAATTGAATGGTGTTGCGATTTCTAACGGTGCAGTTTATAGTGGTGTTAATGCTGCTACTCTTAATTTAATTGCCCCCATTGCTGCACAGGCAGGGAATTATACATGCGATGTTACCGGGTCCTGCACGCCAGTGGTGACAACAACTGCCGTTGCATTGACAATAAGTCCGGCAGTTTCGATTACAACACAACCTGCCAATCTTTCAGCTTGCCTTGGGGGTAACGCGACATTTACAATCGGTGCAACTGGTGTAACCTCTTATGCATGGCAAAAAAACAATGTTAATTTATCCGATGGAGGTTCTATCAGCGGATCATCAACATCAACACTAACGATTACGGGTGTCGCTGCCGGTGATGCTGCAAATTATCGATGTGTATTAACAGGAGCTTGCGGAAGCACTAATTCGAATGCCGCAACTTTAACGATCACATCGGCACCAGTAGTTACCACACAGCCAATTGCAAATCAAACGATATGTGCCGGTCAAAGTGCTACGTTTACAATTGTTGCAAGCGGTGGAGTTTCCTATCAGTGGATGAAAAATGGAACTGCTTTGAGTAATACTGGAAATGTAAGCGGAGCGTTGACTTCCAGTTTATTATTAACGTCTCTCAGTGCATCTGATGCTGCAACGTATACATGCGTTGTGACTGGGGCTTGTTCTCCTACTGCAACTTCTAACAACTCTGTATTAAATATAAATCTATTACCATCCATAACAACTCAGCCTACTGCGCAAACAATATGTTCGAGTCAGTCAACATCATTCACAATTTCTGCAACAGGTTCCAATCTAAGTTATCAATGGCAGAAAAATAATGTTAATATAAGTGATGGGGTAATATATTCAGGAAGTACCACAACGACGTTAACTATAACGGCTGCAACATCTGCTGAAGCAGCAAATTATACCTGTATTGTTTCAGGATCATGCAGTCCTTCTGTCACCTCAGCTGCAGCAGCCTTGATCGTTAATTCAACAGCTGCGATCACATCAAATCCCGCAAGCGATGTAGTTTGTTCCGGCCAGGCCGCAACATTTTCAATATCAACTTCTGGAAGCGGTATAACATATCAATGGCAGAAAAATGGCGTTGCTATAAGTAACGGAGGAACTATTAGCGGAGCTACCTCATCAACATTGTCAATATCATCAGTCGTTGCAGGCGATGCTGCAAATTATCTTTGCATTATTAATAACGCATGTTCGGGAACGTTGAATTCAACATCAGCAACGCTGACGGTTAATTCATTGCCAACAATAGTTACTCAGCCTTCGGATGTAACTATTTGTAGTAGTTCAAATGTTTCATTTAACGTTAGTGCAACCGGAACCGGATTAACATATCAATGGCAATTAGGTGGTGTTTCATTGACAGATGGAGGCGTGATTTCCGGTTCAACTACAAATACCTTGTCGATTTCTCCTGCCGGTGCTGGGAATGCTGGAACCTATACATGTATTGTTAATGGTACATGTAATAATCCTGTAACTTCTACAGGAGCGGTACTCTCCGTGGGTGGGACAGCAGCAATTACAACTCAGCCTGCCAATATATCTGTATGCTCCGGAACGAATGCGGTGTTTACAATTACAGTAAGCGGGACAGGCCTTACGTATCAGTGGCAAAAAAATAGTGTTAATCTTTCAAACGGCGGAAAAATTTCCGGCGTAACAACTTCCAGTCTTACTATTACAGGTGCTGATGCAACGGATGTAGCAACGTATTCCTGTATTACAGGAAATGCTTGCAGTGGTTCTTTAAATTCTTCGACAGCCCAATTAAGCATTAATTCTCTGCCTGCAATAACAACTCAGCCTACGAGTGTATCGACATGTTCTGGTACATCTGCAACATTCACGATCGCTGCAACCGGAACTGGTATTACCTATCAATGGTTAAAAAGTGGCGTTAATATGAGTGATGGTGGTAATGTTTCAGGCTCGTTAACGAATCAATTAACATTATCTTCTGTATCGGCATCGGATGCTGCTTCTTATACATGTCAGGTAAGCGGGACGTGTACTCCTTCAGTTGTATCTTCAGGTGCAACACTTACAGTAAGCGCTGGAATATCAATTATCTCTCAACCGACTTCTAAGATTGCCTGTACAGGTTCATCAACAGCATTTCTTTGTCAGGCAACTGGAGGTACAATAACGTATCAATGGATGAAAAATGGCGTTGCTATGGTAGATGGTTCGAATATTTCAGGATCACAAACCTCAACGCTAACTATTAATTCAGTATCTGCCCTGGACTCAGCAACGTATGTTTGTAATTTAACAAGTAATTGTTCTGCAGGTACAGCCTCCCAGGCAGCTAAATTGACCGTAACAACGACATCCGTTATTACTTCCCAACCAACCAGTCTTGCCATTTGTAAAGGAACAGATGCAGTATTTTCAATAAGTGCTACAGGTGCTGGTTTAGCATATCAATGGTCGATAAATGGAACTCCACTAAGTGATGGAGTATCTGTTTCCGGGTCAGCAACTTCAAATCTTACCATTTATAATACAGGGATTGCAAATAATGGTACATATAGTTGTGATATAACAAGTCAGTGTAATTTCATTTCTTCCATCCCGGCAACACTTGTTGTAAATGTTCCTGCTGCAATAACTGCACAACCCAATAATCTAAGTGCTTGTCCGGGTGATAGTGTAACATTTCAAATTGTAACTACAGGAACAAATCTTACTTACCAATGGACTAAGGCAGGAGTTGCTTTATCCGATGGTGGAAATATTTACAATTCTGCAACTCCAATCTTGTCTGTAAGCCATGTTTCAGCATCGGATGTTGCTTCCTATTCATGTGTAGTTACAGCGGCTTGCGGCCCTAATGTAACTTCATCCGTTGCATCATTAGTATTATCAAGCTCTCCGGTTATCATAACACAACCTACAAATCAATTGACATGTATTGGTCAGCCGCTAAGTTTAAGTGTTATTGTTTCTAATCCGTCTAATGTAACCTTTCAATGGCAGAAAAATGGAGTAAATACGGTCGATGGAGGAACGATGTCTGGATCCACTACTTCTACATTAACTGTTTCATCGGCAGCCAACAGTGACGCCGGTACTTATTCTTGCGTAGTATCAAACGCCTGTTCGGCACCCGTTACAACGAATACGGCTACAGTAACGACTACTACCTCTTCAACGATTACCAGTCAACCTGTAAATGCCAATATTTGCAGTTCTCAAACAGCATTGTTTAATGTTTCTGTATCTAATACAGGAGTGACATATCAATGGCAGTTTAAATCAAGTTCTGGTGGGACATTTGTTAATCTTACGGATGGAGGAAAAATTAGTGGATCAGCAACGGGAAACCTTGTAGTTTCTAAGGCAACTATTAATGAACAAGGTACATATCAATGTCAAATAACAGATCCTTGTGGAACGAATCAATTATCTGCAGGAGCTGCCTTAATTATTAATTCACCTAATATCTCCCAGCAACCTCTTTCCCAATCAGTATGTTTAGGTTCTGTAGGAAAAATAAATATTATTGCTTCCGGGTCAACACTATCCTATCAATGGTATAAGAATGGTATAGTTATTTCAAATGGAGGTCGGATTTCAGGAGCTACGACATCCGCATTGCAGATCAATGGATTAATTGCTACAGATGCAGGTGGATATTCATGTCAGGTATCCGGTATTTGTTCTCCGGTTGCTTTATCGGATACTGCAACGTTAACAATTTCATCATGTACTGGAATTTCAGCAGCAGATTTAACGGATTCGAATATTATTATTTATCCTAATCCAACAGCAACAATTTCAACAATAGAGTTTAAAAATAGAAATGGACAGGAAGCAAACGTTACAATCTTTGATGCACTTGGAAATTTAGTTGCGGAAGTTCAATACGTATTAAAAAGTGATCTGGAACAATATGTACTTCCAATGGATAATATGGCCCAGGGAATGTATTTTGTGCAGATACAGATAGGTAGCGATTATTATTCAAATAAAGTCGAACGGATTCAATAATCAGGGTAATACTAATAGGCTCTTTTAAATAGTTGATGAAAATAATCGTATCTCTAAAATATCATTATTACTGAAGCATATGTGAACTTGTCTGGGTCAATGTTAATTTGATAATTCCAGTATATTTACTTTACGTTTTAGTATTTTTTTTCTTGAAATGGTAAGATATATTACTTCATTGTCATAGAATAATATATATTTCCCTGGTTCATACATAGAAAAATCAATCATTGTATTACGGCCATTATCAAACCTGATTGAAAATTTATCATTTCTTTGCAATTCGAATGAAACAGAATCTGCGAAGGTTATTTTTTTGTTTATTGAATCAATCGAATAGGGTATTGGTTTTATTTCGGAATCTATAGTTATAGTATCTGAAATATATCCAGAATAACTATTTATTCGGAATGTATTGATACCTGGAAGTAAATTAACTCTTGTTGAATAAGTATTTTCAGATTTCCATGTTTGTTCTATTTCTGAAATTCTAATCCACCTATTAAACCTGAATTGTTCAATTAAAAAAGGAGGTCTTATACCTATCGAATCATTTGTGGTTTTCCAGGTCAGAACTCCGTCTTTGTTGAGCTGAATAGAATTAAATGTAAGCTTGCTTCCTCTTGGATGCATGGGCGTCAATATTTTAGGCATACACGTTACCTTATAGTAAAGAGTAATTTTTATAGGACTTCCCAATGGAATATATAAGCTATCTAATTTTATTGCAATAGAACTTTTTTCTACATCTTTAGTATACAACTTGCCATTTAGTTCAATACTATCAATACAATAATGATTAAGATCATCTGCAAAAGGATTTTGTATATAAATATTTTGGCAAGTATATACACTTATGATTTCACGTTTACCTTGACATAAAGCACCGAAATGAATAAAAAGCGTAAGGAGTATCGCAAAAGTTTTCATCTATTTATTATAGAGTTGCTTTCAATTTTCTATTCACATATGAACTCTATGTGACATAATAAAAAAGCCTTTCAAATTTGAAAGGCTTTTTTATTACTTAACAGTAGACTTTACATGAATCACGAGCTTTTTACAAAGCTCACGGATCATTTCAGCCATGACAACATCTCCGGTTGCGTTATCAATAGAGTCTGCTATGCCGCCAATTCCTTCAATAGCAAAACGCTTCATTTCCTCTACAGGCATTTCTTTGGTCCATATATTGATTTGCATGGTGTTCATTTGTGCATGATCCCATAAAGACAATGCGATAGCATCTGTTGGTAGTGGTTTATCCGAAGGACCATCGGTTGCTTCCCAAACGATTTTCTCAGGGATATTTTTATCATCCAGTTCAATGCTGAATTTTATTTCTGATTTTTTCATGATTCCGTAATATTTCTGCTAATTTCCAGAGGAAATCACTCTAAACCAAATTTTGAAAACGCATATTTATTTTGATGACTAGTTTCTGTTCTGTATTTAAAATAAAATCAATGACTATCAATACGATACTTATAATATTGACAGCGATAGTTATGAATTCCTGTTTTTTCAGAACCGAGTCAGGAACAAGTATGCATAATGGAAGTAATGATTTTATTCGTATCGCCTTTTATAATACAGAAAATCTGTTCGATACTATTGACGATCCACATACAAGAGATAATGATTTTTTGCCGGATGGCAAGCTTAAGTGGAACACAGAACGATATGAAAAGAAAGTTGCGCGTATTTCAGAAGTGATTCAGTCAATGAATGAATATAAATCGGTAGCATTTATCGGTTTTTCAGAAGTGGAAAACGAATATGTATTATCGGATATTCTCTTGGGAAATTCATCCTTTCAAATGATACATTATAATTCATCGGATCTAAGAGGTATTGACGTTTGTCTATTATATAATGAAGCACTGTTTACTCCGATTACCTCCTATTTGTGCCATTTCGATAAAAATGATGACCCGGAACTTTTTTTACGTGAAGTATTGCTGGTTAAAGGAATACTTTTGAATGATACGGTTCATGTACTTGTGAATCATTGGCCATCAAGAAGGGGAGGAGAATCTAAAAGTGAAAACAAACGCATTGCTGCGGCTATGCTTACCCAAGAGATTATTGATTCGATTGTTGATGCCAATCCAAGGAGTAATCTTATTGTTATGGGAGATTTTAATGATGAACCATCTGATGAAAGTATGTCGGTAATGCTAAAGATTAAATCAACCACGAAAGCTTCATCTTCCGATCTGATAAATCCATTCAGTAAATTAAAAGAAGAAGGTGAGGGGACCTGCAAATACAAACGAGATTGGTTTTTATTTGATCAGATACTAATTAGTAATTCACTGATAAATAAGAAAGGTATTCAGTATGTTAGCGCCGGTATTTTTAAGCCAGATTGGTTATACTATAAAAAGGATTTAAAATCCGGGCCCTTCCGGACATTTGTTGGTGAAAAGTATTATGGAGGCTATAGCGATCATTTTCCCGTTTTTATTGAATTTAAAAAATAAGGAATCTATTTCAGGACTTTCCTGCTTTTTATTTCATCTTTCTTTAATTGTTCAATCAATGATTCTATACCATTGAATTTTACTTCTTCTCTTAAATAAGAAATTAATTCAATACGAACAGTTTTACCATAAATATCATTATTGAAATCAAAAATATGCACTTCAATAGTTCTTCGTTTATCATTGGTTACAGTTGGGCGAATACCAATATTCAGCATACCTTTGTATCGTTCACCTTCTATATAGACAAACACCGCATATACACCATTTTTGGGTATCAGCTTATCTTGTTCTTCTATAAATATATTGGCGGTCGGAAAACCAATTGTACGGCCTAATCTATTGCCTTCTATCACAAATCCTCTTAATAAATAAGGATATCCAAGGTTCTGATTGGCTACCTGAACGTTTCCATCCAATAAGCAATTACGTATTAATGTAGATGAAATCGTAAGCGACTCTATTTCCTGTCTGGGGATTTCTACGCATTCGATTCCGAATCGATCCTTATTGGCATTCAGATAATCAATACCGCCTTCTCTATTATTTCCAAACCGGTGATCATACCCTAATACCATAAATCGGGTACCGATACTTTTAATTAGAATTTCTTCAATAAAATCATCCGCGGTTAGCCTGGAGAATTCTTCATTGAAATTCAATATCAGTAAATGGTCAATATTGTAGCTGTCCAGCAAATGAATTTTTTCTTCAAGGGTATTTAAAAGACCGATTGGCTCAGCATCTTTTTTTAGTACAAATCTTGGATGTGGCCAGAATGTAATTAATACACTTTCTCCGTTCACTAATTTGCTTAGTTCCGTTAGGCGGCTTAAAATTTTTCTATGACCAGTATGAACACCATCAAACGCACCTATAGTAACTACAGCTTTATGTAATGCCTGAAATTCCTTTATATCTCTATAAATTTTCATACGGTAGTTTTATATTGAGTTTCCAGTTGATCCGGCGTTAAAGCATTATTCACATGGTAGATGCCGATTCGTTCTCTTCTAAGGGAATGAAGATGTGCACCACAATTTAATACCTTACCAAAATCATTTGCGATGGAGCGTATATAGGTCCCTTTGCTGCAAACAATTCTGAAGTATACCAAGGGGAGTTCAATTTTTTCAATTCTGAATTCTTTAATGAATACAGATCTTGATTTTAAAATTACCTCATTCCCTTTTCGGGCTTCCGCATAAGCACGCTTACCATTAACTTTAATGGCGGAATGCACAGGAGGTATTTGATTAATGGTTCCAAGAAATGGTTTTATGGCTTTTCTGATCTTTTCTTCTGTCAATGAAGAAATATCCGTGATGTTTTCAATTTCGGTTTCCAGATCGTACGAAGCGGTTGTTGATCCTAATGAAAAAGTCCCGGTATATTCCTTCTCATCAGCCATTAAAGAATCTATTGTTTTTGTTTTCTTGCCAGTACAAACAATCAGTAGACCTGTCGCTAAAGGGTCAAGCGTTCCAGCATGACCAACTTTTTTCATTTTTAAAATGCGTCTGACTTTTTTTACTGCATCAAAAGATGTCCATCGATATGGTTTATCAATGCAGAGTATAAGATCTAATGATGGAGATTCCTCTTTGGACATGAACATTAATGCTTGCTGCGAATGCGTATTACAAAATAGTTAAATCTACTTTTAGAAGCAGTAAAACCAGCAGTATAATACCAAGAGCTATGCGGTAATATCCAAATAGTTTAAAACCATGTTTGGTCAGGAAGCTGATGAAGAATTTAATGGCAATAAGTGCAACAATAAATGCAATAACATTTCCAAGTAAGAGCAGAGGGATTTTATCTGTTGATTCCATCAACAATTCTTTCTCATCATAAATACTTTTAATTGTTGCAGCAAACATAGTCGGCACGGCAAGAAAAAATGAAAATTCTGCAGCAGCCTTTCTCGTTAAATTTTGTGTAAGACCTCCGATGATGGTTGCTGCTGATCTGGATACACCAGGAATCATTGCAATACATTGAAACATTCCGATGATGAAACCGGTTTTGTAATTAACTGTTTCAGTACCTTGTGTTTCGTTTTTTTCAAACAGCTTATCTATGAATAACAGCAAAATTCCACCTAATAAAAGGGAAGTAGCCACTACCCATACGTTTTCAAGTAATCCGTCAATATGTTTTTTCAACAGCAATCCCGCAATTGCCGTTGGAATAAATGCTACAAATAATTTTGTGTAAAAGTCCCAGCTCTTAAAAAAGTGTTTGAAATACAAAACTACTACAGACAATATGGCACCAAACTGTATGGCTACTTCAAATACTTTTGTAAAAGGATCATTTTTAATCCCCATGATAGCTGATACAATAATCATATGCCCGGTAGAGGATATTGGAAGAAATTCAGTAATACCTTCTACTATGGCCAGGATAATACTTTGGAGCCAAGTCATATTTATTTCTTCGATGTATAAAATATGGCTACTATTTCAATAACCAATCCGGATAGTACTATTAAAGGACCAACAGTTAAGCCTTTTGTCCCGAAGCCATACATTTCAGTATCAGAGGCCATGATGAAATAGCCAAGTACCATTAACAGGATACCACCGATCATAATCAGGTAGTTCATTTTACCAAAAACCAATTTTTCGTTGCTCATAATAATATTAATATAAATCGTCTAAAGACATGTACATGTATTTTCTCACCGACCGGAAAGAACTGATAAATCCGATCAATGTACCTGTAAATATAAGTGTGCCGTATAAAATATACGTTTTTTCCGGCATATATAATTTTTGCAAATCCTGAATAGTAACAAAAGCATATTGCTGCAGTCCGAATAATAAGCCGGATGCAAGTACTCCTCCAATTGCACCATGCATCATTGCCCTGTATATAAATGGCTTTTGAATAAAGAATGGTTTCGCGCCTACTAATTGCATACTACGGATCAGAAAACGTTGCGAGTACAAGGCAAGCTTAATGGTATTATTAATTAGAAACACCGTTACCAGGGTTAATAAAATCGCAAATCCTGCAAGAATTAAGCCTGCATTTCGGATATTCCGATTGACTTTTTGCAATAATGCGGCCTCATATATTACCTCATATACCGCGGGGGAAGCGTTCAGATCTTTGATAATGTAATCCATTGACAAAGAATCTGTATGTTCTTCAGCAATATGAATGATATAGGATGCCCGTAAGGGATTCTCATCAATAATTTTGGTGAAATCCTGTCCGGTTTGTCTAATGTATTCATTTTTAGCCTTTTCCCTTGAAATAAATTCGATTGTAGGCTTGCCATTGTACCTCAATGCAATATAGTTTTTACTATATAATTCAGTTTTAAAAGAATTTGAAAGTGAGTCGCTTATATGATTGTGTACATATATCTGAACTTCCCCAAGCTGATTATTAATGATTGCTTTAATCGATTGTGCATTAATTAATATAAGTCCAAACAATCCAATGACCGTCAGAGATAGGGTGATACTGAAAATAACGGTTGTATACGGATAACTTCCTAATATTTTCTTTCTCTTTTTTGTGTATATATCTGCCACTTATTATTAAAAAACGAATGGTCAAATTTACTAAGAAATCTGACCATTCCAATTTGATTATAAAGATATGAAGGCTTATCTCTCTCTTAATTGATTCAACTGATTTAGAGTTGATTTATCTTTTATAGGGGTTAATGCAGTAATCTTGGTTTTACCTTGGATTAATTCGTAATAATTTGATTCAAAGTATAGGTATAAACGTTTTTCAGGACTCGTGTTTAGCTCAAATAATTCGTAGGTGCTATTACTGAAGTTTCCATGAAGAAATAATTGATTGTTAAAGAATCTATAGGCAAGATCTTTCTCTTTGACAATATTTACTTTGATGTTTTGAACACTTGAATTTGTATTACCATCATTAACCGACGGTACTTCAAAGTCTGCAATAGAATGATCGCTGTATTGCTCATTTGAAATATCTTCAGTACCTGTATCTGCTGTATTAACAACATTCCCTTTTTTACTGGAAAAAGCCTCAGTGGCAATAGTATTATTTTCTTTTTTAGTTGAAACCGGATTCTTCGTTGCTTTTTCTTTTTCAACGGATGGTTTAATAGCCTCTGGTAATTCTGAAACGGATTCTGCTGTATTCGTATTTGGTTTTGAGCTATTTAAATTTGCAGGTACACTGTTTGGTATTGCCTCATTAGTCTGATTGCTCAACCAGATTGCAGTACCACCCATTAAGGCTGCAACAATAGCAATAGATGCGGCAAATTTCAGATAAATAGAGGATGTGAAGTTTCCACCTGCCCCAGCACCTGCGGGGATTTCAATGGAATTTAATCGGCTTTTTAATTGCTGATGGCGGTATTGTTTGATTGAATCTACAATATCACTTTGTAAATCAATCTCCTGCTTAAGTTTCGGGTCTGATGATAGTGCATTGTTAAATGCATCAAGTTCTGATCCTGATAAATCGCCTCTTAGGTATAAATCGATTGTTTCTTCTGAAATATTCATATTAATCAAGAAAATCGCTTTCTTTATATAATGATTTTATAAGCTGATCCAGCTCTTTTTTGCATTTGTATTTTTTTGTTTTTGATGTATCAGAATTCGCAAAGCCCATTTTTTCAGCAATCTCTGCCATTGATAAACGATCAAAATAATAATAGGTTAGGATATCTCTACAGGTTTCGCCTAAATTCTGAATACATTTATTAATTATTCGGATTCGTTCATCCCGATCCATATCCATAATTTCAGAACCTTCTGATACTTCGTATGAGTGCCTTTTTTTGCGTTCCAGTTCTTTTCTCCAAAGATTTAAACAAATACTGTATAAGTAAGTGCTTATTTTAGAGGAAAGTACAAAATTAGGATCATGGGCTTTTTGCCAAAGAACAATTAGTGATTCCTGATAAACATCTTTTGCTTCTTCTTCACTACCGTTATTTTTGAGGATCATTTTGACCATCATACGATAGTTTTTTTTATAGAGATAATCTAAGGCTTTTTCGTCTCCTTTTTTAAGTTGCTCTAGAATCTCCAGGTCATTCATGATTTATATACTTAAACAGCTTATTTAGTAACCAGAATGTTTTTGTGAATTATTTATTCATTAAAAATTCATAAATGAAGTTACCATTATCCTCTTAATTTATCCAGTAAATTATTTAATGTAACAGCTTCTTCCTGAGATAATGTCTGTAATTTATTTTCAAAATCCGGAAAGTTCTGATCGATTTTCGATAAAAGCTCAAGCCCTTTTTCAGTGATTATGATATCAACAGCTCTTTTATCCGTTGATGCTTTTGTTCGTTCAACCAGATCTTTAATTCTAAGCCTCTCAACCAGTCTCGATGCATCGCACATTTTATCAAGCATTCGTTCTCTCAACAAGTTGATGGTTGATGGTTTTGGGTATTGCCCTCGGAGTATTCTTAAAATATTAAATTGCTGCGATGTAATATCGTAATCAGAAAAAAACGTTTTAGTGGAAGCTTCAAGCCAATTATAAGTATAGATAATGTTTACTACAACTTTACTGTACTCATTCGTAAAAGCTTTTACTTGTTTTATTTCATCCTCCAGCTTCATTTCTTAATAATTTATCAGTTAATAAAATATTTATTTTTGTTGAATAAAAGTCAGAAACTCATTTTTTGTTTGATCATTCAGGAATTTTCCGGAATAATGCGCTGTAATGGTAGAACTGGCTGTATCTTTAACGCCTCGAGATGATACACATAAATGTGCCGCATCGATCACAACAGCAACATCTTCTGTGTTAAGCGCTTCCTTTAATGCTTGTGCAATCTGTACAGTCAATCTTTCCTGTACCTGGGGTCTTTTGGAATAATATTGAACAAGACGGTTAATTTTGGACAATCCAATTACTTTCCCATTCGAAATATAAGCAACATGAGCTTTACCTATAATTGGAACAAAATGATGTTCGCAATACGAGAATAAAGTAATGTCCTTTTCAATCAACATTTCGTTGTAGCGATACTTATTCTCAAATAATCGAATGCTTGGTTTGTTTGAAGGGTTTAAACCGCTGAATATTTCTTTAACAAACATTTTTGCTACCCTGTTAGGGGTGCCTTTCAGACTATCATCACTTAGCTCAAGACCAAGTATTAACATAATCTCCTTAAAATGTTTTTGAATCAATTCTATTTTTAAATCATCGTCCATTTCAAATGCATCCACACGCAAAGGTGTTTCTGCAGATGTAGAGACGTGATCTTCACCTAAATCATCCATTCGTTCTCCGTTATGCAGGGTATTCAACAAAATTCCTTTCTGTTTCATATAATAATACTTTCAGCTCAAGTTCCATTCCAATTAAAGGTCTTAGAATAGAATAAATTTCCTTGGCTATATTTTCAGCTGTGGGATTTACTGCTTTAAATTCAGGACAATCAAGATTTAAGTTTTTATGATCGTATCGTTTTAATACATTATTTTTGATCAGATCACTTAATTTTTTTGTGTCATAAACATAGCCAGTAGTTGCATCAATCTCGCCCACTAGCTTTACGATTAATTCATAATTATGTCCATGAAAATTCGGATTATTACATTTTCCGAATACCTCATCATTTTTATTATCGCTCCATTCGGGATTAAATAACCGATGCGCGGCATTAAAGTGTTCTTTCCGATATATAGCCGTCTTCAAATTGAATTTCTGTTATCTTAAATGTATTGTCTAATTAACAAAACTACAATATCATTGGATTGATTCCTTTTCTTTTGCAGAATTTATAATTGTATTTTTTCCTAAAAATGAACGAATGATACGTGATATACATTTTTTCGGAATATTATTTTATAAATGGAACTATTACTCTTGTATATTTTGTTGTAAGGTAGTTAATTAGTAATTTGCAGAATTAAATTTTGTTTGAGATGATCAAGGAAGAGATATATAGAAAGATAACGGAATACAAGGAAAAGGGTTTACGAATATTTACATCCTCTTCTTTTCAAACGCATAGTATTGTTTTATTGCATATTTTGAGTGAAATCGATAAAAGTATTCCTGTATATTTCATTAATACCGGATATCATTTCCCTGAAACAATCACATATCGGGATCAGATTTCTGAGCTCTTCAAATTGAATCTGAAAGAAGTGGCTTCTTCAACACCACGACATATGCAAAAAGATGCAGAAGGTCGTTTATTATTTACTTCAGATCCGGATTACTGTTGTTATCTAAATAAAGTACAACCTCTTGATCTCGTTCTTTCTGAGCACGATATATGGATCAATGGTGTTCGTGCAGATCAAAGTGCTGTGCGTAAAAACTTTAATGTTGAACAGCCAGCGCCGCATAATACATTGCGTTTTCACCCCATGCTGGATTGGGATGTACGTATGATTGAAAGGTACATTAAGGAGAATAAGTTGCCACGTCATCCGTTAGAAGAAAAAGGATATTTAAGTATTGGGTGTGAACCTTGTACCCGTAAATTTGATCTTGAAACTTATAACAGACAAGGCCGTTGGTTTGGACTGAATAAAACAGAATGCGGCTTGAATACAGAGCTGGTAAGTGTAAGTAAAATATAAAAAGAGTTTATTGTATGAATGTATTAGTAACAGGTGGGGCGGGCTATGTTGGTACTGAACTAGTATTAAAACTGGCGGAAAATCCAGAAGTTAATAAAGTAGTTGTTTATGATAATTTATCCAGAGAAAACTACAACCTGTTTATTAATAGCAGCAAACGTGTTTCTAAGGAAAAGATACAATTTGAGTTTGGTGATTTACTTGACTCCAGGAAAATAAGAAAAGTTCTGAAAGATATAGATGTTGTATATCACCTTGCAGCTCGCGTATCTACTCCTTTTGCCAGTGCAGATAGTCATTTATTTGAACAGGTTAATCATTGGGGAACGGCTGAACTTGTATATGCCATTGAAGAAATAAAAACAGTTAAAAAATTAATCTACTTAAGTAGCTGTTCAGTATATGGTTCAGGCAAAACAATGCTTGATGAAAATTCTGACGTTAACCCTAAAACGATCTATGGGATCTCTAAGATGCGTGGTGAGGAGCATGTTAAACGTCTAGGATCTAAAGTAAATGCTGTCATCATTCGATTAGGAAATGTATATGGATATTCAGCATCCATGCGCTTTGATGCTGTTATAAATAAATTCATGTTTGAATCTCATTATAAAAACAGAATATCTATTCATGGTAATGGAAGACAAAGCAGATCTTTTATTCATGTTGAGAAAGCTGTAGATTCTCTTGTTGCTATTCTTACGAAAGAAATACCTTCAGATGTATATAATCTTACAGAACGTAACCTGGAAATTTATGATCTTATCGATGAAGTTAAGGATTTATATCCTTCCTTGGAATTCATATTCATCAACCAACATTTGGAATTGAGAGAACAGAAAATAAATCCGGAAACAAGATTACTTAAATACATTCCATTAAAAGTAACGGACTTTAAGACAGAGCTGGCGGAGTTCAGAGAACATTTCACTTTTCAGCCTACTCTTATCAATGCATAATATACATTAAGCCCCGCAAGGGGTTTTTTTATGAAATCAATCAAAGAAATTTCATTAGATCAGGTTACCAAAGAAAAGGTTTATTGGAATTGTTCAAGGCCTATTGAACAGGAGCTAATGTATTTTCTGTTAATTGACAGGTTTCATGATGGGAAAGACAGAGTTCCAATTTCAGAAGAATCTTTTAAAAAAGGGTTCGGTAATGAAGATGCCTTAAAGGTACGTTGTGGAGGTACAATTCAGGGAATCATTAAGCACCTGGAATATATTTCAGAATTAGGATTTACATCAATATGGATCAATCCATTTTTGCAGAATAGCCCCGAAAGTTATCATGGATATGCTATCGAAGATTTTTTAAACGTTGATGAACAGTGGGGGACTGAAGATGATATTATTATGCTCGTTGCTAAAGCACATCAATTAAATATGCGTATTTTCTTTGATGTTGTATTGAATCACACTGCAAATACGTGGCATTATCAAAGTTCTAATCCTGTCTATAACAAGGGCATTCATTATACAACAACAAAATGGCGTTATCCCGAAAAGCCTGTCCCTATTGAATTACGAGATTTTAATCGGTATAGCAGAAAAGGACATATTGTACATTGGGATAATGTTCCTGAAACCTGGGATGGCGACATCTTCGAATTGAAGGATTTGATTCTTGATGAATCCTTTATCGGAAAGCAGAATCTGGACCTTATGACTACGATTTATTCCTATTGGGTAGCTAAGACGGATTGTGACGGTTTTAGAATTGATACAGCAAAACACATTCGTCCGGAAGTATTAAATACATTTATTAAACAGATACGTTCTTTTACAGAAAGCATTGGGAAAAAGAGTTTTTTTATTTTTACAGAAATTGTTGGTGATCAAAAAAATATTGACCTATATGATGCTGCCGATGGTTATTTGGATTTCCCCTTTCAGTTTACATTTATTGAAAACCTTCTTGGAAAAAGAACAGGAGAATTTTCAGTTTCTAAAAGTAGTAAAGGCTTAGTACCGGTTCGGTTTTTGGATAATCATGATCAGATTGGTCAAATGCCTAAGCAACGTATTGGATACGACCTTACAAATACTGCATTTCAGAATGTATTAAAGGCTTTTGTATTATTGCCGGGCATTCCGTGTTTGTATTATGGAACAGAGCAAGGCTTGCAGGGAAATGGTTATCACGATGGTATGATCAGGGAATGTATGTTCGATTCTCTGTATCAGTATGATCTGATGGATACTCAGTCTGTTTTTTATTCAACTATTAAGAAATTTATAACTTTAAGGAAACAGTGGAAAACGGAAAAAGGCCAAATAACGGTCTGTAAGGTTTCTTTTGAGAAACAGGAAACTTCTGAGGTGGTAGCAATATTATTAGAAAATGATCTGTTAATCAGGCTTGTAATATATAATTTGGGAGATAAGTTACAGGAAGTGTCTATTAAACTAAACAGTAAAATAACCCGTAATAGTAATTTAATTGTATATTTATACGCAGATGATGGTAATGTGAGAGGGGCGTTGACTTGTAAAAACAACGAAATCAATATGCAGGTTGACGCATTTGGTTTCTATGTGCTTGAATTTAATTAATAAAAAGGCATTAAATACCACAAAATGCAAGGTGTATATTTAATCCATAAAATAACTAATAGATGAAAGTTTTATCCATACAGATTAGTCCAAAACAAAGACTGGTTCTGATTTTTGTAATGGCAGTTCTTTTTTTTATGTGGGGACTGTTAACCAATTTGAATTTATTTCTGTATCAACATTTCAAAGTTGTATTCAATCTTTCGTATTCTGTTTCTACATTAATAAATCTGACATTCTTCTGCACCTACTTGATTGTGTCTTTGCAAGCAGGCAGTATGATCGGTAGGGTAGGGTATAAAAAAGGAATTCTTATTGGTTGGTTATTAGCCTGTGCAGGCTGCTTTTTATTTTTCCTTTCCATACATTTTCATATTTATTATCTGTTCTTGGTTGCCTTATTCTTTATGGCTGCTGGGATAACAATATTGCAGGTAGGAGCAAACTTGTATGTTGTTTTATTAGGTGATGTAGAAAAAGCGGCAAGCAGGCTTGTATTAACTCAGGCATTTAATTCACTGGGCGCGGTTGTTGGTCCGATCATCTCATTGAAAATTCTTAGTCAGTTTATCAATATTCCCTATAATGCACTTACCGAACTATCGGTTATTGACAAAGCTAATATTGAAGCACCCTATATTAATTTGCTGTATTTGTTTTTTGGTATCTTAATGGTATTGTTCGCCATATTTTTGATGTTTATGTATCTGCCCGAAATTGATACACATTTATTAGAGCCATTAAATAAAATTGCATCCAGAAGAAAACGTCACGTAATGCATTTCTCTCAATTACGTTTAGGCGCATTTGCGATCTTTGCATATGTTGGTGCAGAGGTAGCTTTAGCTAGCTATCTGGATGACTTTTCTCCGGAGCATGCAAAGTATTATTGGATATTAGCGATGGTGGGACGTTTCATTGGAGCATTCTTATTGTTATATGTTCCAACGAATAAAGCGTTGGGCTTTGTTGCTGCATCATCGGCTATTTTATTAATCATTACAATATTTGTCCCGGAAGAGTATGTTCAATATAACTTTTATATTGTAATGGGTATTGGGTTATTTAATTCTATTATGTTTCCAAGCATTTTTACTTTGGGAGTAAATGGGTTGGGTAAATTCTCACTGGATGGCTCAGCTGTGTTGATTATGTTTATTGTCGGAGGTGCAATCATTCCTTTCAATGTCAGAAACTTTGCATATGTGAATTATAACTTGGCATTATTAATCGTAATCATTTGCTACGTTTATATTTCTCTTTATGGATATAGATTCTCACAATTTGTAAAACGAGACGATCTGAATGATGATGAAATACTTGCTTAGGTAGTTTGCCTAGGTATAATTGTATTTATAAGGAATGTTTTTATTATTGGATTCTACGTTATTTATTAATGCTATTCGGAATGGTTATCGTTATCTGAGTATCTTCTCTCACTTCTGACTTTACCTGAATACTTCCATCTAATTTTTCAACTGTTTCTTTAACAATATACAGTCCAAGTCCGGATCCATTATTAATATTGGTAGCCCTGTAAAACATATCAAAAATATGGTTAAGGTGTTTTTTTTCAATACCAATTCCATTATCTGAAATAATCAATGTCATAGATTCTTTATTGATTGTTGCATACACATGTATGTAAGAATGTTCTTTAGACATGTTCGAGTATCTATAGGCATTTGAAATAAGGTTGTTTAGAATCATTGTTAATCTCATTTGGTCAGTATAGAAATCACAATTCTGTAATATTGTTATTCTTCTTTCAATTACATTATAATGTTCTGCAAATGAATATTGTTCGAATATTTCTTCAAGCAATTTTTGTAAATCTATTTTCTGTTTAATTACTTCAGAACGCGCATTCTTCGAAATACTTAAAACATCCAGGATGTATGAGTCCAGTTTTAGAATGGACTTTTCAATGAATTGAACATAGTTCGTTCCACTTTCAGTTTGTTTTTCTTTTTTTAACAGGCTTATTAAGCCCATGACAGAAGTAAGCGGCGATCTTAGATCATGTGACGTTTTGTAGACAAAACTGTCCAATTCAGCATTGGTCTTTTTAAGTATTCTATTCTGAGTTAATAATTTGCTATTTACGGAATATAACTTCATTTCATATTTCTTATTTACGGAAATAAGATAATATAACATAACCATCATTAATGAGGCACTTAGTGTTATACATATTATATAGTTGTACCGGATATTAGTTTCAAGAAATGTTGGATCTGTCCATAAACTGTATTCAAAATGTTCTAATAGACTAAAATTTAGTATACCTAAGCAAAGTCCAAGTAATAAAATTGACCGTTCTTTATCGTAAAAAATAATAAATAGTGCACATATATAAGGGAAGAATAAAAATTGATTTCCTGCGTCCGGACCTTCTCTTAAACCATTTAGAGCGAAAAGAGCATTAACTAAAAGGATAATAAAAATCTTTGCGAGTGTGAATTTTCCTTTATAAATAAAGGAAAGTATCAAGACAAATCCACACATAAGGCCTAAATCAACATACAAGCCTATTTTGTTGTTTAAATATAATTCGAATAGAATAGAAAAACATAATCCTGAAACAGCTATTAAAATTATTTGCGTTAATAGTAACAATTTACGAAAATCAGAAGTCGATATCTTTTGCCTAACAGACTCCTTCTTTATGTGTAAAATAAAATATTTAATAACTTTAAAAATCATGTAACCGAAGTTAATAAATGGAAGTATTAAATTTGATTGAGCAATTTATTTATTTGGTTTAAATGTACATAATATGGAATAATAAATTTGCAAATAACTAATTTTTTCTATGAACGAATCTTTACATAATAAAGTTTTTATAAAAGAGAATTGTGTTGTATTATGAATCATCTGCTTGAATTTTCAATCGAAAACATAGTTAAACAAAATGGTCAAGTAGTACTTTATTATTTGAAACCAAGGTTTCAACGATCATTTCAATATGAAGCTGGTCAATTTCTTACTTTTGTACTTTCCATAAATGGGAAAGAAGTGCGTCGTTCATATTCTCTCTTTACGGTTTCAGGCCAAGATCCATATCCGGCCATAGCAGTAAAAAGAATTGACAATGGTGAGGTGTCAAGATATATACAGGATCATTGGAAGGTAGGGGATCTTATTTATTCGTTACCACCGGCAGGATTATTTCATTTAGATACTTTTGAAGGAGAACGGGATTTATTTCTAATAGGTGCTGGAAGCGGTATAGCACCGCTTTTTTCAATATTGAAATATTGTTTGAAGACTAAAAGTAAAACACGTGTAACATTGCTGTATAGTAATAAAAATAAAGAACAAGCCTTGTTTTATGATGAGTTAATACGTTTAGAGAATGCCTATACACAATTTCATACAGAGTTTATATTTAGTGAAAGTCAAAATATTCGAAGAGCAAGATTACACAAAGAATTATTAGAAGAATCAGTTGAAAGATTTATTACGTACCGTAGAGATAAAATATTATTTTTTCTTTGTGGCCCTTATGAATACATGCGCATGTGCGAGATAACACTTTTGTCAATGGGATTCAACAAAAGCTCTATTCGCAAAGAAATATTTATTACAAATGATATACAATTACCCGTTTTTGAACTTAAAGATAAAAGTGATAAGCATATAGAATTGCTTTATAAAGGACAATCATACGATTTAGTTGTTCCTTATACAAAAAGTATTCTGGATGCCGCTCTGGATAATCATATCGAATTACCGTATAGCTGTCGGGCCGGAAAATGCAGTACTTGTTCAGCAACTTGTAAACAAGGGGAAATTGTTATGAGTTATAATGAGGTATTGACTGAACGTGATGAAAAGGCCGGTCGTATATTAACATGTACGGCACATCCGGTATCTGATAATGTGATTATTGAATTTGAAGACAGCTTTAAATAAATCAGATAGACTCTTTTTAAGGATTCTGCTAAAAAGGGAGAAGTAATCTTTGAATTGTGTGAATTATTTGTATTTTTATTAAAGTAACTAGTGAATTTAAACCGTATGAAAAGACTCTCATTTATCTTTACGCTGTTAGTTCTTTTTTTGTATTCATTTGCAGGAACATCTCAAACCATTAATACATTAAAATCAACAGAAGATTCTGTATTGGTTACGTTTATTATTACGGATCTTGATAGTGTACCAATTGAAAAGGCGAGGCTTTTTGTAAAATCAACAGATACTGAAATCAGAAGAGATGCTGTAAGTGATGTTTTAGGAAAATGTTATATGTTATTACCGGAAGGTAAAACGTATACCATGACTGTATATAAATTCGGAACGAACTTTCCTTTTAAAGATGCGTTACCATTACCCGTTGAACAAGGAAGGTATTCATTTGATCAAGCCATCATGATAAAATTGGTACGGGATTATTCCAGAATATTTACATTGCAAAATGTTTATTTTGATGTAAATAAATGGGATATAAAACCTGAATGTGCTCCGCATATTGATAATCTCTATAATTCACTTATGTTGAATCCCAGAATGAAAATTGAAATTGCAGGGCATACGGATAGTGATGGTGATGCTCAGGAAAATTTGATTTTATCTCAACGCAGGGCTGAATCAGTTATGAATTATTTAATACAAAAAGGTCTCGATCCAAAACGTGTTCAGGCGAAAGGCTACGGTGAATACAAGCCTATTGTGCCTAATACAACGGTTGCAAATAAATCACAGAACCGAAGAACCGAAGTTAGAGTGCTTGAAGAATAATACCAGTTATTATATTCAATAAATGATATAATAACTGGTACAAATTAATCAAGGGCACGTAATTTTATTTAAAGCAACATGCTTAATTTTAAGGAATCATTAAAGGAGGATTTTTAGCTTCTATTTCGGAATCCGTAAGTTTTCTTTTGCCTATAATATAAGATGTAGTTGTATCATGAATATTGCCTTTTTTATCAATTTTACCTACAACAGATCCACTTGAGGTTCTTACGATACTGTCTTTTCCTATAAATACATCAAGGTCTACATTGGCTTTTCCAAAGGTTGGATCCGGAGCTATTTTTTCAGTTGAACATGCAAGCATAAGGATCACAAATACTACAAGATTAGATATAAATAGCTTTTTCATAAATTATAATTGTTTAATACATGGCTTGTTCCATTAATTCTTTATGACTGGGGTTTCGTACACCTATTTTATTATTGGTTGTTATATCCCTGATGTTTCCATCAGAATCAATTTTTCCAATGATAGATCCATTTGCAGTTCTCACAAGACTGTCTTGTCCAGACACAGCATTTATCGTTATTTCAATGTTGCCAATATTATAATTGGCAGTTGCTCTACTTGATGCACAAGAATATATCAATATGCTGCAAATAGAAAGGGCGAGCGTGTGAATGAATAGTTTTGTCATAAGCAATACTGATGTTTTGTGTGAAATATGTGCTGAATTTTTTATTTAATGGCATTAGAAGAAGTACCTGTCCATTAAATAAATCTGTAGAATATAAAATATTCAGGTACTCTTCTTCTGCCTTTGTTTATTGTTGAGAATAAAATTATGAGGCGACTTTGGAAATAATTAGGAAATTGGGGTACATTAAATAAAATATTTTTTACAGTATTTTTACAGGATTCAGAAGTATATTTAGTTATAATAAATGTTGCTATGAAAATTCTAATTGTAGAAGATGAAGAAGGTCTTTCCGAGAGTGTTTCCTCCCATCTTAGTAAAGAAGGTTTTTTATGTGAACGAGCATTTAATTATGATGAAGCAATCGAAAAAATAAATCTATATTCTTATGATTGTGTTATCGTGGATATCAATCTTCCAGGTGGTTTAGGTTTCGGGATTGTTGAAGAATTGAAAAAAATATCAGACACTACGGGTATTATTATTATATCTGCTCGTAATTCAATCGATGATAAATTAAAAGGATTAGAGATAGGTTCTGATGATTATCTCACAAAGCCATTTCATTTATCAGAATTAAATGCGCGTATTAAGTCTTTAATGAGACGTCGACAGTTTGCAGGCAAAAATGAAATTATTTACAATGAAATACGTATTCTACCTAATCAAAGACAAGTATTAATTCATAAGGAAGAATTACATCTTTCAAAAAAGGAATATGATTTACTGATATACTTTATCTCAAATAAAGGGAATGCTTTAACCAAAACTTCCATTGCAGAGCATTTGTGGGGTGATCATATGGATTCAGCCGATTCACTGGATGTCATTTACTCCCAAGTTAAAAATCTCCGTAAGAAATTAGTTGATCATGGTTCTGTTGATTATATAAGTTCTATATATGGAATTGGATATAAATTTGGAGAGAAATGAAGCTGCTAAAAAAGACAACCTATTATTATTTTATTTTCTCAATTATCACTTTTTTTATACTTGTCATAGCCTTTTATGTAATAGCAGAATATTTGATATATAAGGATGTTGATAATAGGCTCAATTCGGAAAGAAAATATTTTGAGGAATATATGTATCATAATCATGGCGTGTGGTATTACGGTTGTTATTTTGTCGATAATAAAGTAGAAGTTAAAACTGTTCCAACATGGAAAAGTGAGACTTCTTTTAAAGATACCATGCTATTGGATCGGCAGGCTAATGAGAAAATACCATTTCGTGAAGTAACATTTTATATGAGATTTGATAAGAATATTTTTCAGATAAGTATTCGAAAATCACTTATCGAATCACGTCTTCTGATTGAATATATAACCATTATTATGATTTCCCTGATGGGACTTTTATTTCTTATTATGTATGTTGTTCAACAACGTATTGCCGCTGGAATATGGAAACCCTTTTATATAACATTGAGTGCCCTTCAGGCATTTAAATTAAATAATCAAAAGGAAATGATCTGGAAGGATGGAAATATTGATGAGTTTGCTGAGCTGAATATCGTATTAGATCATATGATTGAAAAGATGCGCTCTGATTATAAAAATTTGAAAGAGTTTACCGAAAATGCTTCTCACGAATTACAGACTCCGGTTTCAGTTATCCGTGTTCGGGCTGAAGAATTAATTCAATCAGAAAATCTAACGGAACGTCAACAGTATCTAATCAAAGAAATTTATCATTCATGCACAAAAATGTCGAAACTAAGTCAGGCATTATTGTTATTATCTAAAATTGAGAATCGGCAGTTTACTGATGTGTCGCGCATTAGTTTTGATGAATTGACACAAAAGAAAATTAAAGAATACGAGGAACTGTTTCAATTAAAAGCATTAAAAGTTTTGTATACAAAACATGAAGATTTTACGTGTACAATGAATACACTTTTAGCAGATATTTTATTAAGTAATTTGATAATCAATGCTACAAAACATAATTTCAATGATGGAACTATTGCTATTGATTTATGGTACAATCAACTTATAATCAAAAATACCGGTGAAGAAATTAATACTCATCCGGATAATTTATTTAATAGATTTTCCAAGGGTAAGCAAAGGCCAGACTCTTCAGGGCTTGGACTTGCTATCGTAAAACAAATTATTGAAACGTATAGATTAACTATTACATATTCTTATAACAATTCCATGCATACAATTACAATTAGTAGAATGTAAAAGTTTTGTAATGCTGTGTCAAAGTGAATTTTTATCGTTGATCAATTTTATTCGTTTAGTAACAATGTAAAATTAAATTGTAAATGAATGATTCTATCATCAGAATATTGCGATCTATATTTCTATTAAATGTGTAACGCTTTTTATTATCTTTGAACCTAAGTTCAAATTGATATTTTAATTGAAAAAGTATATGTCCAGATTTTTAGCAGTTGTGTCCGCCTTTCTAATTATGCTTTGTCTTGGTGGTGTTTATGCCTGGAGCATTTTTGTTCCAATGCTTAAAAAACAGTTGAATTATTCAACTTCACAAACTCAGCTTATAGTAGGTTTGACCTTAGGTGTTTTTGCATCATCCATGATATTCGCGGGTAAATTTCAGAAAAAATATGGTCCTCAATGGACGGCATTTATCGGTGTTGCTTTTTTATTCTCAGGATATTATCTGGCCTTTTTATCTCAAGGTAGTTTTATTCTTCTTTGTCTTTCCATTGGTTTGTTATGCGGCATAGGAACTGGTTTTTGTTATGTTTGCTGTCTTGTTGTGCCAGCTAAAAACTTCCCCGGAAATAAAGGTTTGTCGACAGGAATTGCAGTAGGAGGTTTTGGAGCCGGAGCAATTTTTCTTACCTATGCAATAAAATATTTGTTAGCTATTCAACCTGAAAGTACAGTTCTTGAATTATTTCGTATAATAGGCACAGCTTATGGAATTATTATATCAATCTGTATTATTTTTCTAAAGTACAAAGAAACGGTAAACGAGAATATTGAAGTTATAGTTGAAACATCCCTATTTTCATTTACTGAAAAGCGATTTGTTATTCTCTTTCTGACAATGTTTGCTGGTACTTTTTCAGGCTTATTAATTTTAGGAAATGCGAAGCCTATGGCTGTTTCTATGGGCTATTCAGAAGAAATTGCAACACGTGGCATAACTTTATTGGCAATAGGTAATATGACAGGACGTATTTTCTGGGGTTGGTTGATGGATAAAATAAGTATTGACCGGACACTTCTAATCGCCTATCTGGTATTATTTATATCTATTGCATTTATTCATTTTATGGGCCCTGCAGAATGGGTTTTCAATTTAGTGTTTATATTGATTGGTTTAGGGTTCAGTTCTAATTTCGTATTATTTGCAGGAAAGACAGCTCAGCTTTATTCTATTAATAAATTGGGAATTGTTTACCCCTATATATTCCTTGCCTATGGAATCGCTGGTATTATTGGTCCATTTGTAGGTGGTTGGTTGTTTGATATAAACCAAAGTTATACCGCAGCATTAATTATATCAGCCATAATGACTTTGGCAGGATTAATCCTTTATCAAGTTTCTTTGAAAAGAATTAATCGATAAAATAACTTGGTTATTTAATGACTGTGGTTACACGAACAATGCGTGTTGTTTTTTGCTTTATCAAAACATTCTTTACCTTCCTTAAAAGCAAAGTAGGAAAGACCAAGTGTTCCGATACTATCAATATAGGCTATTTTGAAAAAGTGATAAATAACGCTGCTGGTAAGTAAAATAATTGACATATACATACATACTCTGGCGCATTCTGCGTCTGCAATAATGGCATCCGAATGGAGGTATTTTCCAATTCTGGTTTTAAGAATAATCAATGCCCACATAATGCCAAGTGAAATACATGCAATGAGAATTCCTCCAAATGTTGTTTCAGGCTTGTGGTTTGTATAGAGATTATAAATACTGCTAATGACAAGGCCTATAACCAAGATATAAAACGAAAAACCTGTGATCCGCAATGCCAAACGTTCAAAATCATTTCTATTACTATCGGGATTTCTCTGAATTCGTAATACCATGGTAGCAATACCTAGTCCGGATATTACTTCTATGAAGCTATCGACCCCGAAACCGAATAATACCAGGCTTTCATCTTCGTACCCGATATAAATGGATATTATCCCTTCAGCTACGTTATAGATTATTGTAAAAATGGCAAGTATAAGGGCAAGCCTGTATAGCTTTTCTATCTTATCGGTCGAAGTAGTGATAGCTTTCATCATTATCTGTTTTAGTGAGCTTACGATAAAAAATACTTTTGTAATAAATAAAACGATAATTGTTTTATTTTGGTTGATTATAACCTGAAAATATTATTTGTGGCACTATGTTTTTAACCATCCGGTAATACTGAGTCTAGCTGTATTTGTAACCATTACTTCATGTTCGATTTCATTACTTTTGAAAAATACGGTCTTCCCACTTGTAGGTGAAATTTTTTGTTCCTGATCGTCTAAATGTATTAATAAATGGCCACCGTCCTGATCTGTCCATGCCTCATTCAAATAGCTTATGATTGAATAGGCTCTGTTTTGATTATTTTGAAACTGATCAATATGTTTTTTATAAAAACTACCCTTTTCATAGATTGTATAATGAAACTCATAGTCTTTGATGCCGGTATAACAATTGGTGTTCAAAAATGAAACGAAAGCATCCATTTGATCCAGAAAATCGTTTTCGTACTTATTGTTGTGATTTCTGTCCAGCCAGTATATGGAATCACTGCGTACTTTCGTATTATGTACAACATTGCCAGTATTACCTGTTCCGGCGAGTTGCATTAACTTTTGTTTCTGCAGATCCAATACATTTTCTTTCAGAAATCCAGATAAACTATCACTTAAAAAATGTTCAGCAATGCCTACTTTCGTTTCAATATAGCTACTTATCAATTCCTCAAAGGATTCTTCCATTATTTATAACAGCAGATTGTGAAATTATTGCATGAAGGATTAAGCCTTCATGATTATTCAATATTTCCCAAATCTGTTTCTGTTAACCTTGGGGAGATTGGCAATTGGTTATGTACTCAGGTAAATAAAGGTAACTGAAAGGAATAAGAATTCAAATTTGGTAAATGTGAACAGCAAGTTATCCCTGTTATATATATCAAACTGAATACACTTATTACTAGTCTTTACTTACTTTTTCCAAAAAAAATATTAATTTCAATCAGTTTTCGAATACCTGATAATTTATTTCATAAACCATGAAACGTTTATTTATTTTTATTTCCATAGTACTAGTAACTTTTTGGTCAAATACTATTTTAGCACAAACCCTGGTAACGCAAGTGAAAACAACATCCGGCAAATGGGGTTATATAAATCTATATGGCGAAACAGTTATTCCGGCAATCTATCAAAAATGTTATCCCTTTGCTTGTAATCTTGCAACCGTATTTGATGATTCTACCAGTCAATTTCAATTTCTAACCATTAGTGGAGAGAAAATTAAAACAGATATTACAAACTTTACACTTTTGGATGATGGTGTTTCCGGATTAGGAATGATTGTGATGTCCGAAGGGATGATTCCGGTAAAAAATGATAAATGGGGTTATTTGAATACATCCGGCAAATTGGTTATTCCTCAAAAATATGATGAAGCAGATTTGTTTCATGAAGGTTGTGCAGTAGTTAGAGCTAACGGACAGTATTTTATTATTAATAAACAAGGCAAAGAAATACCCGTTAACATTCCTGGTATAATACGTTTGAAAAACTTCTCTGAGGGCTTGGCTGCATTTGAATTGGCAGGAGGTCGATCCGGTTATATTGATATTACCGGTAGAGTTGTTATTCAGCCGATGTACAATGATGCGGGAAATTTTTCGAATGGTCTTGCCTGGGCCAAAGCACAGAATGACGAAGTAGGTTTTATTGATCATAAGGGTACATGGGTAATCAAACCTAGTTTTGATAAAGGTGGGGATTTTGACTCCATAAGCTGTTTGGCACGGGTTAAATCTACAGGCTTTTGGGTTTATTCTCAGCGTGATGGGAAGGTTAAGTATTTTATGAACACGAAGAACTTTGGCGAGTTTAAAAATGGATTCGCAATTGGGGAAAAGACTGGCAAATATGGTTTTTTCAATTCAAATGCAGAATGGGTCATTGAACCTCAATTTGATGCTGTTAAAGATTTTAAAAACGGATATGCAGCAGCTAAGCTTGGGGAAAAATGGGGGATCATTGATAAACACGGTAGCTGGGTAATTGATCCACAATATTTAGCTATTAAAAATATGGAATTAGTTACTGAATGAGTTTATAAGCGCTCCTTGTTAACGGAAGTATACAAATTGTTCAACACTAGCTCATAGTGTTTCTTAGCTATTCCCAATAGTTTTTCATTAAATCCTTGGCCCAATCAGGTTCTATAATTTCTCCCTTTGGTTCAAATTCCTTTAATACAGGTTTGATGTCCAACACAGGAGTTCCATCAATTGCATCCAAATATGATACTTTTAGTATTCGATCTTTATGTTCTAATAACTTTACCGTACAAAGCCCTAGTCTGTTGGGTCTGTCTTTTTTGCGTTGTCCAAATATGCCAACATTCGGATAATCCGGATTTCCTCTTGGGTGTCCTGAAAAAATAATGTCTTTAAATTCAACTTTTGAGAAAATATAAATGATTTCAAGGTGTGAGAAATCAGAGATGTGTTCCAAAGATTCTGTTGGAATGTTTTCTGCAAGTTCTATTTCAGAAATAACTTCTCCCCAGAAATCATCTGTAGCGGTGAGACGTTTATTTTTAACAATTGCTATTGGTTTACTAATAAATTCCATTTTTTGTATTGGCAAGGTATTATTCAAAGAATTATTTTTAAAAAAGTAATATTATGTCATTTTTAAGAGTAAAATGATGGTATAATAACATACAATTTAAGAATTTTTTAATACAAATCAATATATTTATTTAAACATCAATTGATTATAATGATTCACTAACCTTTCCTTATTATGAAAACTACATGTACTTTATTTTCTATTTTCGCATTTCTATTTTCATTCGTTTCTCAAGCTACAGTAAGAACTGTTAGTAATGATCCAAACAATCCTGCACAGTATGCTTCTATTCCTGCTGCTATAACGGCTGCAAACCCAGGTGATACGATCTATGTTGAACCTACAACAGTAATCATTCAGAATGGTACGGTACAAAATGCCGGAACTAACTATGGCAATATAACAATCAATAAAAGAATCGTTTTAATTGGATCAGGTTTTAATCCAGCGAAAGATAATGCCTATATATCAACTCTTTCAGGGATTACTTTTGATACTGTTGCTGTTGTAGGTAATATAAATGGAGCCAGCGGTTCTGTGGTAAGTGGGTTTTATATATATGGTGGTATTTCAACATCAAATAATTACAGTGCCAGTATCAGAGCAAATAACATTACTATAGAACGATGCTGGATTACTTCTTCAGTATTTATTAATAATATTAATGGTTGTATTGTTCAGCAGAATGTTTTACAAACAACTTTATATGGCGGGAACAATACTAATACTGTCATACGGAATAATATTATTAATAGTGAGACATATCTGGCTTATTACGGACTTTCTACCAACCTTATTATTTCAAATAATAATTTCATAGGTGGTCCTGTATCTTTAAATGGTGCTGCTTATACAGCATTTAATACCAATACAATCAATGCTGTAATTACGAATAATATATTTTATGGTGTTGATCCTACAGGTGCCAGTAACTGTACATTTAATAACAATATTACCTTTGCAGATGCAAATCCAACAATTCCTTATGGTACGAATACTGGTTCAGGAAATCTTTCAAATACTAATCCTAACTTTACAAATTTCCCTGTCAGTTCTCAGTACTATAACCCGACGTATAATTTTGTTTTGCAGGCAGGCTCTCCAGGTAAAAATGCCGGAACAGATGGAACAGATATAGGCATTTATGGTGGAATAGGATTTTTCCCGTCAGGTGCTCCTAATGTTCCATTCATTGAACATTTCAACATCGCCAATTCATATATCAGCCCTGGTCAAAGTCTTAATGTTACTATAGAGGCCAAAGCTCAGAAATAATTTTAGTATGAGAAGGCTATTCGTATTCCTGCTCTTAGCGACATCTGCGCTTTGGCAGGCAAATGCACAAACCCTGACGATACATAAGGCTGAATACTTCTTTGATAAGGATCCTGGAGTAGGGAAGGGGATAAGTATACCAGTAACTACTGTATCGGGAGATTCTGCAGAAATAACCGCAAGCATTTCTACTACCGGACTAAATCCCGGTTTTCACATACTTTATGTGCGGGCACAGGATACGAACGGGAAATGGGGACTTTTTGAAGGGCGTACCTTCAATATTTTCACCCCGGTACCAACAGCTGTTGTTTCCGTAGTTGCTGCTGAATACTTCTTTGATAAGGATCCGGGAGAAGGCAAAGGCAAAAGTTTAGCATTAACTGCTGTTACAGTTGATTCTGCATCCATACTTTCATCCATATCAACAACTGGATTGAGTAATGGCTTTCATGAATTGTATGTGCGTGTTCGTGATTCAAAAGGATCATGGGGGTTGTTTGAAAACAGAACCATATATATATCACCTGCGGCCAGTAATGCACTTGTTTCCATTGCCGCGGTTGAATATTTCTTTGACAAAGATCCAGGTGTCGGTAAAGGAACCAAAATAACGACAGGACTTACTGCACAAGGAGATTCCATAACAGGAACAACAGCAATTTCAACAACAGGACTTAGCTCAGGCTTTCATGAATTATATATTCGTGCTAAAGATTCTAAAGGTGTATGGGGAATATTTGAGGATCGTTTGATATATATTAGTCCTTTACCAGCCTCATACGCTCCTGTTTCGTCTGCTGAATATTTCTTCGATAAAGACCCCGGTGTCGGAAAAGGTTCGCCTATTACGGTCAATGTAACGGCTGATTCAGCAGATTTTTCCGGAACGATAAGCACAGCAGGTTTAGCCGCTGGTTTTCATAAACTTTATGTGCGTGCTGCTGCTGCAAACAGATGGGGCGTTTTTGAAGGCAGAACAATATACATCGACAACGCATCAGCTATTGCACAGCCCCAGATTATTGCGGTGGAATATTTCTTTGATACTGCACTGCCGGCTCCGGGTAAAGGGACGCCTTTGCAGGTTGTTACACCAGGTGATAGTGTAACGATCCAAACAGCTCTCAGTACAACCGGTCTTGCAAATGGCGCACATTTGATTAATGTAAGGGCAGAAGATAATACCGGTAAATGGAGTTTGATTGAAACAAGAAGTTTCTCACTCGGAAATTGTGTACAGCCACTTATAAGTCCATTTAGTACGGCTACACCAACGACCTCAACTGACGGAACCTCGTCCACCGTTGATACATCCATCTGTGCTTCCGCTTCCATTTCACTGACGGCTCCCTCTGGCTATACTTCTTATAAATGGATCAATGATGCAAACAATCAGGTTATAGGAACGTCTCAGAGCGTAACAGTAGCTCCTGGAAATTATTCAGTTATTTTACCTGCAACTTCCAATTGTCCGGCTGATACTGTTACCGTTGATATCTCCGGTGTTCCCTCTGTTACCCTTAAGACTGGTCCAGCGGGTGATACACTTATCAGTTCAAGCCCTACGGGTAACCAATGGTACTTGAATAATGTAGTGATAGCGGGTGCAACATCACAAAGATATATTGCTACAACATCGGGCAGCTATAAAGTGGAAGTTATAAATAGTTGTTATCCAGCAGTAAATGGAGCTGGAGTATCTTCCGCAGCGGTTTCTGTATCTGTTTCTGTTACAACTGCTACAGCAAATAGTACGAATGCACTGGTAACTGTTTATCCGAATCCAGCAGCTGATTATATTTATATTACTATAAGCACTGGAGTTGCCAACAACGGAACAGTGCTTACAGGTAAACTGATTGATGTTAACGGAAAGGTATTAAATACCATACAATTTAGTTCGGACTATTCGATTCCGGTAAGTAGTTTGTCAAGAGGGATGTATATGCTTGAAATATCAAGTAATACTGGACTGCAACAGAATAAAATTGTATTGCAATAATTTTTTTGTAAGTAGAAAGCCTTACCTATGTATCTGATGCATGGGTAAGGCTTTTTTAACGAACCGTCATTTATTGTATGTCAGAAATTCATCGGAAAGACTCATTTCTGTGATAGTATTTCGGACTACAAAATCGTGAACTCTTCACTAGCTCTGCAATCACTTGAAATGATCCTGATTCTATAATACGGCTTGATTTTAATCTTCTTCGTATTGATGAGATATGAATTTTTTTTGGTCGATTCTATATATACATAATCATTATACAGATTTTTTATGCAGACAAAATATACTCCTGTATAATTGTGCAAATGTGCCCATTTGATCTGTAATGTATCACCAACCATTTTTACTTTGAAAGGTTTTTTAGTAGTAGTATTATTTATCGTGATATATTTATCCGAAACGCTATTGATTGACGGTGCTAATGCGATTAGGCTGTCTGTCTCTTTAAAATTGCAATTGATCAGGTTATGTTTTTCCAGATAAAAGTAAACACTGTCATGTATTTTATTTATCTGGTGATGTATTTTATAGCAAGAGTCCAGGTTGTATATCCCTTTTGACCGGATATAAAAACTCCAGCCGGATTTGAAGGATAAATGAATATTTCCAGTATCCTTAACAATTATTTTATTGTGAATGGATATCGTATCATTTTTTTTGAGTTTTGCTTTGCTAACCAATAAATAGCTGTTGCGAGCATCCTGAACAACAAAGGATTGTGACTGAGCAATGATTGCTACCATAAAAAATGCAACAAAGATGATTGATGTTTTTACGAACGAGCGCATATTTATGTTTGATATTTTAATTTCCTATAAATAGGGACCTTCTTGAAAAGGTAAATGATTAATAGTTGTAGAATTCAATTAAATGTAAAAATGACAAAAAAACATATTTTATTTATATAAATATGCTTTTTTATTTCTTGAAATTCGAATTGAAATCAGATTTTGCTACTGATTATCTAGATACTAAAAAAATGCAATTTTAATCTTTGATTAAATTAAGAGCTAAGACCCTAACACAGATACTTATGAATATGGAAATTTTGGGTGTATTATGATTATGCAGAACAGAAATTAAAATTTATTTAATAAGCATACGATTTATAAGCAATTTAATGCCATAACAAAGAAACTTTTATTTAGAAGAACTATTAATACAGTCACACGTTGACTTGCACTCGAACGAATAAACGAGTATGTGGCCCTTTCTTTTAAGATGGAAATCCATAGTCACCCTTTTCTTTCAATAAGCTATCTCCTATTTGAATCGAATTATATAAGCAAGTATAGTTATGGTCTAAATAGAGTTTATAATTAGGTGAATAAATATTCTTGATTTCTAAATCCACAGTTAATAAATTCTTTTCACAAATTCTTTCCTTTCTTTTACGAGGGATCTGAATTCCATATTTTCAAAATAGAATTGTTGGCCTTTACTTGAACATTCTGGTGGATAAACGATGGAAAGTACAAAAAAAATAAAGCAGAAAGATCCGAATAAGGGTAAGGTAATTTTTAAAATACTCCCCCCAATTTTTAAACGTTCTCTATCGGTTTCCTTATTCAGAAAAAAAAGATCGAGAATATCCTTTATAAAGCTGAAAAAGTTTTTCATAACCTGTATCAGTGACGAAGTTAATTATACCAGTATAGTAATAAAATATCAAATTCGTATTTCTAACATACATAACTTCATTCAAATGATAATGATATGAGTGCTGGTAGTCATAAATAATTAATCTTCGTTTGGTACTTATTGGTTTGATTATTTAACTAAATTATAAGACGTTAGTATTATGCACGAAATATCTGAATACTTCAATCTCTTGTTTACTTTGATGTTTATCTGTATTTTGTGATTGATCATAAATTATTCATTCAAATGGCTTGGCGGAACACCAGTACTTTTATAATTTATATTTAGTCTCTCTCATTTGTTATCTTTTCAATACGTATGAATCTTTTAAAATCTCAAACGTTATACTTGAATCCGGAACGAGTATTTTTTTTCTTAGCAATTGTTTTTGGCTTAGTATTTCTGATCATTACACCTCCTTTTCAAACTCCAGATGAAATAAACCATTTTTACAGAGCTTATCAGATTTCAGAAGGACAATTTATCGCTCAAAAACAGGATCATCGCTTGGGAGGAGAAGTGCCGCTTAGTTTGATTCAAATCAGTAAGCCATTTAAATATATTTGCAGAAATGTAAACGCTAAAACGAACAAAGATGCAATAGTCAATGCTTTAGATATTCCTCTCAATCCTGGCCAAAAAATATTTGTAGATTTTCCAAATACAAGTATGTTTTCTTTTGTTTCCTATTTGCCTCAGAGCATAGGTATGGCTATCTGTCGGTTGATAAACGTTCACCCTTTGTACATGCTTTATATAAGCAGATTTATTTCATTATTGTTCTGGTGTATAAGTCTGTTTTTTGTTATCCGGATACTGCCTGTCGGAAGATGGTTAATGGTATTACTGGCTTTATTACCTATGTCGGTTTTTGTTAGTATGTCTTTAAGTGCGGACGTTGTAACAAATGTATTGTCCTTATTTTTGATTGCATATATATTAAATTGTGCATATGCTGAAACATATTTTGGTAAAAAAGAATTTATCATTATTGTTTTAATCTCATTGTTACTGGCATCGTCAAAATTGATATATGCGCCCTTGATTTTATTGGTGCTGTTGATCCCGGAAAAAAAATTCAGCAGTCATAAAATGCGATATGTCCAAATGGGATTACTTTTTCTAATGGTTTTTGTAGCGATGCTTATCTGGTCTATATTGCTGAACCACTTATATATTCCATATACTGAGTACAATGAAAAATTTCGCAATGGTATAGATTTAATGCCTCAAGCGAATATGTATGCTCAAAGCCAATATATTCTGCATCATGGCACACACATTATACATGTTTTCTTGAATTCATGGGTAAATATTGGAATGTACATTACAGGCTATATAGGTACACTGGGTTGGCTTGATACAAGACTACCTTTATGGTTGATTGCAATGGCATATTTGATAATCATTGTAACAGCATTACTGGATGGAAATACGAATATAAAAATTTCCGTTTTACATAAAGTAATTTTTGTGCTGACGGTATTTGTTATTGATTTTCTTTTGATTGTATCGCAATACCTTACCTGGGACTCTGTTGGTGATACCATGGTCGGAACAATTCAGGGAAGATACTTGATTCCTGTTGCTCCACTTATAGGTCTTTTATTATATAACAGAAGGGGCAATGCTATAAAAGTGAAAATTGCAATTGTAATCCTATTTACCTTTTCTTCACTCACCTATACGAGTTTTATTTTATACGACCGATATTATGTTCGGCCTGACTTTAATTATGTATCATTCAGCTGTGATGCAGAAAAAATAACGGATACGGGTTATTACATTACAGATACCTCTGCTGTTTTCCTTGCTGGTGCCGTTACTCAGAGCACAGAACAGGCACGATCAGGTATTTACTCGTGTAAGGTTGGAAGACAGCACCCTTCGGGAATGATGTATAGGTTGGGGAATTTCAGTTTTGGCGATAGTATTATTGTGGATGTGTGGCGCTATGGAAATACAGGATCGATCATACTTTCCAGTGAATCGCATGGTAAATATCCGGCAATTTGCGAAGTTATTCAAAAAGACACTAAGGGTTGGGAACACTTACAACTTCAATATGTTATGCCTCATAATAAGCATAAAGATGATCTACTCATTTCTGTGTATAATGATAGTACTGATCCTGTTTATTTTGATGATCTACGTATTATACATGGCAAGAAAAAACCTTGAGTTATATTACATAGAGACCTGTAAACAGAAAATCATACCTAGTTGAGTCAAAGAAGGCAAATTGTCTGAACCCCAGGTTTTGTTTAATCAAGGTTATATTATGGTTATTTGCCTGATATGTTTATATAAGGAAAGGGAAAAAGTTAGTGAATGCGTATCAAGATTAGTAATGTGGATTTAAGACTCTTTTTATTTAAACATCCGTAGAGTCCATCGGAACTCTACGGATAATGAATAGTCTTTTCTGATTCGGAAGAATTTACAATCGTTTTATTTTGTTTTCGGATTGAGACTTTCTACATTTTACGTGATTCCGGTCGAAGTGCCCAGGAAGCAATGGTGAATCCTGCAAAAACAAGTGGACCAATGGCGTGTTCGTTATATCCCATCGCAAGGCTGGAGGCAGCTGCACCTGTGTACACAAAGAATAAACCTGCATAGGTCCATTCCTTAATTCTTGGAAATCCCGGAGCAAGTAAAGCCACTACTGCGAGTACTTTCCAGACACCTAGAATCGTAAGAAAATAAGGAGGATAACCAAGTTGTGTCATCATAGCACTAACATATGGAATCTGCATAATATCCCATACGGCACCGACCGCGGTTTCCAGAGCAATAATTCCCGTGGTAAACCAGTATGCAACGATATGTGTTTTGGAAGAAGTGATAAAATTCTGTGTTGTAGCTTTCATAAATGTCTTGTTTTTGGTTTTCATCTCTATAAAGATCGGGGATATGAAAATTGGACAGTTATAGGAATAAATATTTTTCAGGCTAAAATTTTTTATTCGTTCTGAACCATTCAGAATGAACGATACTACTGATCCCACATTACTAAAAACTAGTAATATCTGCCTATGTAAAACAGGTTCTTGATTCTCAATATGAAATATTGTAAAATAATAAGTATTATTATATGTTTTTGTTTAGAATAAGTACTTTTAGTAAATACACTATTTTGTTTAATTAATTAAGAATTTCATGAAATATATAGCTTTTTTTTCAATGCTTATTGTATTGTTAATCTCTGAGACTTTGTATGCACAAACGTATGTAGCACAGGTTAAAATGTCGAATGGAAAGTGGGGCTACATTAATATCGCTGGGGATATGATTGTACCTGCTAAATTTGATAAATGTTTTCCATTCAGCTGCAATCTTGCAGCTATTTATGATAATGTTACGAGTCAGTTTTATTTCATTAATAGTAAAGGGGAGCAGATACATATTCAGGGAGAAAGTGGAAGTACTGAGCCTGCCATTTATAAAATCAAGGATACATATCTTTATACTAGTCTCTTTTCAGATTATGTTTTTGGAGACGTTCGGTTTTCTGATGGCCTAATACCAGTAAAAAATATGAAGTGGGGATACATCAATGATTCCGGTAAGGTTTCGATTCCGTTTTTATACAGCGACGTAACAGATTTTAATGGCGGGTATGCAACTGCCTATCGAAAAACGAAATTTGTTATTTTGGATGTACACGGAAAAGAAACTCCTATTAATATTCCAGAGTTAAAAGATGTCAGTTATTTCTCGGAAGGCCTTGCTTCTTTTGAGACTTTTGATGCTCAAAAGGGATATGTTGATACGAAAGGGAATATTGTTATTTCAGCTACATTTAAAAGTGTAGGTAATTTTCATGGCGGTGCAGCTTGGGCAAAAACACAGGATGGCAAAGTGGGTTTCATTACTAAATCAGGTGCATGGCTTGTTAAACCTGTTTTTGCAGCAGCTCATGATTTTGACCCAGAAAGTGGCTTGGCTTTGGTTAAATTTGAGGATGGAAAATGGGAATACATTGATGCCTCCGGAAAATGTATGGCTGTAGATACTGATTTCTATAAGGATTTCAAGAATGGCTTAGCAGTAGGAGAAAGGAAAGGCAAATTCGGTTTTTTTAATTCCAAAGGTGAATGGGCCATAAAGCCACAATTTGATGATGTTCGGCATTTTAAAAATGGCTATGCCGCCGCAAAATTAGGATCCAAGTGGGGGATCATTGATAAGAAAGGTAATTGGATCATAAGTCCCGTGTTTGAAGGAATTAAAGATATGGAAGTGGTAGAATGAACACAAATAATAAATTCCAAACGGGTTCAATATTTATAAAACCAAAGCCACTATCAAGTGGCTTTGGTTTGTAACTATGGTTGATTAAGTAATAGGCGTTTATGCTATTACTAATATTTTCTTTGGAATAATACCGTTGTTCACTGCTAACTACGATTCAGTCTAGTAACTGAAACCTGACAACTATTAACTAATTTACAATTGAACTATTTTTTCCTTATACAAATAATAAAAAACAACCGATCCCAAAATTAATGGCATAGCAGTATTTGCATATTCACCTGCGACTACATGTACAATAAACGCAGCTGCCATAATGTTATAACAACCAAAAGCTGCATATCTTTTTAATGCTGGAACAAACATTAAAATACCTAATACAACTTCAATAACTCCTACCACATATCGAAGGTTATCCCCCAGGTGCCATTTATTGAAATTATCTACCGCACCTTGTACGTTTAAAAGTTTTGGTGACCCGGATATAACGAAAAGAACACCTAATACTTTTCCGAAAATATCTTTACTGCTTTTATTTTCTGTCATAATTGTATGATTTTTTTAGTTTTTCAATCTAGGAATAATATTGAATGAATAATGTCGGTTGGATGACATAAATGAAAATTCAGCCTTATAGATTTCCTTACTATTGATTTATTATGAAACAGTTAGACTAGCAAACAAATATTGACCAAGGGCAACATTGTCTTATCGAACAATTTGAACTATCCTGTGATTTTCTAAAATCTGTAGGAAAAATAATAAAATAATGTAGTTAAAAACTATAGTATAGAATTGGAGGCAGTCTCTCTTATTAAAAAATAACGTTAGATTCTCATACAAGTACCTTCAGGAAATTCTAAATATATAAAACATAAAAGCCGCTTAATAGCGGCTTTTATGTTTTAATATTCTGAAATATCAATCGTCTAGCAACTAAAACCTAGTAACTAGCAACTAATCTTACAATTCATCAAATACCATTTTCAAATGTGTGGCAATCATATCAGCAGAGCGACCTTCGATATGATGACGTTCTACAAAATGAACCAACTCCCCATTATTGAAAATAGCAATAGATGGTGAAGATGGAGGATACGGTAAGGTATATTCTCTTGCTTTGTTTACGGCTTCTTTATCTACGCCGGCAAACACGGTTCCAAGATTAGCGGGAACCTTTGCATTTTGTACAGCAAGCTTAACGCCCGGTCTGGCTGTGCCAGCCGCACATCCGCATACAGAATTGAATACTAATAAAGTAGTACCCGGTTTGCTTAGAAATGTTTCAACAGCTTCGGGTGTGGTTAATTCAGTAAATCCTGCACTTACAAGATCTGCTTTCATCGGGGCTACGAGTTGTTCGGGATACATATAGGTTTTAAGTGTTAAGTTCTAAGTTTTAAGACTCGAAACAGAAGAGTTAAATTTTCACTGTTTATATTCTAAGTACATTCTTGAAACGTATGTTCAAGCTATTTCTAAGTGTTAAGTTCTAATATTTAAAAACAGAAGAGATAGATTTTAATGATCAGATTCTAAGTACATATCTTAAAACTTAGAACTTAACACTTAAAACCTACATAAACCCTAACTCCAGCTTGGCTGCGTCACTCATCATTTCCTGGCTCCAGGCTGGGTCGAAAGTGATTTCGACGGTGACTTCGTTGACGCCTTCTACGGCTCTGGCCTTGGTTTCAACCTCTGCCGGCATAGATTGTGCCGCCGGGCAGTTTGGTGATGTTAAGGTCATTTGTATAAATACATTGTTCACTGGAAATACGCTGACTTCATAAATCAGGCCCAGTTCAAATATGTTCACAGGAATCTCCGGATCATAGACTGTTTGTATTGCTTCTATGATTTTTCCTTTTAATTCTTCGGTGTCTATTTCTATTGCTTCGCTCATTCTTATTTTTCCTGTTTGCTTTGATAGGCCAGTGCATGCAGTTTCATCTGCTTTACCATCGATGCCAGTCCATTGGAGCGGGTCATGGATAAATGTTGCTTCATACCTATTTTATCTATAAAGTACAGATCACTCTCTGCGATGTCTGCAGCTGGTTGTCCGCTTAATACTTTCAATAACAATGCTACCAATCCTTTTACAATGATGGCATCGCTATCGCCTTCAAAGTAAACCTTGTCATCTAGTACATGGCTTACCATCCATACTTGCGACTGACATCCTTTGATGATGTTTTGTTCCGTTTTAAATTCTTCTTTCAGCGACGGCACCTTTTTACCCAAATCAATGATGTAGGCATATTTTTCGTCCCATTCATCAAACAAAGCAAAGTCTTCTATAATCTGATCCTGAATCTCGTTAATCGTTGCCATTATTATCGGAATAATTTAATCGCTTTGTGAATGGCTGCGATCATTTGATCAATTTCTGCCTTTGTATTATAGAATGCAAAAGAAGCTCTGGAAGTTCCCGTAACACCCAATCTATTCATTAAAGGCTGCGTACAGTGGTGTCCGGTGCGTACCGCAACGCCTTCCTTATCCAGGATAATACCTAAGTCCTGATGGTGAATATCTGTAAAGACAAAGGATTGTACACTCACTTTATGTTTGGCTGTACCAATCAAGCGCAAACCTTCTATCTGCTTCAGATGGAAAACAGCATATTCAAGTAATTCGTTCTCGTAAGTGCGGATAGCTTCTTTGCCAAGCACCGTTATATAACGAATGGCCGTGTGTAAGCCAACCACATCGGCAATGTTGGGTGTACCGGCTTCAAATTTATAAGGCAATTCGTTTGTGGTAAAACCTTCGTAGGTCACTTCGGCAATCATTTCACCACCGCCTTGATAAGGGGGCATCGCTTCCAGTACTGCACGCTTACCATATAAAACCCCTACACCAGTAGGAGCATAGATTTTATGTCCGGATAGAACATAAAAATCTGTATCCAGATCGATTACATCAAGATCTAAATGTGAAGCAGCCTGTGCACCGTCTATTAAGGTAACAGCCCCAACCGAATGTGCTTTGGCAATTAATTCTTTTATTGGATTGATTGTTCCTAAGGTATTTGAAACATGAACGCAGGCCAGTAGCTTCGTTTTTTTTGTAATAATCGCATCAAAAGTTTCCGGTAGTAATTCACCAGCATCGTTTATCGGTAGATATTTGATAATGGCTTTCTTTTCCTTAGCCAGCATTTGCCAAGGAACCATATTGGAATGGTGTTCCATGGCTGAAAGAACGATTTCATCACCTTCGTTTATATTAGCTCTTCCCCAAGTGGCAGCAACTAAATTAATACTGTCAGTAGTACCTTTGGTGAATATGATTTCTTCCCGCTCGACTGCATGGATAAATTCTTTCACAGCATCGCGTGTAGCTTCAAAATCAGCGGTGGCACGTTCTGCCAGCGTATGAATGCCTCTGTGAATATTGGCGTTATTATTTAAATAGTAATCGGTAAGGGTTTCGATTACCTGTATCGGCTTTTGTGTTGTGGCTGCATTATCAAAATATACCAGCGGTTTCCCGTTCAGTTCCTGATGCAGAATCGGAAAGTCCTCGCGGATACGTTCGATATTTAATGTTCCGTTGGGGTGGGTAAGGTCGGTATGTTGGATGGTTTCAATCATTGTTTAGTTGCCAGTTGCTAGTTTCCAGCTGCTAGACTATTGACTTAATTTTTTTGATTAATTTTTTTAAGAAGTATTAAGAGTTGTTAGTAATAATTTTGGTGTCTGATACCTAGCAACTAATACCTAGAAACTTGAAGCTAATAACTTCTCAAGGTACGCTTTGATATCATCGTTTTTAACTTTGTCCACTACATCGAACGCAATGGCCTGAACTAATAACTTCTTGGCTGTATCTATACCAACACCACGGGCGCGCAGGTAGAATAAGGCTTCTTCGTCCAATTGACCAGTAGTGGCTCCATGCGAACATTTTACATCATCTGCATAGATTTCCAGCTGTGGTTTGGTATTGACGGAAGCATCTTTGGAAAGCAATATGTTTTTGTTGGACTGAAAGGCATTGGTTTTCTGAGCGTCTTTTCGCACCCATATTTTACCATTGAATACACCCGTTGATTTCCCGTCCAGTATACCTTTATATAATTCATTACTGAAGCAATTCGGTTTGGCATGATCTACCAGCGTATGGTTATCAATATGCTGTGTTCCTTTTTCAAGATACAAACCATTTAGGTGTGCTTCGCAGTGTTCTGCATTCAGCGTAATGTTAAGGTTGTTTCGAACAAGTCCGCCATTTAACGTAATGGTAGTTGTATATGAAATACTTTTACCCTCGTGCAGCAGCTGTGTATTGTTAATGAAGCTGCTGGCATCAATATCGTTCTGGATTTTATAATGCTCTATGTACGCATCTTTTTTAAGAACAGCATGTGTAAAGGCATTCGTAAAACTGGTATGTGTACCAATGCTTCTGTTGATTTCAACCAGTATGGCATGTGAAGCCTCTTCCAGGACGACCAATACAGAAGGTTGTGCAAATACATTTGTTTTGCGTACATCTGATAAGTAAAAACAAACAATAGGTCTTACTACTGCTTTCTTCGCTTTTACATGTATAACTGTTCCCTGCGTTGCAAAGGCTAGGTTCAATGAAATAAGGCTATCGTTATAAGGAAGATTCTTTCCGAAATAGGTATTAATAAGTTCCTGATCTGCCTTTCCGAATAAACGTACATCTATTTCCTTATGATCAATGTCAGATAGGGAAGGAGAGAAGATTCCGTTTACAAATACTACTTTATAGCAATCCAATGGAAGCTCTGTAGCTGATTTAACATCTGCCTCGGAAAGAGAAGCTGGGCTTCCCAACTCATAGGCTTTAGCAATGGTTTGTTTCAGATTAGTGTATTTCCATTCCTCGTGTTTGGTTGTAGGAAATCCCAAAACCTGGAAATTTGTAAAAGCATCTTTGCGTAGATCTGAAAGAATTTCAGTTTCTGCTTGATGTTCAAGCGTATTATATTGCTGTACCAGCGAATCTTTTAATTCTGTTGTCATCTTCAAATTCGGTCTTAAACCGTTTGTGCATCTGCTTCTGCTTTGATCCAGTCGTAGCCTTTTTCTTCCAATTCGAAAGCAAGTTCTTTTGTTCCGGATTTAACAATACGTCCTTTGTATAAAACATGTACAAAATCGGGAACGATATAATCCAGTAAACGTTGATAGTGTGTTACAACAATCACGGCATTATCTTTTTTACGAAGTTTGTTAACACCATTGGCAACAATACGAAGCGCATCAATGTCCAAACCGGAATCCGTTTCATCCAATACCGCTAACTTTGGCTCCAGCATGGCCATCTGGAAGATCTCATTGCGTTTTTTCTCACCGCCGGAGAATCCTTCGTTTAAGGAACGTTTCAATAAGGATTCGTCTATTTCAACGAGTTTCATTTTTTCTTTCATTAACTTTAGGAACGATACAGCATCCAGAGCTTCCATGCCTCTGTATTCACGTACTTCGTTCACTGCAGTTTTCATGAAGTTGATAGTACTCACGCCCGGAATTTCAACCGGATATTGAAAGGCAAGAAATAAGCCTTCACGTGCGCGATCTTCAGGAGATAGTTCCAATATATTTTTACCGTTGAAGCTTACTTCACCGCCAGTCACTTCGTATTCAGAGCGTCCGGCCAAAACAGAGGCTAAGGTACTTTTTCCGGAACCGTTTGGCCCCATGATTGCGTGTACTTCCCCGGCTTTCACTTCAAGGTTGATCCCACGAAGGATTTCCTTTTCTTCTATGCGGGCATGTAAATTTTTAATACTAAGCATAATTCAGACTACATCTTTATAAATTCCAAATTCCAATAATCAAATTTCAAACGGAATCGGATAACACTACTTTGTAAAATTCCAATAGTTATAAGTGATAAGTTCTAAGAATATATGTTTGTAAATATTTACACATTACCACTTATTCCATTTCCAAGAAAGTAACACAAAGTTTGAAACTATATGCCAATCTTAGAACTTAAAACTTATTACTTACAACTTACCCAACACTTCCCTCTAGTGATATCGCAAGCAGCTTCTGCGCTTCTACTGCGAATTCCATCGGTAGTTGGTTCAATACTTCTTTGCAATATCCGTTAACGATTAGGGCAACGGCTTTTTCAGTGGCAATACCTCTCTGGTTGCAATAGAAGATCTGATCTTCTCCTATTTTGGAAGTTGTTGCTTCATGTTCAACAGTAGAAGTGCTGTTTTCTACTTCAATATAAGGGAACGTATGAGCACCGCATTGGTCGCCCATTAGTAAGGAATCGCATTGAGAATAATTACGGGAACCCTCTGCACGTTTCATTACTTTAACCAGTCCGCGGTAACTGTTCTGACTTTTGCCGGCAGAGATACCTTTGGAAACAATACGGCTCTTGGTATGTTTGCCAATATGTATCATTTTGGTTCCTGTATCTGCTTGCTGCATATTATTGGTCACAGCTACGGAATAGAATTCACCGATGGAGTGATCACCTTTTAATATACAGCTCGGGTATTTCCATGTAATGGCAGAGCCCGTTTCTACTTGCGTCCAGGATATTTTAGCGTAGTCGCCGGCACAGATACCACGTTTGGTAACAAAGTTATAAATACCGCCTTTGCCGTTTTTATCGCCAGGGTACCAGTTCTGTACAGTAGAATATTTTATCTCTGCATGATCCATAGCTACCAGTTCTACGACAGCAGCGTGTAGTTGATTTTCATCACGTACAGGAGCCGTACAGCCTTCCAGGTAACTAACATAAGCACCTTCGTCTGCAATTAGTAAAGTCCGTTCAAACTGACCAGTATTTGCAGCATTGATACGGAAATAGGTAGAAAGTTCCATAGGAGAACGAACTCCTTTAGGTATATAACAGAATGAACCGTCACTGAACACAGCAGAGTTCAAAGCAGCAAAATAATTATCAGTAACAGGCACAACACTGCCTAAGTATTTTTTAACCAATTCAGGATGTTCGTGAACGGCTTCGCTCATGGAGCAGAATATAATACCGAGTTCAGACAGTTTGCTTTTAAAGGTAGTCGTTATAGAAACGCTGTCAATAACGGCATCCACAGCTACACCTGTCATACGTTTCTGTTCATCCAGGGAAATACCTAGTTTCTCAAAAGTAGCACGCAGTTCCGGATCAATTTCATCCAGACTGTTTAATGTTACTTTTGGTTTGGGTGCAGAGTAATATATAATGTCTTGATAGTTGATCGCAGGATAATGTACATTGGGCCAGGTTGGTTCGGTCATGGCTTGCCATTTACGGAAAGCATCTAATCTCCATTCCAGTAACCAGGTAGGTTCGTTTTTCTTTGCTGATATATAACGTACTGTATCTTCATTAAGACCTTTCGGTGCTGATTCGTTATCAATGTCTGTAACGAATCCCCACTTATATTCCGAAGAGGTTAATTCTTCCAGTATTTTATTACTATCGCTCATGGGGTGTCTTGTTAATTTAGACTTATTCTAACTAAGATACAAAAATAGAACAAAAATGGAAAGATTGAGTTCATTTAAGATAAATATTTCTTTTAGGTTCTTAAGTATTAAGTTCTAAGTTTTAAGACAGCAATCCACTTTCTTTAATATAAAATGTAAATCTTTAAATAACATACTACAATAAAATGTATGCTATTAGTCTTAAAACTTATTACTTAGAACTTAGAACCAGAGTTCTATTCACTGATTCCTCTAATGAAATACTGGTTTCAGTGCGTTGAATACCAGATACTTTTTGTATTTTATCGTGTAAAACCTGACGAAGATGCTGTGTATCCCGACAGATGATTTTAACGAACATACTATAATTGCCTGTTGTGTAATGAACATTTACAACTTCCGGTATTTGTTTGAGTTCTTGTACGGCAGTATCATAAAATTCACTCTTATCCAGGTAAATACCCAGAAATGCTGTAATGTCATAACCAAGCTTAGCATAATTAATTTCGAGGTGAGATCCCTTTATAATGCCCATTTCTTCCATCTTTTTCATGCGGACATGAATCGTCCCTCCGGAAACGCCGGTTTTTTTAGCAATTTCAGTATAAGGAATTGTTGCATCAGCTATCAATTCACTTAGAATGGTTAGATCGATACTATCAATTTCGGAAGGAAGGGCCATAATTTTCAATGTAAATTATCATTATTGTAATTATATTGTTAATTTATTGATAATATTTTAAATATTAAAATTATTTATAATAATATTTGTAATGAAAGAGCTATTCTATTACTTTTGTATTGTTGTCAGCAGGACAATTATACTGTAGGATGTTGAAACTGGCAGACATGCCCTCCTGTCTCGGGGGTGGAGAGTTCGGTATAAACGTAGCATAAAGCACCAAAGCTAGGGTTGACCACTTATTGTTATGTGCTAAGGCTAACCGCTCCGTGGGTGGTTCGACTCCCCCTCCTACAGCTAGTATCTAAAAAATACAATTACCAAAATTCAAAAAGCCGCTTTTTCGCAAGAGAGAGCGGTTTTTCTATTTTACGCCTCGGAATATTATGTTTATCTGCGTACCAAAAGTGTCCCACCCAATTTTCAATCCAAAAGCGGGTGATATGAAATTCAACGATCCATGAATCCTCAGATGCAAAACAGACTATCTAGATCTTCAATCCTGTAGTTTTTATAAGTAGCAAAAATAGTATTCAGCACACCCAAATTCAACCAGCGTTTATTCTTCGATAAATGTACAAAATTTATACTGTCCATAGAGGCTTAGGTTCATCTTCAGATATATATTGATTTAAGGCACATTTAATCTATAATCATATCTGGTTTTAAAGAATAAATAATTGTAATAAACCAAGTTTGCCAATAGGTTTAATATTTATTCTGTATATCAGTAAGCGATTCATATTTCTCAAGATGTTTTATTTTGCATTTCATGTAGTGTGTTATATTTTAAAGGTAAATAGCTTGAACGGTTTTAAATGACGTTATTATAAATGAATCCTCGCTAAAACTTCTTGATAGGATTAGATTTTGTTAATTTCTTTTAAATTAAGTATATGTAAAAGTGAAAGAAAATACATACAATGTAATTAGAGAATAAAACAGTATTGGATTTAATCTATATATTGAAATTAAAGTATGATACTATACTATTGTTTGTGATTAATCATAGTGTTTGTATGCAGGATTTATTTGAAGAATATAAATAATAACGTTTTATATAAATGAGAATATTATATTTTGCCGAGACCATCAAATCAAATCAGGATGGTGTAACGCGTGTGCTTGATAAAATCATAGAATACAATAAAAAAAATGGAATTGAATTCCTATTTATTACATCTGTAGCTGATGGTAATGAAAATGCAAACATTGATTTTATTCTTACCAGAAGTTTACCTATTCCAGGATATAAAGGATATCGCTTCTCTATTTCAACTGAGAGTGAAATTATCAAAATGTTGAATGGGTTTAAGCCAGACTTGATTCATATTCATTCTCCTTTTTTATTAGGATGGATGGCAACTCGTATAGCCCGGAAATTGGATATCCCTTGCATTGCAACTTATCATACCCATTTTGTCAGTTATGTAAAATATTATGGTTCATCTTTTTTGGAACCATTGCTTAATGCTCATAATCGTCTTGTTTATAACGCTTGTGATCTCACCATTGCACCGTCACAATGGATTTATTCGTATTTGAAGGAAATACATGTTCAGAATTTACTTGTACTGTCACATGGTGTAGATCTGGATGTGTTTAATCCAAAATTCAAATCTCAGGTATGGAGATCTCAATATAGTTCTGATAAGAGAATTCTCTTGTATGTTGGAAGAATCGTTTGGGAAAAAAACTTAAAAATACTGGCAGACGTTCTGAATGAACTTTATTCTGTCAGAAATGATTTTGAATTTGTATTCATTGGTGATGGTCCTGCTTTGGAAAGTTTGAAAAAAATAATTCCCAGAGCCTATTTTGCCGGATTAAAAACGGGTGAAGAATTATCAACTATTTATGCATCAAGTGATGTTTTTGTTTTTCCTTCAGAAACGGAAACATTTGGTAATGTAACACTAGAAGCGATGGCATCCGGTTTGCCATGCATTGTAGCAAATAAAGGGGGATCCGTTGATTTGGTTAAAGAAATGGAAAGCGGATTATTATTTAATCCATATGATTCTTTAGGTTTGAAGAAAGCAATAACTCTTATGTTGGATAATCCTGAAATAAGAGATCAACTATCATCAGGCGCCTTGGAAATGGCTGAGAGATATTCGTGGTCTACTATTCTTGCTAAACAGGAAGAAATTTATAGGAATTTAATAAAGAAAAATCTTAATGTTAGTGATACTATTTCTGTGTTAAATGTGTGAATTTTGAAAAAGCAAAGTATCGATCGAGCCATTGGTTGTTTCCTTTTATTGGGGATTTTATTCTCCAGTTCACTGCTGGGTTCAGCTTCGGAACTTTTTGATAGCAGTAGTGTAATGCTCATTAAGGAAAAAAAAGGTAAATGGTTCTATCTTCCAATACTACTTTTTTCACCCGAGGAAAGCTTGATAATAGGTGCTGGCGGAGTATATCTCTTTAAACTTAAAAAAGCAGACTCACTTACGAGACAGTCAAACCTTCAGGCATCTGTATTGTATACGCTCAATCACCAGTTTATAACAGAGCCCAATTATTTTATTTTTTTTGATAAGGAAAAATACATTTTAAGAGGAATGGTTGGTTTTAGCCGGTTTCCCTACTATTACTTTGGAATTGGGAATAATACATCTCAGAAAAATAAGGAATTGGTTTCCTATGATATTATAAAGTTTGATAATACTCTTTTAAGGGAAGTGAATAGAAAACTTTATATAGGTTTAGGTTACCGTTACTATAATATGTTTCAAGTACAATCACCCAGTTCAGGTATTATGGAAAAAGCGCATGTCGCTGGTTATAATGGGTCGGTTTCAGCAGGCATCAATATTGTCCTTCTTTTTGATAACAGAAACAATATCCTTAATTCAACTAAGGGAACTTATATTTCTGTCATTAATACCTTAAATGGTTACGCATTTGGAGGAAATTTCAACTTCAATAAATTGGTTATTGATATCAGAAAATTTATCAGTCCTTTTTCTAAAAAGAATCATACAATCGCCTTTCAGACTTTTATTCAATGTAATTCAGGAAATAGTCCATTTAATGAATTAGGTCTAATGGGAGGAAGTATGATTATGCGTGGATATTATTTGGGTCAATATCGAGACAATGTTCTTGGAGCAGCCCAGCTTGAGTATCGGGTCAAACTAACAAAACGTTTTGGACTGGCATCCTTTATTAGTACTGGTGAAGTAGCTGATAAATTAAGTACAATTTATTTATCAGGGTTCAAAGCTTCATACGGACTTGGATTGAGGGTTAATGTATCAAAAAAGGATAATGTTAATCTACGTTTGGACTATGGTTTTGGGAATGGTGTCGGTTTATGGTATTTTGCTGTTGCTGAATCTTTTTAAATCAGCATGTGACTATTCTAAAATGAACTATGTTTCGTTTGGTTAAAAAAAATACAGCAGACGACATCTTCGTCTGCTGTATAAACTAAACTAAAGAACAAAAAGCATTGCACATAGGCTGCAACTCTTTTTTATATATGAAAATTACCAAGCAATTCTGTATACATTTTGGAATAAGGTTACTGCAATGTTAACTTTTTGTTAAGTAATAAATGATAGTAGGCTTTTTCAAAAATGTCATTTGGTGGTTTGGCTGAAGTTTAAAATTGGTAATTGAATTTCTTTTGCTTTTACTCGGTATTCTTTTGTCGAATGAATTTTTCTGAACTCAGGATCTATTTCAAGTAATTCATCCAATTCGGGCATAATCATTTTAGGTTTCTTTATAGCACCTATGTTTTTCCAACCCATTTTTATCAATGATTCAACAAGAATATTATTATTGCTGGTGTAGGTTAAAAAAATAGACAATTGTTTATCGAAGGATTTCAGAGCTGTTTTTTTATTTTTATCAAATCCATATACGTGAAGTGCGGGGGAATAAATGAAAAAGAATCCATCTTCTTTAAAAGTAATCAAGGAAATATCAATTGTTAACTGACCTGTTTCAGGATTGGGTAATATATTCGGTTTACTTCTAGGCATAATTTACTCGGCCTTCAAAATACAGCTGCAATTTAATTTGTCGATAATTATTGAAAGAATTGCCCCAATATACAAATGTTAATGGATATTCAATCGCCCTATACATCAGTGTTGCAACATGTATGAGTTGATTTTTTTATTGTATTTAGATGTAGGCTATTTAACTTATTGCCTTAAAATAAAATACATATTTGTGAATGTATTTGAATGATGTGTATTATGTGTATAATTATTTTGTATATAGATAATTTTACTGAATGAGATTAAAAAAGAATTAGAATTGAATTAGATTAAGATTAAAACATTTTGGTGTCTATCCTGAAATTAACGGATCGATTCTATAGTAAAGCCGATGCTCTTTCATTTTTAAATTATTACTAGATGAAAATTATTTATTCTACAAACACATAAGGTGAGTTTGTATTTAGAATTAAATTAGAATAACATTAAAATTCAGATGACATTAAAATAGCGTTAGACATGCTTTCAAATATTTAAACCAATTTTGCTAATTCATTTAAAATATTAATTTATTATTATATTTTTGTTAAATATCTGCACGTTTAATTATCACATTTGATTTTTTAAAATGAAACTTTGTATCGAAAGGTATAAATATGATAATACTTGCATTATATCCTGGAGCAGGTGAAACCTATATCTGTTCAATTTTAAAAGAAATATATGGTGTTGTTATTCATCCATATGATTTTGGTAGCAATATCATAGAAGATGATTCCATAATCGTTACAACACATCTTTTGCCAGAGCAATTACCCGATGAGTTTTTTACTAGAAAGATCATTTACCTAGTCCGCGATGGAAGAGATTGTGTAGTTAGCATGGCCGATTTTAGAAAAAATTGTATAGATGAGTTTTCTGATTATGATACAAATCTGACTGAAGCAATCATTGCTTCAAAGGGAAGTTTTTATGGCGGTTGGTCAAATCATATTGATGTATGGAGCAGGAAGGCAGAAATAATTATAAAATTTGAAGAACTAATAAACGATCCAATAAATCAGATAGAACGGATCCGAAAATTTATGAACTTACCAGATCCTGATATCAGTAAATATAAACCATATAGCGAAATGCAATATGGTGATCATTTGAGTTATGAAATCCGGCAAAACCTTTTATTGAATCATGCAGATTTACCTTTATCGAAAAAATGGGAAGAAGGGATGTCTGATAATCAAAAAGAGATGTTTTATAAATATCATGTTAACGGTCTTGTAAAACTGGGATACTATAAAGTTCCAGATTTTGAATTAATTGATTTAAACATGTATTATAATTCCATCAGGAAGAAATTGCAAGCACAACCTGTCGATGATTTCAAGACTTATAAGGTGCTTATTGAAGTTACTAAACTTCAGATGCCTTTCAATGACGGAATAAAGAGATATATAATAGAGCTGGTGAAGGAAATAAAAGAAATAACGTATGATAATCCATACTGGCAAATTGATGTATTTGATGGCGAGCGGATATTTCCTGTGAATGAAATAGATCTTAACTTTTATGTTAATAAAGTCAATGAATATGTTTCAATAATAAAGCGGATTAAATTGTTTGCGGTAAATAATATCAAAACAATATTAAAGTTTTATCTATCTGTTGAAAAGTATCAAAACCTCGGTTCTACATATAAACTATTCAAAGCCAAAATCCGATATTCATCAATCAATCAGAACTTCAGAAAAATAATAGGCTTTATTGAATCTGAAATATTTGCCAGAAAAATAAAATTATTGCACAATAAGGTAATATTTGATTCCAGTAAATATGATTTGGTACATATTCCATTGCTTCAACATGTTGATTATATCGCTGAAGCAAAGAGTAAGGTTTTAATGACTCTACACGATTTGACTCATTTGACGCATCCTCAATTTCACTTGCAAGATAATATCATTTTAGCTGATCATGGATTAAAATTATGCATTCAGAATAATGCAGGATTTGTTGCCATTTCCGAAAATACAAAAAGAGATTTGCTTCACGCATACCCGGATGTCAGGAATCTGGAAGTGATTTATGAAGCCGCTGAAAACAGTAAGTTCTGCATGCAGAAAAGTATATATTGGGAGAAACATATACGTGTTAGTTTTGGTCTACCAGAAGATGCAAAATTTTTATTATCAGTTTCTACACTCGAACCCAGGAAAAATCTTAAGAATGCGATTATTGCTTTTGAAAAAGTTATAAATGAAATTCCTGAAAATTGTTATTTCATTGTTGTTGGTAAAGCTGGTTGGAAAATGAAGGATGTATTGCCCGCGTCATTAGTATTATCTCCAAAAATAATATTTACTGGATTTGTTAAAGAAGAATACCTGCCATGGTTGTACAGGGAGGCTGAAGCATTAATTTATATATCCTATTACGAAGGCTTCGGATTACCAATACTGGAATCAATGTCTTGTGGGACACCTGTAATATATGGGAATAATAGTTCAATGCCCGAAATTGTTAAGAATTCGGGATATCCTGTAGATCCTGAGAATGTAGAACAAATTGGAGCTACTATAAAACACGTAATGAATAACTCTCTTGAGTTAAGAGATAAGTCAGTGCAAGCAATTAAAAGATCGAATTTTTTTACTTGGCAAAAGACCGCAATTTTAACTATGGAGTTTTATAGAAAGTGCATAGAAGAGAGGACACGCAAGTATGATAATTTAAAAAAAGAAACTGAAAATGCATTTCTGGGATTATAGACATTATCTGCTGGAGCTAGTTAAAGTAGAGCTTACACAAAACTACAAAAAATCATTTCTTGGAGTAATCTGGTTAATAATACTCCCATTGATGCAATCATTGGTTTGGATTTTTCTTGAAAAAACACATTTACTGAATCCAGGCATATTGAGAGTCAATTATATTGCTTTTGTAATAATAGGAACAATGAGTTGGCAATTATATAATTATTCATTTGATCAGATGGGTAATTCTATTTCATCTTCAGTAAGAGCACTTATGCAAGGGTACATCCCAATGATACTGATTGTTATATCAAGATTTTCATTAATATTTGTTCGATTTGTACTTTCATTTATTGTAAATGTTATCATAATATATTTTTTTCTTGATATCAAACTGCATGTATTCTCATTCCTGATCAGCATTATACCATTGATGATTTTTTGCTTATCAATTGGAATGATTGTTTCGATGATAGAAGTTGTAAGCGAGGATTTGTTTATTCTGGGGAAAGAGTTTAATAAAATTCTGATGTTTCTTACTCCGATTATCTATTCTCCTAAAGTTGAAAGTAGTTTTTTAGAATATATTATTTCAATGAATCCTCTTACATATTTTATAAGTGTACCAAGGAGCTTTTTACTAGGAGAGGAACAAACTTTGATTGATAATTATTATAAGTATTGTTTTATTACCGCTATTTTTTTTATTCTAAGTTTAATTTTATATACAAAAAAGGCTAGAGTTGTTGTTGAAAAACTTGTAGAGTAAAGTATTATAATATGATGGAGCTAATCAATTTAGAAAAAGTAAATAAGAAATTTTGCAAAAGACTTACGTATAGTTTACTGTATGGCTTTATGGACTTATTTCTTTTTAAGCCATCCGTAAATCTTCGTAAACATGAGGATTGGGGTATACATAATATTGATTTGAAAATCTCCAAAGGTGAATATATTGGTATTCTTGGAAAAAATGGTTCAGGTAAAACTACTCTTGTAAGAACTCTCTCGGGTATTTATCAGCAAAACTCCGGAGTTGTTAAAGTAGACTGTAAAGTGTTGCCTATGTTTGTAGGTAATCTTGCACTTAATAAATTTTATTCAGGTCTCGATAATTATTATATAATGGGTACATTACTTGGATATAGTAGAAAGCAATTGACTGAAAAAATTCCTATACTTAAAGATTTCTCAGAGCTTGGGGACGATCTATATAACCCTATGGGGAATTATAGTTCCGGTATGAGAATAAGATTGCGTTTTGGTTGTGTTAAGGCACTTATGCCAGATGTCTTAATTATTGATGAAGCACTGTCTGTAACAGATATTCATTTTCAAAAAAAATGCACATCTTTTTTAATGGAATATACAAAGCATAATACGGTTGTTATCATTTCTCATGATATGAGTTTAATAAAAGATAATTGTAGAAGAATTATTGTTATGGAAAAAGGAGAAATAGTAATGGATACAGAGGATATTGAAGCAGCAATAAACTATTACAAAACTCAATAATATTCTGTATCATTTCATGCTGTTGAATTTAATTCACTAAGAAAACTTCAAAAGTTTGCGACATCAATTTATTTGTGCAAAATGAAATCATGTTTTTTTATTGCTTAGAATAAATTATGGGAAATAAAATATTTTATTAATTGAATTAAGAATCGCAGGTTTATATTAAAAATTTCGTCCATTATATGGTCTTTAAGTGATTGTTGTTAATCATTAATTTAATTGTAGTCTTATGGGTAAGGTTTGGCTAGCTTCGTTTCCAAGATCCGGCAACACATTCTTTCGGAATATATTATACCATGTATACGGACTGAATTCATTAGAAAGTGAGTTTGAGAAAAGCTTATTTGAAAATGAAATTAATATCAGTAAAACACATGAACTACCTTTTAAATTAAAAACATATTCAGGGGCAAAAGACAAAGTTATTTATTTGGTAAGGGATGGAAGAGATTCCATATGCTCAATCGCTTTCCAGCGTAAGAATATTATAGCAACTGATTCTGATATAAATTTAAATTTAAAAGAAGCTACAATAGCGGAATGTGCATCATATTTTGGAGGGTGGAATCTTAATTGCAGATTTTGGCTTGCTGAAAAACCAATTATTATTCGCTTTGAAGATCTTATTATTGATCCAAGGACTGAGTTTGAAAAGCTTGAATCAATATTGCCTTTTCCCAAAGCCAATTGGGATCGGTTACCTACTTTTGAACAACAAAAAAGGGGCGAAAGCAAATTCGGAAAAAAAGGTTCCGAAAATGAAATCTCAGAAAATTTCAGTGAGTTTTTTTTTAGAAAAGGTAAAATAGGTAATTGGAAAGAAGAACTACCAGAATATTTGCAGGAGATATTTTGGAATGATTCTCAGGAAGTAATGGAAGCTTTCGGATATTCAAAAAACGGTGATATTGGTTTAATTGATCATACTAAAATTGAAGAAATTGGCAATAGGCACTGGGAATATCTTCTGAAAGAAGTTCAAATCAGGTATTGGGAGTTACGTTTACTTTTACGAAAGTTAAAACATGGTAAATAATTATAACATGTAAGCTGGTGTTTAAATAAATTTCTTTTTTTTCATTAATCCTACTTTGTCAAGTTGTTAAAAGTAATAAATTATTAGTAATGATATTGTTAATAGAGTTATCTTTATATAACCAATCAAAAGAAGCTGTCCTGAAAAAAGTCAGCTAAAAAAAATGTTTC